>Ga0222719_10000496_pt1 | contig 39312 bp, 72 predicted proteins | sample C33_34DmetaG_FD_165039 | JGI IMG/M metagenome (GOLD analysis project Ga0222719, IMG submission 165039) | Estuarine water microbial communities from San Francisco Bay, California, United States - C33_34D | ecosystem: Environmental > Aquatic > Marine > Unclassified | place: USA: California... | reverse complement strand
CAACCTATGCGTTTTTGAGGATCAGCAGTTGGATAAGCAGTTTTAATTAAGCCAGTTTTAAAATCAAATTCTTGTCCTTGCCAAGGCCAAGTCCACTTAAGCTTATATTTTTTCATAAGCCTATCAACTTGGTCGGGTTCAATTGCATCAAATACAGTCGCTGTCACATTACTTGGCATAGAGTCTGATAATCTATCAGCTGCTCTACGAGACATCACATTGTCTTTCAATGTAATTATGTATCCGCGGATCATTGGAAACCTAAGTATCTTCCTCTGTGGCCATGTATTTCATTGTTAATATCCGACTTGACAAAAACAACATCCATGTGACCAACCACATTGATTCTCATTGCAATGTGTTCGATTCCTGTTGGAATAAATCCATTTTCATACATCAAATCGATATAATCAGAAAATTTTGGTGCACCATCATTATATGGCATAGTCGGTGTTTCGATCATTACTAATTTTGCATGTTCAAATGCTTTTGATCCACCCTTGATAATATCAAGTTCTGAGCCCTGTGTATCCATTTTAATAAAATCAGGAAGAGGCAAAGATCTTTCTTCTATTACAGTATTAAGAGTCTTTGTTGTCAACTCTTGGTATTTGCCTCCATTGTAATTACGAGTCAATTCTTTGTAATAGCTATCGCCAGTCGTGTCACCATTGTCTGAACTGTAAAACCTAACTGTTTTATCATTTTCATCAGAAAGAACATTATGAAAGTACATGTCATTTTCATTCATTCTGTGTTGATATTTATTATGGTTTTTAGGATTTGCTTCCATGCATATCCATTGAGAATTTGAGAACACTGGTTTCCACGCATTCATAAACCTACCGTCATTTGCGCCAATGTCATATACAACATTAAACTTATGTCCGTGTTTTTCAAGTTCTTTAACAACGACAGAAAGCTTTCTGTCCATATCCTTCATACCCATTAGTAATCCTTTTCTATTATTCCAGCATCCATGAGATCAACAAGGTTTTCTTCTCGCGATTTAGGTTTATGGCGAATATGAATCATATTTGCTTTTTCTGGTTCTGGTAAATAACTGCTATAATCCCACTTTTCGTCTAAGTATTTATCGAGTTTAAAATCTGCTTTCCTGCAGAGTACATGAAAAATGCCTTCATCAACATAAGGCTTCGGACTAATCTGTGCAAAGACTTTACGCATAGCGGGATTGATTTGTTTACGCATTAGTTGGCGAAAATCTCTAGGCATTACATATATTGCGCCTGACCACATCGGATAATTTGCATCTCCAAGTTTTGGAAACTCTCGAATAAAATGCGGTAGTTGTCTTTCACGGTGTACTTTGTCGAATGGTGCAATACCCTTTGCCTCAAATACATTTTCGGTGCATGTAGTAGTAACAAACTTATCAGTGTCAAGAACAACTACGATATCATAATCATCATACTCTTCGTTAATTGCACAACACTTTTGACACTGTCCACGCAATCCTTCTTGAAATGGTTCTCCATCAAGTAGTTTATACTCAGCACCAAGACTTTCAGCGTATCTCTGAATATTGTTTGAACTCTTTTCAACAATAAAAGGTAACCTACCTCCTCGTTCTTTCATTTCTTCAATGACTTTTGGTCTAAAAGGATGAAAGTGTTGTAGGATAATATTTTTCATAGTATTTTCAACCCATGTGTTTTCTTAATATAAGATTCAATGTTTCTTTTTCTCGATGTTCCACAGAAGTGTAATATCGTTGCTTGTGGATGAGCTTCTTCTGGTAGATCACAGAATCGATCATGTGGAACTTGCAGCTGTTCTTTATTTTTTAAAGCTCTACTAGTATGTATCATATAATGAAGAGTCTGTTCGTCGTTCGGTGGCATCGATGTTTTATACTGTGATAATTTTGGATCACTAAAATTTTTCATTACTGTATCATAATCAGGCAAATGTTGACGTAAAGTAATACGCTCTTCTCTAGTTAATTTAACAAAATTACCAAAGAAGAGAGGCTCATCCTGTTTATACAGGTTTGGCCAATATCTACCTTGTTTACTGTTTTGTTTTGATTTCATCGCTTTAAAATGTAAACGACCAACACCTTCGTATTGAAAACAGTTATCTGCTATTCCACTGTATACCATGTCGCTATCAAGCATAACAACATCGTCGTATTCATCATATTCTTCAAGTACGATCGCTATCTTTTGTGATACTGCACCACGAAATTCACCCATAGGCCAGCCAGAAATTAATTTATATTCTACACCAATTTCTCTTGCGTATAATTTTATAGTTTCAGTTGCAAGACGAGCCCATTCGGGCATTTTGTTATTCCAATGTTGTAAAATTAAATTTTTCATTAATCGAGTTCACCGATATTATTAAACATGTTTGGATCTAAATCTCTGTAAGTTCTTCCAAAAAGTTCAAGGTTGCCTTCCACATATCTATCAAAAAAGTTATCGCCCCACTTTTTACGCATGGTTTCTTTTAAACTTTGCTCAACAAGATGAGTTTCATTTTTCATTTTTTTACCGTGAAACTCTACATACATTTTATTAATAAGATTCGAGCATTTGTCATTCAGAATATGCGGAAGAACATCATATTCTGAACCTTCAATATCCATTGTCATAATAACATAATCATCTTCGGTAATATTATTATTCAACCATTCGCATATATCAACCGCTTCTAAAAGTTGTGCTTTTCCAGTCAAGCCAGCTCTTTTATCTTCTCTCATAGTACCACCAGAAGTAAATTTACCTGTGTTAAATGAAACAACTCCATTGTGGGTTGATGCACATTTTTTAATATGTGTAATGTTTGGAACCTGTTCTTTTACTTTTTCTAAGTGTTCAAAACATTTTGGCTCTGGTTCAAAAGCATATATAACAAAATCATCAGAATAAATTTTTGACTTTTGTAAAGCTAAAAACTCTGAGCCTTTATTTGAACCCAAACTAACATATACTTTTCTCATTAAAGATTCCACTCTTTGACTGGGAGATTTACAATTCTATGGATTTTATCAGCATCAAAATTGTCGGCGCCATTCAGTTGTATGTGTACCAAGTTACAGTTTTCTTTACGCAAATCAATGACTGGACGAGGTTGTTGCTTATTACCCGGATCATAGTGTACTGAACTATTCCATTTATACGCCATTTGTCTCCACTCAAAACCACATACTTCTAACATAGCATGAATATAAGGCTGATCACATGTATAGAACGAAGGCATATTAAATGCATTCATTAGTTTTACGTATTTAGCAAAATCGAAAAACTTTTCTCTTGCTTTTTCCATACCCGTCTTTGACCAAAGAATCATGCCTGAATTATATACCTTCGGTAAACCAGAAGAAGTACGAGGCATCTTGACTGGCCATTTTTTCTCAATAAGCTCAACCCACTTCTCATCATTCGCATTATTAATTCCACCACCAATTGTATATTTCTTTCGAGCAAGGGGAGCATTTGGTTCTTCACAGATTCCAATCTCTACCATCTCGTCTCCAAAAAATTCAAAGATGTTTTCTTCACAATCGTCACGTGGAACAACATCGCAGTCTGCATACATTACATAGTCATAATCACCATGTTCATATACTGGTTTGAACTTTCCATAGTTTGCAGAATAAGAACCAAGATCAGTCCGGAATTTAGGATTGTGCTCATAGATATGATCTGCACCAATCTTATCAGCATAATCTTTCATTAATTTAACACCGGCAAGATTACCTTGTCTTTCTTCACCGTCCCAGCATTGATATATAAGTGTCTTCATTCTTCTATCTTCCTAATAATATCGATACGAATACTAATTTGATTGTGTAGATCAGCAATTAATTCATGAATTGATTTATCTTTTCCGGGACCAGCTTTGATTGCTGCGTGCTTTTGATCAGCGACAAGTGATAAAATTTCTTTTCTCAATGCTTCTTTAATAATATTTTTTTCAAATTCATCAAACATTTTTCACCTCTTTGTAAAATAATGATCATTTCCGCCAGCGAAATGATGATAGACATAACTATGATCTTCTAAGAATTCTACTATCGTATCTTTATCTTCAAAGATTTCAATTAGCAAAAGAGCGCTGTTGTTTTTTAAAGTTTCTACCATACCCTGTAAAACTGGCAAAACATATCCTTCAGTATCTATCTTAATAAAATCTACATTTTCGAATGCAAAAGAATCGATAGAAGTAGCGGGCATTTCTACTATATCTATCCCTTTTTTATTAATCCAGTTTTTTCGGTGGTGTAAATTTCTTGTATCTCCAGTCCATGCAAAACTTGATTCTGTATTTCTTGGATTTTCTAACATTGGAACGAGTTCATTGTTATCAGAAACAACATAGTTGTAAGCTTTAACGTTTTCAATATCCTTTGTGTTTTTCTCAAGCATTTTGTACATATTTGGAATGGGCTCAAATGAATGCACCATTTCATATCTAGAAGAAGCTTCGATCGCAAACACGCCGATATGAGCTCCAATATCTAAACAAACTCTGTGATGAGTGCAGAATTGAACTGCAGTATCGAGATCTTTTTTAACTATTTTAGTTTTCGCTCCTAAGGGATAATCTTTTTCATAATTTTGTCGAGGTGTAAGCATTTTGGTTTACCACTTCGGTGATGTTAAAATATTATCAGAATTCATATTATGTTCATACCATTTAGCAATAAACCGTACATCATCAATTAAACTTTGCGATAAAGTAACTGGCTCGAAACCTAGACTACGCAAACCGGTGTTATCAACTTCAAGATCGTTTTCTGCTAGTTCTTTCCGTGGATTTTCGTGATATTGTATTTTACTACCATAAGATTTCGAAATCATTTCAGCCAATTCTTTTACGGATCTTACTTCTGAAACTTGATTAAATATGCGTACTTTATCACCAGCTGCAGGATTTTCAATTGCAAGTCTTACGCACTCGGCAGTATCCTGAATATGAATAAATGCTCTCTTTTGTCCACCAGTTCCATAAACAGTTAAATCATTTCCAGTGGCAGCTTGTGAAATAAATCGATTCAACACCGTACCATAAACACCATCATAATCAAAACGGTTGACAAGTTTTTCATCTTGCATTGTTTCTTCTGTCTGTGTACCCCAGACGATTCCTTGATGAAGATCTGTAATCTTTACTCCCCAATTCTTATTATAGAATTGAAACAGCAATTGATCAAGAGATTTTGTCATATGATAAACACTACCCGGATTTGTAGGGTAAAGAATATCAGTATCTTTCTTCGTAGAATTAACTTTGATATTAAGATAGCCTTCGGGGATTGCACCAAAGTCTTTTGAATATCCATACACACCCATTGTTCCTAAGTGAACTAAGTGTGTATCAGGGCTATGATCAATAATCGCATTGAGAACATTATGCGTACCAACCACATTGTTGTCGACAGTATATCTTCGTTCATGTTGACTAATCATTGAGTAAGGCGCTGCTCTTTGTTCAGCAAAGTGAACAATAGCATCTGGCTGTAACTCGTTTACCATCTTCGCAAGATAACCATAATTAGTAATATCGATATTCCAAAAACGAATATCGTATCCTTTACGTCTTGCTGTATCCAATCTATCACCAATCGGATATATGTCAGTGAGCGAGTTACTTTTTAATTCACTATCAATTGCACGTCTTGACATATTGTCGACAATGATAATTTCATGGCCTTCTTTCGCTAGCTTTAATGATGTAGGCCAACCACAAAAGCCATCACCGCCTAAGACAACAATTTTCATCCGAAATACTCTACTCCACCTTGGTATTCATCTGGATCTGTTTGAGCAATATATCCAAGAACATGTTCTTCGGCTTTGCCTTCAGCGTCTTGTCGCCAATCTGTGCTATATGTACCAGTCACTTCACCATCAGTGTAATACTTTACTACAAACATATCATTTTCAATACTGATCGATGAATATTTCTTTTCATCTTCACTAAAAAATTCAGATATCAATGTCATAATACTGCTTCCTTCAATTCATTTACATTTTCACCGCGATTTGGAAGTTTGTCTTTTAAGAAGAAATGCACAAAATGACATTCTTTAATTCGAGTACATGCAGTGTACAATCCATTCCACTTCCAATCAAGTTTCTTAATATTCATCTTTTCTTTTCGAATCCAGTAATTCAAAAGAGTTTGATCTGTTGACCATTTCCATGGACCCATACCATCAATGAACATCTTAAACTCTTTACGTTCTAGAAATTGCTTAGGTGTTTGACCGTTTAAGTGTTGAGCAAAACTTTTATTCATAAGCATCATGCCCATATTCATGAATGGGAATCCGGTTTCATCATTCCATTCCCAGTCAATCTTCAAACTACCGTATTGCATTCTAGAATAATTTATAATCTTATTTCGATACCAATCGTGCATTGGCATATTTGCTTCAACACATCCTCCAAAGTCGTACTCTTCATCGAGTTCAAAGAATATATCGGGTGCTGTATCTCTTACAAAAATATCGGAATCAATAATCGCGATTTGATCATACTTATCAAACCGTGAAAATGCGTTTTCTTTTTCATAAATCGGCAAAAAGCCACCATGCTTTTCATATGACTCAGTACTTCGATTTGTTGAAAAAACGTCTGGTTTAATGCGCAAAAGAGGTTGACGCTGAATAACATAGTCTGCGCCAATCCTCTCTGCATATTTTTTTACTGATTCTGTACACCAATCATATAGATGTGAACGCTTTCCAACGTACACTTGATATATCAATCTTGCCATAATTATCTCACTTTGAATTATCTATTACTTTTTTGCAGCAGTCTTTCCTTTTACTGCATCAGCGCCAAAAAACGCTGCTACTAATACAGAAATAGAGACAAAGTATGTAGGTGCAATATCACCAATCAGATCTGCAGCCTTATCCTGCCCTAGCATTGAAGTGATAAGGATAGCAAATGGATATAATAACATACCGAATAATGCAAACCATGTCATCTTACGCATTGCGTCTCTTTGTGCATCTGCATCTTCAAGCTCTTTACGCTTAAACTCCAGATGCATCTCCATTTCTTCTTTTGTAATATGGCCATCGCCATTTGTGTCTGCGCCATCAATCGCATCTGCGTCAATGGTTACTGATTTCTTTTCCTCTTCCGCCATTATGGTACTCCGTAATGATTGCTTGTGCTATTTTTTTCGCATCATCAAAACCATTACGAAGCGAGTTTGACCTATGGCCATTCTCAACAAACCACTCGAGAGTATTTATATCACTCCCTTCAGGTATTTGAAAACCATCTGTTAGTTCTTCAAAATCAAAACGAAGTTTTAGTATCTCGCCAATACGCATGCATTCTCCAATTCAACAAACAGGTATTCTTCAAGATCATCTTCATTTGCTTGGTAGCGAATACCGATACCACCAGCTTCATTCCATCGACGAATATTTTCTGGCTTATCATCGATGAGAATATTTGGTCTGCGAGTCAAAGGACTTACAGCATATTTGTGTTTGTTACTTGTGAAAATCATGTTCTCAATCAGTGGCGGAATAAAACCTTGTTTTTCTAACCAGAGTCGTTTCCAAAAAGATGAGTTATGAGAATCACCACGAAGTGGAGATGAACAGATACCCCATTCAGTTTCTTCTGAAAAAGCTACCTCTTTCACATGATCTACAAGTTTCTGAGATGTTGGAAACACATCTAGATTGTAGAAGAAATCAGTATTAGCGAGTTCTCTAAACTTGATTTCACGATCTTGAATAGACTTCCAATGGCTTACACCATATCGTCTAGCTAGACCATCAAAGAAGTCGGCGATTACGCCATCCATGTCTAAGTATATTGTCATACTAATTCCTTTTAACCCAAGTTTCAAAATTTGTACCAGACCAGACATAACCTTGATCTTGTTTATAGACTTCATATGCTTGAAGAACTTTAACTGTTTCATCGACATACCCGAAGGCTGAGGTACGATTGTCTAACCAGTGAACGAATTCTTCGATACACATACCATAGAACTTAGCACGTTTGTTTAGAATTGTCATTGCACCTTTGATACGCATTATACAACCCTCCCATTTGCAATAAGTGAAGAATGCATCAACCGAACCTGCTTTAAGCGAGACTCGAGATGTTTGATAACTTTTGGTGATCCGGGAAGCTGAGGTACACGTGCAACTTCTTCCATAATAAAACGAGGAAGGACACGAAGACCACGTTCGATTGATTCACGCTGCTGATCAGGTGTCATTGACAAGATTAGCTGACGATACCTAGAGTTTGAGATTGGCTTAGACATTTAGGACTCCTCTTCCTTTTCCATTTTATAGATCTATTATACCATAAAAAAAGAGGATTGTAAACCATTTTTTTCACTTTTTTTGAATTTTTTTCACTTTTTTTCGTCTAGCTCTCAGCTTACCAAACGCTAATGTTTGACGAGTAAAGATAGCAGTTTTACGAGCTCTTCTTCTTATCCTCGCAAAAGTAGATCTGTGCAATCTCTTTGCTTTATCCATGAAACATTTTTCTTTTGTTATATTCATCACGAGTCTCAATCAGCTTGTCAATCCAAGCATCACGTGTTTCTTTATACATGACAGGATGGAAATCATCCACATCCATGACAATACGTGTTTGATTGATAGGCATGCCAGTACGTTCTTCCCACATAACAGCATAGGCTGCAAGTTGCATGAAGTAATTACTAATGTTGGCTTTCTTCTTAGGACGGCGTGAAGTCTTCCAGTCAACGATTGTAGGTACACCATCCCATTCAACAATGGCATCACAGGTACCCGCTAGCTTAAGATGATCGGAGTAGAGAGGAACTTCTTGACCATATACTTTAGTAACGTGCTTATCGAGTAGAGGACGTAGATTTTCAAGAGATTGTACTACGTGAGGTAAGAAGCTTTCTCTACAATCCTTTTCATTCTTAAGATACTTTTCAATAAGACTGTGGACTGCTGTGCCACGAGCAGCAGCACGGCCGCCGATACGATTAGCTTCTTCTTCGCCAACACGTTTACGCCACTTAGCAATAGACTCTTCGCTTAGGATAGAAAGTACAGTAGTAACAGAAGGATAAGCATTACCATCCAAGGTAAGATAACGCCTACCATCTGGGCTATCTGTTCTATCAAGGCTTTCGTATCCCATATCAATCTTTTCATGGATAAACTCCATCATCATATTCCTTTTCAATTGTATAAGCTATTATACCACAATTTTCCGGAAATGTAAACAACTATTTGTCATTGCCAGTCCATTATTTCTTTTATTGCTTCAGAGTTATATTCTACCACATTTCCGACAGAAAGTAAACAAATATCTTCACCATTTTTTTCTACAATAGCGAACCTATTCTCTTGATTTATTACAATTATTGTCACTGATGATTGTGTGGATCCATCTTCTAACCATGTCATTCCACCGAAGGCGATAAGAGGATACATTTCAAACTTATCCCACTCGAGATAAATGTCTTGAGGTGGTCCGCAGATTACTGGTTTAGCGTACATATTCGCATCTGCTCGTGGCATAAAAAATATAAATGCAACCATCAGAATCCAGAATATGAAAAATACGTATAGTGCTTTTTTCATTACTTGAGTCCCATCATCTCCTTAGTCATGATGTAATCTCTGACGATACCGGAGCGAACAATATCATCCCATCCAAATTGAACAACCGAAAAGTCTTTCATTCTTTCGATAATATTTAAGAACTTTGCTAAGCCATTCCTTTCACCCTCATGGTGAAAATCCGTTTGTAAATAATCACCGCAGAAGATTAGCCTGCAGTTTTCTCCAGCTCGAGTCATGACAGAATCAAGTTCATGGAAGTTAAGATTCTGCATTTCATCGACAATAATAATAGCTCTGTCAAATGTTTTACCTCGTACAAATGAAGTTGTTTCAAATTGTATTTGGTGGCTATTTGTTAATTTGTTCCAAGCAGCTTTATCTTCTAATAGTTCTTCGGCAACTGCTTTATACGGAGATTCAAAAACAGATGTTTTTTCTTCCAACTTTCCGGGAAGATAACCTATTTCTCGTACAGCGACTACAGAACGCATAACAATTACTTTATCAAACTCTGTAGATTTTTCAAGTACTTTTTCGAGAGCAAGATACATTGCAATGAAAGTTTTACCGGTACCAGCTGAACCAGCTAGAACTAGATTTTCACCTTCATCCCACAACTCAAATGCTTTCTTTTGATTTTCTGTAATTGGATCAAATTCAAGTAAGTCTTCGTATCTAACTCTTGCGCTACTCATGTTTTAACTTTACTGTTTCTTCCTGCGTTTTTGTCAATTTTTTTCATGAAATCTCGCCAGTCTCCACTCGTCTTTCCAATAGTAGAACCGTGCTGAGTAATCATATTAGGAAATGATAACACTTGTGATACATCTGGCATCTCATCAAGAATAGTTTGCAGTTCTTCGTAAGAGCAAGTTACATCCCATGTATGTTGAGTTTTAACGTCTTTGAGCGTGTAGCGCGGCATCGATTTCTTCCCTTATTTCGAATACTCGTTCTCTTAATACGCTAATTGCTGTACTAATATGACCGGTATCATGCATCTCTAATCGAGATTCGAGTAGTGTAATTTCTTCTGCTAAAAAGATTAAGCGATCAACTGGACTGAGTTGTGATATTGAAACCATTCTGGTTTATCCCTTCCTTTTTCCCATAACATTTTAAAGCGTGCTTGTTTAGTCTGATAAAACGCACGATAAGACTTCACTGGATCATCAAACATACATTCAGGATTTGACTTCATTGCTAGAGGAAACGGAGTCATTGGTCCCTTTGGTATATTACGCGGTGTTGATTGAATTTGCCACAACAATTCGCGTTGAGTCTTATGAGTTTTATATGGCTCTTTTTCAGTACTGTATCTATATGTATACTCGTCGGCAAGAGCTTTCATGTGTTCCCAATGCCAACGATAATTTGAATCTGATTCCATAGTCCATTTTGTACAAGGATGACCAACATGCACAGCTTTGTAATAGAGTAATTCTGCTTCGAAGTCATCGGCACCTTCATACAGATCCCAGTATTTAACCATCGTCTTACCAGACTTAGATGGTTTTTTAGTGAGTTTACCATCGAGTACACGATGAGCAGTAGACAACATTTGTCCTGATTCGACTAGCATTTTAGGGACATGCTTGTCACACTGCATTTCAGCAGCTTCAATAGGGTCCAATGATAAAATAAAAAGATTCATGAGATATACCTCCGCTCTCCAACATAATACTAGTTATTATACCATAGAAAGTGATTCTTGTAAACCCCAAAAATAAACTAAAAATCAAAAGAGCTCCAAAAAATTGGAGCCCTTTTTAATCCTTATATTTTTCTATGTTACCTCAGCGATCCGTTGGTTTAAGAAAGCTCGTTTCTCTAAGATTTTTTTCATTCTATTGATCAATCCTTTCCTCTTCAATTTTTCTGCATATGTTTGAAGGTCGTTTGAGTCTTTCTTGAGTCGTTCAAGCTGAGCTGTTGTCATACTAGATACTCCGGTTAATGGTTAATCTTGCAATAATCCCGGAAAGGCCTCCTCTATTACAGGTCTTGTAATACCTTTTAGCTTTTCCTTGTTAATCATAGATATAACGAGTCGTGCGTCTTTAGGATCAATCGACTCAATCAAACCGATAAAAATCTTTTCTCGTTTATAGGCTGGAAGTCTTCCTCCCGGTCCGCCTTTAGCAAAATATGCGAATTCTTTGTTTCTTTTAAGGAGATTTGATGGAGCGTTGTGTCCATCATTCGGGGTGTACGGTGGTTCACCCGGAGGTAACAGCCATTTAACTGTAGAGTCGTATGTTCCTCTTAAAATATCTTTAAGAGCCCACGAATCATTTTTCTTAAGTTTTTTGACTTTATCAGCTTTTGTTTTTGCTTTTTGAACTTCTTCAATTACTTCATATACGTATTTCATCTTCACCTCTATTTTTATTTATATAAGCGTATATCTTTACCTGATATTCAAATGTTTTTGGATACTGCTCAGGATTAACTAGCTTATCACCGTAAAATTCTATAAGTTTTTCGGTAAATGTTTCGAATGAATCTTGCATCCTATGAACTCGTTATAATAATCATCTCTTAATAATACATCATGCTTAAACTGCAACTTAGCTTCATAGTATGACATCTCACCTTTGGTTCTACAAAGTATTAAGATCTCTCTTTTGTAACTATCTTGCCCTCGCTGTTCAACGAGTACTTGAAGTTCTTTATTAGATCCATAATATTCTCGCCAGTCAGATTCGACTCGAGTACGCACTCGTCGAGTTCTCTTGCTATTTTTTGGTAATGTCTTAGGCCGCCAGAAGTTCTTTTTACCGATATATTTTTTGTCTGTATCCAGTTCTGTGATAAGGTACACAAATCCTTGGTACTCATCTGGGGTTTTATCGTAAGGCTGTTCATTAAATAACCACATACAGTTATATATTATTCGTGTTCACCACCTACACCGCGGCTGTTGATAATATTATCACGAGGAGTAAAAAATGTTGGATTAGTTCTTGCTGTTTCAAATGTAGCAACTGTAATCACAATAGCAGCCAACACAATAGCATGAGCTACTGCGCTTATACCAAAGGCCACAACACTACCAAGATAAAACGCAAACACTATGCACCACATCCAAGCTAGTACTTGTAATACCATATGACGTGTGTTTAAATCTGGGATATGTCTCAATGGATTGACGCTAGAGTTCATAATGCCATTCCAAGAGTCGTAAATAAATTCTTTCATATCTTTCACCTTTTCTAAATTTGTTTTTATTGGATAATGCGCGTCTGCACTATCTTTGAAATCTATGGCATCATAAAGATCATAAAACGATTTCGTAACTTTATGATTACGAAAATATGCTGTTACTTTATACATCTTCGTCTTCCTCTAGAACATAATCAAATTCACGTGTGGTATCAGCATAACTGCGTCTACCACACATTGGACAGAATTCTGGAGAATCGTCAGAAGTAATAAGGGTTGTAGCTTCACATTCCTCGCATTCGATCTTAAATTCCATTGTCACGCAACCTTCTCCCATCCCCAGTCACCTTCCATACCGTTGACTGAGTATTCGGTAACACGCTTCTCAAAGAAATTATCATGAGATGCACCATTTAATATCCAATCTAGCCAAGGCAATGGATTATCTTTTTGTTTGAAGATTGGCTTGAGACCAAGTTGTAATAGACGACGATCAGCAATGTGACGAATATAATCTTTGACTTCCTGCTTTGTCAAACCATCCATTTCTTCATGACCATTAAATGCTAGTTTAATAAATGCATCTTCGAGTTTAATAGCAGTTTTTGCCATGTCATAGATTTTTGATTTTAGCTCATCATTTACAATACGCGGATGCTCATCACAGAACTCACGGAAAAGTTTAGCAATACCCTGAACATGCATTGATTCATCACGCACAGACCATTCAACGATTGTACCCATACCCTTCATCTTACCGAAACGCTGGAAGTTTAATAACATTACGAATGATGAGAACAGAGACATACCTTCGTTGAATACAGACTGTGCCATAATTTGAGCTAATCCCATATGTGTGTTAGGATTACCTTGTGACATGAACTCAACTTTGTCTGCCATTTCTTTATATTCAAGGAATGCATGGAACTCATCATCTGGCAAACCAAGTGTATCATTCAATAATGCGTATGCTCTTTGGTGTACACCTTCACGGTTTGCAAATGATGAAAGCATGTTACGCACTTCATTATTCTTAAATTTTGGAATCAATAGCTCATGATAGTTTTCGCCGACTTGAACGTCTGACTGTGTAAATAGACGAAGAACCTGAGTGATGAATTCTTTTTCATCATTTGTTAGTTTGGTCTTCCAATCCTGAACGTCTTCTGACAGTTCAGCTTCGTCTTCAACCCAATGGATTTCTTCGTGTTTCTTTGTAAGTTCCACTGCCCAAGGATAGTGAAACGGCCGGTATGTTTTTGATACTTCTAATAGTGACATTTATCCCTCGCATGCTCGGCATTCATCGCCGCTCTCTATTGTCATTGGTTGATTTAGGAAAGCCATGAGTTCATCATAGCCTCCAACATATTGACCGTCCACATAGATTTGTGGAACAGTTTTAACTTTACGTCCTGTTACTTCGGCTGCAGTTTTACCGATCTCATCAAGATTAATGAAATCAAACTGAATGCCGCGAAGTGACATTTCTTCTTTTGCTCTCATGCAATAAGGACAGGTGTCTCTACCATAGATGATAGTACGTGTATCCTCTTGCAATGCGTGTCTTTCAACTTTATCTGAAACAGTTTCAGCTCTTTGTTTTGCTTCTGTTCTCAGATAGTATAAACCCTTTAATCCTTCTTTCCATGCTTTTAAATGAACTTTATTTACATATGATTTTTCAGCACCGGAAGGGAAAAACAAATTGACTGATTGACCCTGACAAATATACTTTTGTCTATCAGCAGCATGTTGTACAACCCATTCTTGATCAAGTTCTTGAGCTGTTTTAAATACAGCTTTTTCTTGTTCATTCAACTCTGGTAAATGTTGTACAGAACCTTTCTTCGTAATAATTGAAGTCCATGTAGACTCGTTATTAATTTCGTATCTGTTTAAAACGTCTTCGAGATATTTGTTCTTTACGAGGAATGAACCAGCGCGTGTACGATGTGTATACGCATTTGCTTTGAGCGGTTCAATACTTGGTGATGTCGATAAAATAATTCCAGATGATGCATTTGGTGCAATTGCCATTAAGTGAGCATTTCTTACACCAGTACCTTCACCATCAGGATATTCTCCTCTTTCTTTAGCAAGCATGCTTGTTTGATTATGAGCTCTGAAATTAATGTTGCTAAAGACAACGTCATTGATTTCACGTGCCAAATCAGACTCCCATGCTACACCTTGTGATTGGAGGAGTGAGTGGAATCCCATTGCACCAAGTCCAATAGACCGCTCTCTTTGAGCCGAATAGCGAGCTCTGGATATAGAATCAGGCGCATTTTCGATGAAGTACTCGAGGACATTATCCAACATCGTAACAAGATCTTCGACAATATTGGTATCTTTCCAAAGCTCGTATAACTCAAGATTGAGAGAAGAGAGACAGCAGACAGCAGTGCGATCAGCGGACGTAGGCAAATGAATTTCATTACAAAGATTAGATCCATGAATCTTCAATCCCTTATCTTTTAAAGCTTGTGGTAAATCAGCATTGGCCGTATCGATGAAGTTTAGATATGGCTCACCAGTACGGAAACGAACTTCAATAATTCTTTCCCACATTTTACGAGCATTCAATGTTTCAGATACTTCGCCACTTGCAGGATCTCTTAATTCCCATTCTTTATTATTAATAACTGCTTTCATAAAAGCATCAGTAATATTAAGTGCATTGTGTAAGTTTAATGCTTTACGCTGAACATCACCAGTGGGAATACGAATATTTAAAAACTCAACAATATCTGGATGACCAATATCCATATATGCTGCGTATGAACCTTTACGAGTTTTACCCTGACGATACGCAATCATATCAGCATCAACAGTATGTAAAAAAGGAACAGGACCCGGTGCTTTATCAGAGACAGTTCGAACATCTGACCAATGGCCACCAACACCTCCACCCATTACTGACAACCAGCGAAGCTCAGCTGAATGCTCGATTAGTCCTTCTAATGTGTCAGGTACATAAGTCAGAAAACATGAGATCGGCAAACCTTTACCGTCGACTGTACCATTTGGTGCATTTGATAATACAGGAGATGCAAACATAAACCACTTATTTGATACGTAATCATATAGACGCTGTGCAAGACCCCAATCTGTCTTGCCCTTATATGTTGCCCATGCTTCAGCAGCACGTGCATATCCTTGTTGTGGTGATTTTTCATTTCCACGGAGATAGAAATCTTTGAGCATTCCGACAGCATAATCTTCGAGAATGTCATCTTTCTTGTAATTGAGTGTAATAGCCATTGCATCCCCTGAACTGAGGTTATAAGATTCATTTGTATTTGATGGTAGTATTATATATTAGTTTACGGCTTTTGTAAACCCTTAAAACGCAATATTTATGAAAAATATTTTTCTATCACATCAAGTTGATCTTGATACTTTGCGATATGTTCAATTTCCATTTCCATTGCTTCAATGATGTCGGGATGTTCACCAATCCCAGTCGTAGAATTGAGATACACTTGAACATTTGCTTTGTGTTTTGCAATATGTCCTTCAGCGTGTTTTTTTAATGCTTCAAGTAGAATTTCTTTCATTTTCATTTCCTTATTATATTGATCAAACAGACTCGGCACTATCTACAATGATGATGCCGTCTTCTTCTAATATTGATTGAAGATTTTCCCATGAAGATTTGTCTGAAATATACTGATTATAATCAGAATCATGGTTCCAAGTTCTTTTCACTTCAACTTTATTTTCGGCCGGGTATTCATAAATAACCTGTGTAAAAATTTCACCATTAATTAATTCTTTCATATGATCTCTGCGTAATTCTTCTACATAAGAATCATTAGAAGAAAGTATATTTGAAATATATTCTACAGTTATATCATCTTTTTCAAATGTAATAGTTTGGAGTATTGTCATTTTTCTAACTCTTCAATTCTTTTTTCGAGTTCATCTATTTTTGAAGTTATTTTAGGATACTTTACTCGCCAAGCATTTGGATCATTTTGTAACCACGTCCAACCCCAACGCTTTGCTAAATACTCAAGCGTCCAATCGAACTTTCCGACGGCCCATATAGCCATACGAGTATCCTTAAACCAAAACAAAAACGCTGCGCCTAACAGCGATCCTGCTATAGCTGTATATATCCATAGCGTATCAGCAAACATTTTCTCGATCATTTATTCATTTCCTCTACTGCAGCATTGTAATCTTCTTGTGATACAACACCTTCAGCCAACAATCTTTCTCGATTAATCATGTGCTGAGCTTGAACGTCATCTTTGCTACCACCATGATAAGGAACACAATGCCCTTCTTCAATCATAATCTCTGTAACAAGACGACCATCTGCAGCTCTAAAATCACCAAGGATTCTACCAAACTTACCTTTCATATCTTCACCAGATTTATCTTCTGTCGTAATAAGTTTAGCATCTTTTTCGAGTAACTGATAAAGTCTATCCTTTGCTGCAATACCGAATACCTTTTCGACTTTATCTCTTGTCCTTGACTCGGGTGTATCGATACCCATAATTCTCACTCGCTCATCTTTTAAACAAACACCAAAACCGAGATCGATATCTACATCGACCGTATCACCATCGACTACTTTGACGACATGTACGTCATATTCATTCTGTTGCATTTATCCCTCCACGATTGTGTATTGGACATAATTACCCATGCTATGATCTTTTGCTCCGTCAAGTAGTCCAGATTTATAACCTCTAAATTTGTCTTTGATTCTTTGCCATAAAGTCATTTTCCGTATTTTACCGTAATGATTAATATAACAAAGAACGCCATGATGTTTATAGCCCATAAGAGCCAAAGGAACTCTTGTAACGATATCATTATTGTTTACGAACCTCCAATGATTTGCTTTCAGAGCTTTCACAAAAGAACGTGTACCTACTCGAGGTGAACCGAATGTGTAAAGCTCTTCAGTCTGAGGAAGTCGTGATGCGGCGATTGTAGACATTGCTGCACCTAGTGAATGACCACAAATATAGAGTTCTTTCTTTTTGTGTTCATCTGTAAGTGGTTTGATATGGTCCCACAGTTTATCGAGTTCACCTCTAAAACCAGAATGAACCCAACCATCTGTCATCGATTTTCTTGGAATTGCATTGAGATCGGCAAGAACATCAGATAGTTCATCAGGTTCAGTGCCGCGGAAGCATAATACTATTTCATCTTTATTCCAAACAACATGGCATTGAGCACCGTCTTTATCTAAAAAGACGTGGTTATCATAACCCATTCCAATGAAGAGTATTTTAGCTTCGAGATCTTTATAGGCGATCTCTGCCATTTGAGCAAATTTATTTGCTTTCTCCAGATTCAGTTCCATCTTCGACTTTCTCCTCGTTAATGTCGTCAGTCACTGCATCTTCATAGTATACTATAATTTGCGCTTGTTGATTTATAAATCTTCTTAATTCTGCTACATTCAATGCTAAGTTCGAATAGTCTCTCATTGACAAAGCAACGTACGCCAATTGACCATTCTCAGCTTCAAATTCTTTTACAAAATTCTCGTAGTTTTCTTTATTAACTACGTAGACTCTTACATCATTGAGCTGTACTGGTTTCGGCCGGGCTACTGTTGGTACTGTTATCTTCTCCGTTTTGACTACTGTTTTGATTTCCTTTTCCGGCCTTAGACTGCTGCAGCCAGTCAGGAACAGGATAGTCATCGCCACCAGTATCAACGGTGATATCGCGCCAAATGTTCGCTGTTGCGCCATTCATCTTTCCTTCTAATTTAGCAGCATCTAATAAAGCATCTCTTACAAGATCTAGCTGCTGAAGTTTACTACGAAGACTGTCACCATAAGCTTCTGCTTTTTGTAAACTATTCTGTAATTGCTTATTCAATTCTGCTTGTTTTGCCATGTCTTGTTGTAAATTTTCAACAGACTCCATAGCAATGTCAGCAGCGATTTCAAGTTGAGCGTTATTCTCTCGAAGTGTAGCAATTGTATTTTGTGTAGTGTCATAATAGTACTTAGCGGCATAACCAACACCACCGAGTACTCCTAAAATAATTATCAGTGCATATATCTTAAGCATCATTCTTCACGAATTGTGAAAATCTTTTTAACAAAGCGGGCTTCTTCTTTTTCCTTCTATCCATTACGTTTGTAGACGTAAATCTTGGACCCATAGCCGTGTCTGCAGGATTTGGAATGTCGGCTGTAGTAGTTACTTCTTCATCCATTTCTGGTTTTTCATGAGTGTAACCCATCTTTGCCATTCTTTCATGATCTTCGGGTTTCTTGGCTTTGTACCCTTTACCAGTCTTTGGATCATACATCATGTGAGGTTTAAAATCTTTCATTTGTAAATCTCGCTTACTGTAACGTATATCTGTTGATTTGTTTTAAGATGAATTGCTTCGTAAATATCAAGACCAAATACATCACCGACTGGATACGCATTATCAAATACTTTGATTTGATCTTTTGGCATTACGAGCTCTTCATGAGTAGAATTGAGCATCTTTGCTTCTTTAACTCGATAAACACCCGGTGACAATTGTTTGTCTTCTAACATGAACCACTGATTTTCTTCATTAAGAAAATCTAATGTATCGACTCCTGACTTTCGCAATGCTTTTTCAAGGTGATTGTCGGATAAGGAATATTTTTCTTTAATGAGAAACAAAGCTGCAGCGAAAGACCCGAGTTTTGAACCTCCTCCCGGGATTTTGCTGAGCAGCCGCTTGATGTTAGCGCATAGACGGATAAAAGGAGTGTAAGCATTCCTTTTTGAATCGGAATCAATTTTGACACCCTTGATTCTCTTTCCATCTTCGTCGATCAGGCCTTCTTTATATGCATCCCAGCTTTTCCAATCTAAAACAAGCATGCGTATAAACCGAAAGGTATATGCAAGATCGGCAGCTCTTTTAACGATTCCCATTATATCTTCCTTAATACATCAACTACGCGTTGGTCCATTGCTATTCCCGTATATTGATCGTCTCTAATATATTTCAAATAAACTAAAAACGGTTTCATGACAGGCCAGTGCTTATCATCAAGTTTCAGATCTAAAATATTCAGGGCTGCTTCAATGCCGAAAGAATTGAATATCACAATCAAATGATTGAGTATCAATCTTTCGGCTAGCTCACCCTGTTCAAGATAGCGATTAAGCAATCTCTTAATATATTTAAATCTTTTCAAATCCTCATAGAACTCTTCAATATCAGAGAACTGAGGTTTATAGTAATGCTTTGCCGCATAGAGTAGAACATTCTGTTCAGTAAGTTCATCGAATATCATCATAAAGTTATATATTCAACTCTATTCCATAACTTCTTCGAGAGCTTCAATGATTTCAGATTTTACCATTCCACTTGTATCGAGTTCAAACTCTTCAGCAAGTTCAACCAATTCAGACTTAGTCATAGAACCAAGATCATAATATTCATATTCTTCTTCATCGTCTGCAACTGGCTCGGGCATTGCTTCAATAAGAACTTCTTGAGTTGTAGGAACACCGTGCCACTCGTCAATTTGAGCTTGAGTAAATTTACCCGACTTCAAAAGTTCACCGGTGTTAGGATCTACCCAACCGCGTACAGTTGGAACTGCGGTATGACACCACCCAGGAGCTTTAATTGCCATTTTTCATTCCTTTATATGCATTTGCAATTTTGTTGATAATAGATTTGTCACCCATGTCTGCACTTTTTGTGTGAGCATCACCGGATGCAGATGGACCAGCTCTACCAGCTTTTGATGCATCATCATGACCAAGCTCATCATAATCAGTAAGCTTGCTTGTGGTATCAACTGGATGTCCGTCTTTCATGGTTTTTGCAGATGCGTTGCGATCAGTTGGTTGCTCATCACGATTCTGATCTTTCTTACGCTTAGCACCAGCAGCATCTTCCCAGATAGACATTAACTTATTACGAATAGTAGATTCTTTTTGTTCTTTCTTTGGATTCATTGTAGCAGTTTCACCCTTTTCGCCTGCAGGCTCATCTTCATTTTTCTTTGTTGCTTTTGAAATAGCTTTACGCTTTTTGTGAAGATATTCATCTGAATCATCAACATCGCCATCATTATCGATGTCTTTGTCTTCCCTATCATCAAAATCTTTTTTAAGAGCTTTCTTATTGACAGGATCCATATCTTCGCTTTTTTTCTTTTTACCGTGACTCATTTCATCGAGAATATTGAGGCCTTCGGCTTCAACTTTTTCTTCAATGCCATGAGCGAATTCAACATCATACCAAGCCACATTACCCTCATCATCGGGTTCTGCATGACGACCAATCAGAGGCTTGCCTTCACCCCATTCAGGATGTTCTACAACAACTGCACATACATGATATTTTGATTCACAAATGTGATCTACGTCCTGTTCTGACAATTCAGATTGATACTTTTCTTCTAAGGCCTGTTTTGATAGTGTGGCCCTAGCACTTTCGATTAAAGATTTCATTTCTTTCTCCTTACATCCACATTTGGGCCACAAAAGTCCCAACGGCTGCGACTACAGCCGCATATACTAACTTATTTATAATGCTTACGGTACGAGCGTTGTCGTCTACCTTTTTATCAATATCGTCTAATTTACGAGAAAGCCGATTGACTCTCTCCATTTGATTATTTTGTTGTTCAGCCAATGACGCTATTTTCTCCTCGGCACGGGCCAGTGACACCATCGCATCAGTGAGCTGATCGAGTTTATTCTCAATTCTTTCTAATCTTTGATCCGTTGTGTCGACCATTTATTCCTCTATTGAATTTTAAATCTTAAATTTTCATGATCCGGATAAGTCACCGCAATATGACCCTCTGGACAATCATAATCAATATATGCAATCAATGTTGCTGTTCCCTTTGCTACCTTATGTGTATGACCTTCAGCAAGTTTCATCTTATATGCAAATGTGTCGATCTTATCATTTGCAGGTCCCATAAACTTTCCAATGCTACTTGTGGCAGGGTGTACAATGTTTTCGCTATCCCTAATTGATAATGTGAAATCTGTCACAGTACAATCATCTCTATGCTTTTCTCTAGCAACTTCAACTTTAAACTCTCCATCCGCAGGACCGTCTGAGATGCTGAAGTATTCTGGTGCCCAAGTCATAATGTCCTTAGATTCCATCTTATCCCATAATGTGTATCCACCGCCGATCAGAGCAAGTGTCGCTGTTACAACACCGATGCCTTTAGTTACGTTTTCTATATCAGGAATCATAACTTAATTATCTACCTTTGCTCCAGCTCTCCACTGATAACATGACCAATACTTGGCTTTCCATTTTGGTCCTGGAGTATCACATCCATGACGTGCTCTAAACGATTTACGACGAGCAGGGTCATCTCTTTTAATTTCCATATTAGGATCACCAAAGCGAACTACGACTACATTACCCTTTGGTCCTTTAACGTAAACTTTAAACTTCTTATTTGGGTTTTCGCTTGTACGAATAGGATCATTGAGTTTTACACTTTTACCTTGGTATTCAGCCTCAGTAATTTCAAGATCTTCATACAAATCTTCACATTCGCATTTGCGATCGATCTCTTCGGCTACATGGTTTTTAAATTTATCCACCAAACTCATGGCCAGCTACCCTTTTCATTTGTTTATTAAATTCAGCTTGATTAGGCTTATTCTTATAAAGTTTAATCGAGATCTCTGGACGATCTTTGCCTTTGATTCTCCAATTATAGCCTTTTTCTTTATGTTCAGGTTTAGTCGTCTTGACTACACGCCGTTTATAACCAGCTTCCCATGATTCTGGCTTTCCGGGTCCTTCACAAAAAGTCTTAAAATTAATCATCATCTTCCTCATCGTCGTCATCGTCTTTGTCTGTTTTCTGAGACATCAGATAATCACGAGCAGAATCAATATAATCGGCTGCTTTTGTAATTTTATTTTGAACCCACTCAGGAAGATTCTCATCGTCAGAAACCATATCATAAATTTCATCAGCGGCATCCATAATGATGTCTAACTGATCTTTCATCATGGCTCCCTCTTCATCATATTCACCGGGATCTTTATCAGCTTGTTCCATCTGTCCCGGAGTCATCTCCATAGCTTTTTTCTTTGCCTCATCTGTTCCATCATCTGGAAGGCGAAACTCTTTAAGCTTCCTCATCGCCATCTCCCTTTGCCATATCCCGATAACGCTTTCGTACATCAGCTTTTGTCATTCTTTCGACATCCGCAATCATTGAAGGCTGCTTCACAATCTTGCGAAGTTGTCCTTTAATAGAACCCGGAGAACGACCAACCATAATCATTGGTGGTAAACCTTCGACAGAAACTTTAAACATCATTTCTTCGTTGACGGATTCACCACGTATTTTTTTAACAGCTCTTGACTTAGCTAAATTTACACCTTTAGCTCTTTTACTAATAGTAGCTTTATCTTTAGAAGGATCCATTCCTCTCATTATACTTGCATCGTGAGATTTTTTAGACTGATGAATAGCTGACAGTGCTTTTTTATAGTAACGATTTAAAGTCATGATTGAAAGCTCATTTAAATTAGTTTCATCAATACTTTCACCAAGAGCATCTTTAATCGCAGCATCAAGTAGCTTCATAGCTTTCTTTTCATCTACTTTAAAAGCTTTCATGATAGCAGCAACACCTTCTTTAGCATTTTTAGTCGGAGCCATTACTGCCTGTACACTGCGCATGTTTGGCTCTCTCATTGCTTCATCTAGCTTAACATCTTCTGGCTTGCCGAACTTTCTTTGAGCTATAGCTTTAGACATATTATATTTTTTTTGAAATTCAGCAGCATTCAAATCTTTAAGATCGATAGCCATGTTTTTCATCATGCCTTCTTCAACGTCTGCACGTAATGATCTAACCTTTTTACGAGGCATTCTTTTTGTATCAGGACGATCCATCATACCGTGTACATCAGCACCCGGATCATCTTTACCGTGATAACCTGCAGCTTTACCCGGAGCAACCCTTTTAACTTTACCGCCACGCTTTTTGAACGCAGCCATTGCTTTCGCTAAGTCTGCAGACTGGCGAGCTTTGTTTTCTTCGATATTCTCTTTGATTTGAGATTTATCAACTTTGTCACCAATGCTTTGTGCAGTCTTGAGACGAGCAAGCTTAAGAGGCTGCTTAAATCGTTTTTCTAGAGAACGCCTGTCTAACTTCAAGTCTCTCTCATCACTACCAATTGAGTAGATTTTCATGTCTCTTGAACCGACAAGAGCGTATGTCATCTTTGGAGCGCGAGCTTCTTTTAAAGCTTTTTCGATTTCACGTCTTGCCTTTGGCGTAAGGCCTCTTAAGATTTTAGCTTTCATCCTAGGATTTGCTTTGATCATACGCACTGTATCATCGTCAGCAGCTTCTTTCTGAGGACCTCGCTTTGCATCAAGATAAGCAGCGATGGCCATCTCACGACGTTCTTCCTCTGATTTACCTTTAAACTGTGGAGCATCAGACTTTTTAAAGTCCTTAATCCACGCACTCATTCCATCTGATACTTTTAGTGGCATTTTAGCTTCCTCTTACTTTTGCTGCTAGATCTTTATCTGCTTTGCCCCATGTACCTGAGGACTTTGTTACAAATGAGTTGACTCGAGCAAAACCCCATTGTTGTGGAGTCGTTCCCGGTCTGTGACCAGTGCGCCATGCTGCTACACCGCGATTATATACTTTACGAAGAATACTCAGTGGCATGCCAGACTTTTCTGCTTTTTTCTTTAAACCAGCTGTAGCATCTTCCATCATTTCTGCATGCTCTTTGAATCTCATACCTTTTTTCCTATCGTTATCTGCTTGCTTTTCTTTTGCATCATTGTGCTTTTTAGCAATCATCTTCAAGCGATCGTTACGAATCTTCTGTTGCACTTTACTGAGTACACCATCATCAGCCATTAGTCATCTCCGAACATTTGTTTAAATTTCTTCGTGTGCTTACTCGGCTTTGTTTTTGCAGTCGCATCACCCGGTGCTTTTTTATATGCAGCAGGATTATCATCGTCATATTTTGAATATTTTTTGAAATGTCTATCGCGAGCTTTTTTGGTAGACTTTGACTTCAAACCCGAATAGTATGCTTTCGGTTGAGTACCCGGCCGATCTTTAATATCTGGATCTTGAGGTGATTCTTTTTTACGCTCATCTTTTGCTTCTGTAAGTTTAGCAAGAGAGTGTGGTGCAATATCGTATGTTAGATCAACAGAAGGATCGACTTTCTCAACAGCGTTTAACCATTTTCTCCAAGTCTCGCCCTTTGATTCGACTATCACATAGTTAGCACCAAGTACTTTAATTTTACCGACAATGCCGTTTTCTTTAATTACGACTTCATCACCTTCATTAAATAGTTCACCACCGACATAAGACTCTCTAATATCAGATACTGGCTCGAGCTGTACATGATTCTTGAATTCTTTTTCTTCTTTTAATCCCATTCCTTTACGGACAGCATTAAACAAATTCTTTGCATCAGAATTTGAAACATTCTTCGGAAGGCCCTGAGAAAACGATGTAAAATCATTATCGCCTGCAGCTTTTCTCATCTTTGAGGCTGACATTCCAGTTGCACCTTCAGCATCTGGATCTCGTTCACCAGCTGACATAACATTGATTCTCTCAAAGTTATAGAATCCGTGTCTGCCTTTTTTACCGTTGTACTTATTCAAAAGAACATCAAACTCATTGACTCGATCAGAACCAACGACCATGACAATTCTTTTATAGCCTTCATCGTATAATTTACTTGAAATTTCGAGAGCATTTTTGAGTTTCTTATCTGCCATGATCTGACGAGCATAGCGTGGAAACATCTTACGTGCTGCTTTGACTTTATCCATGAATTGAAGAGGATTCTTCTTTGGATCTTGTGACTGTGAAATATAGATGCGATAAGGGTTCTTACCAGACTTTGAAGACAAAGCGTTCATCAATTTCTCATGACCAATAGTAGGCGGATTCATTCTACCAAAGGTAAAATAAATCGTTTTTTCTTCTTCAACTAAATAATTCTTAAAAGAATTAATCATTAACGCTTCCTTTGAATTTCCTGACGACGTTTCTTAGGCATCAATCTACGTTGTAGAATTGCAATGCGTTGTTGCCAACCACCCTGTTTCAGACGCTTTTCAATCTGCTTCTTCTTTGCGACTGAAACATCACTCTTCTTCATACCTTTACCAGCTAACATATCAGCAAAGGTTGATCTTGCTCCACGACGTGCTCTTTTTGTCAGCACTTTCTTTGTAGCAAGTCTTTTCTGTGCTCTTTTACGAGCCATTTTCAAGCGAGTCTTACGACGTTTCATTGAACGTGCAAGTTTACGTCTACCTTGGATGGATAATTCTTCGGAAGTTTCTGGAGGATTTGTTGATGCGTATTCAGCATCAGTACCTGCACCTTGGCCACGTCGACGCTTGTGTGCACGGTATTTAGTTAGTTCATCTTCGCCCGGACGATAGTCCACTACCATAAAATCTGCGAATGACAGAGGTTTTGCCATTACTTTCTCCCTGGTTTATCCCATCCCTTTAATATATCGGGTGAAAAGTTGGCGTATGAAAATTCCATACGATCAACAATTTTCACTGCATCACCACCAAGTTTATCGATTGCAACATAACCTTCTTGGCCTGTTACACGATATCCTTTCTTTGTTTTTAAAAACGTTGACACATTATTTAATTTATTTAAAGTATTTATAAGTTTTAATTTTGCAAGAACGATAACTTTTTGTAATTCAAACATTTGAACTAAAGATGCTTTATTTTTTTGACTAAAGAATGACAAAACGCTATCTAGCTTTTTTTGCTGTGCTGTTTTACCTTTTTCAGATGTACGCTTAGCTATTTCTTTTGCGTACTTATCTTCGATAAATTTGATCAATGCATCGACTCTTTTCTTTGGATCTGGTGGAAGTTGTCCAGCTCTAACATATCTATTACCATGAGTTTCAATCAATTGTGCAAGTTGCTGATCATTCTCGAGTTGGCGTAAAGTTGAACCAGCAATTCGATTGAAAAGAAAGCCAGCCTTCTTCAAGAGTTCATTTACTTCCTCTGTATCTTTTTTTGACATAGTATATTTTGTCATGTCACGAAGCATAGCATCTTGAGACCAGACATTCTTTGAATCTTTGAGCTTACTTACATCAACTCCATAAGAAGCTTTCATTGTTTCAAATGATTTTCCTGTGTATGTCGTATGCCAAACGATTCCAATTTTTGCTGACGATATTTTCCGGGCCATGTCCGTGCCAGCCGGTATTGCATATATGATTGTATTGGGGTGGAATGTAATATAGCTTTTCCCTTTGATTTTAGACTTTTTAACGTCGCCCGGACCATATAAGAAATCACCCTGTATTACTCCCTTTATCCCAAGTGCAGGTAGATATTGTAAAGCGAGTTTAAGCTTGTCAGCAAGGTCGCCACTAGTATCAGCGTCAACGTCAGCATCACTCTTGTATACTTTGGGAGACTTGTTAAAGATCCCTTTTTTCGCCACGAAGAATCTACCATCACGAGGATCAGTGCCAGCAAATATAGCAGGAGCACCGTCCCACTTAACAGATACGTTACTATCATGCGATCCTCCTAACATGTCTCTCAAAGAACGAAGAGCTAAGATCGCCTCTCTTGTTCCTTTTACACCACCATAGAGAACCTTGTCCTCAATATGAGTCATATGAGTATTTTTGTTTTCAGTTATAAATGAGCTAAACGTGTTCATCATCTACCCTTATCTACTTCTACATCCATTAAAACAATATCATATGCTGCAGTCAGACGAGCATTATTACTTCTCACAAATGCTCTAACATCAATATCAGATTTTTGTGGTATCTTAAGTGGAACACCAAACCTGTAAAAATACTGACCACCGTCTCCACTCACTTCAAAAGAATGTCCGACTCGAAAAGTAGTTTCACCAAAATATCGAACAAACATGTCACCAGTTGCATCAGCACCATCTTGACATGTCGCAGTACCTTGAATAAGATAAGCATTTTTTCCAGCAGGTACAGTGTAAACAGACATGAGAGTCTGGCCTTTTCCTACATTGATTCTCGCAACCGTTGTTCCACCCGCTGCACCCGCTTCAATATCAATAATTCCTACATTATTAGATCCATCATTTATCACATAAGCTCGATTAACTCTTTTAAACAAAACTGTGCCTAGAGTGTCAGTGCCAGATATCGTAATACTATCTTCGACGAAGTTATAATCTCCATCTAATCCCTGAACAATGACTGTTTTACCTTCATCAGAAGCATTATTTCTTTCAATGTTTACTATTGCTGGTGTATCCAGTGCGGACCAAGGATATAGTGTATCACTAATATCCCAAATAGTTCCGGTTGTGTTAATACTTAATGCTGGTACTGCACCGAATTTATGTACATGCGATGCGCCTTTGACTTGCCCTCGAGCAATATTCAGATAATCATCTTCAATGTATTTTGATCCAGTGAATTGTGCCATTATTGATAAACCTTCGCGTATATTGAAGAGATGTCGAGTTTCGATCCAGCATAATTCACAAGATCAGTAATGACTAAGTCAGCTTTGCCATTTGCTTTATTGTCATAAAGAGCACTTAAAACATATGCTGCACCAATTTTACTATGCACTTCATCTGCGCGTTTTGTAGTCAACCCTTCCATAAATTCTTTTTCAGATACTGATGGATGAACTTTCTTGACCATGTTATAGAATACTTTTGCATAACGAGATTTTTCACCTTTTGCATTTAAGTCTCTAGCAATTGTTCCTAATTGCTTATTATCAGGAACGTTTTTACCAATTCTCTTTTTCAAAGACTGATTAATTTGGTCCCAACCAGCTCTACCACCACGTGCTGTTTTTAGTGTGATTTCGAAATTAATACTTGCAAATGCAGCCGAAGTACGAATGTCGGCTTTGCCATCGTCAAATTCAATCACGCCAGATTTACTTCTCCAAAACTCAGAAGCTTTACGTGCAAAGGTGGCCATCATCTTGCCACTAACAAACTTATGAACATCGGCACTTGGTTTCTCGTTCATAACTACGCATTTAATTTTATTTTGAGCAAGGACTTTCTTTAAAGAGATTCCAACAAGTTTTTTCTCTTTAAAGAGTTTGACTAGCGCAGTGTTTAATTCTTGTATAGAACCTGTCGGCAGATTATTAACAACCGATGGACTTGTCATAGCCCATATATCTCCCGGATTCCATTTATCATCACTTAGTTTTGACATACCAGAGTTTTCCAAAGCTTTATTTTTTGCTTTGTAAATGGCTAGCATAACATTATCACCACGATGGAATGTCATTTTATTATTAATATATTTTTTACGCATTAATTCTTTAGCAGTCCAATATGCTGAATAGTGCCATGATGCATCGAGTTTCATCATGTCACTGAATGATGCTCCACCCACAGAAGTTTTAGCCAATGCTTTTTTCAAATCTGTTGGCTGAATCGTTTCGAAATCTGTATTTGGACTATTTGCTATGAGCTCACAATAAACACATTGAAGACTTTCCGCATCAGCCGTTTGTTTAGTACCACCGCCTGAACCCGAGGATGCTCCACCAAACACTGGAGATTTACCAATTTTACCCGATAAAATTTCACCTCTATTCGTTTGAAGTTTAACTGCTTTGCCTTCACCCTCAAGCTTTTTAACTGCTTCAATATTTTCTGGAGTATTTTTGATGATAACTTCGGTTCCGTCAACTGTTGGCAGTGCTTCGCCAGACTTTATTAATTTACGTAAAATATCAAGACGAGCTTCTCCAGTTTGTGAGTTAACTTTTTCCCACTCCTTTGCCGGCATTGGACGAAAGTTCATAGCCTTTTCCTCTAAATATTTTCTGAATCTCAACATTCATGACTCCAGTTTATTTAGAGCTATTTATAATAAAAAAAGCGCCTAGTTTGGGCGCTTTTCTTGTTGTTCTTTCCTTATTCTTTCATTATGCCTTTGAAGACTTTTTTGCCTTTGTTTTTCTCGGACCTGAGGATCTAAATGTTCGTATCCTTTGATTCCCCAACTCTTAGCCCAAGCAGAAATCATATTGATGTTATGAGCCTTCATTTCATTTCCTTATATTGTTTCACTAATTTTTCGCAGTCTTCTGGTTGATCGACCAGCTGGACTTTGACTGAACGCAATCTTTCAAGTCGTTTACGTTCAGCTTTATTAAGTTTTACATTTGTGTCGAGTAATGCAATTTCAGCATTGACATAGTCAATTCCTTTTGACATAGCCTTGACATCTCGTGATACACTTCGTTGTACGTTATACATTGGACACCTTTACTGCAACATAAATTAAAGTACCCAATATGCTGAGATTAATCAGCATATTGATATAGTGTGGATTAGGTAACATTATGCAGCCTCCGCAAATTCAATAGCAGTTTTCAATGCATCGCGTTTGCGAACCTGATTACCACCAAACCATGATGAATAAAGACGATTGTCTTCGTTACGACCTTGTACGTGGTCAGTAATATAAGTCACAGCATTAAATGCCTGCCACCATGAACCCTCGGCGAACTCAGCACCGGGCTGTTGTTCAAGAGCGTCATAAGAAAGCTTAGCATTACGAGACAAAGTATCAAGTGACAATGCTTTACCTTGTACCTTTTTATCAGCAGTACGTGGAAACACCGTGTTAAAGAACTCGATTACATTGTCTTTATTGTAGCGCTTGTTACCCAAGAACTGTGCCATTTCCTTATATGTGTTGAGCTTTTCGGTAGCAATACCAAGAGCTTCCTTCACTTCGGTTGGGTCAAACTCAACGCGGTGACCAATTTTCACCGAACGTTCAGACTTAGACTCAAGAGAAAGTGTCAATGTGTTGTTACATACGACACGGATTGGAGTGAAGCGAACATCAATTGACTTACCATATTGATGCGGATTTGAAAAGAGGAGATACGACTCAACAGTATCACCACCGAAAAGTTCGAACGAGTCTTTGACTTTCGCCAATGCCCAAACCATTTGTCCATCTTTCAATGAACCAGCAGTATGCATTTCCATGTCACCTGCCATAACATATTCAGAGAAAAACTCAAATGCAGTTTCATTCTGAACTGGATTCCAGTTCTCACCAACGTTAGTCAAAATACGACCGTCAGTTTCACGAACCAGAGATTTCAAACCAGTAGGCATACGCTTACCGTCAAACTCGATGAATGATTCGACTTCACGAACATTCCAATCAAGACCAGCTTTATCCATCATCTGAGCTGGAGTCAGATCATTTGATACAGGAACTCCGAGACCGTGCCACGGAACTTCACCTGCATATGCCATTGTTTCAACTTGATGTGCCATAATATATCTCCTTAAGCAGCTTTCAATAGTGATGCAGTGACATTCCATACGCCATCTGCTTTGGTTTTTACACGAACGTTCTTTTTAAGAACTTTGATAACCGTACCACTCATTGAGCCACGCTTACCATTCCATTTAACGCTTTGTCCTACAGTAAAGGACCTAGCAGCACGAGCAACTTTTAAATTACGTGCATCATTAAACATTTGAGCAATTTCACTCATTTGTTCAACAGAAGCTTCTACGAAAAAAGCTTGGACTTTAGACATTTCAGATTTGTTCAACATAATATACCTCTACCAAATTAACATCAAAAAGGTTGCAACCATAACAACGCTGACTGCAACGGAACCAGCAATGATTTTTACAAGTTCTTTAAGCATATTGCTTCTCCTCAACAGAAAAACTAATAGCTGCAGAATCTTTCCAGATATTGCGGATAACTTCGCGAAGTCCATCGCGAGTATGACGAGTAGTTTCCCACTTATCGCCGTTTTCCATCGTAACTGTAATTATAAATTTAATCATCATTAGCTCCTTTTTCATTTTACTAGAATATTATACCATAGTTTTCTAGCTTTGTAAACCATAAAATGCACTTTTTTTGAATTTTTTTTCAATTTCTTTGATATGTTTGCATTTAACAAAAGCAATACAGTCACAAGAGAAACCATAATCAGACATCTCCACACGATAGACATCGCCTTTCGAACCAACTACGGGCCATTGTACACCCGTTAGGTGGTGACCTTTTGTGTTGATGATTTCAGATGGAAATGTCCTCACTTGTAGCTACTCCAAAATTCACCCCAAAGCTCATCAACAAATTCTTTTTGTTCCCAAATATTCATGTGAGAAATGAGCTTGAAACAACCACTTTCAAGAAGATCATCAACCAATTGTTGGACATCTTCACATCCTCCGATACGAGCAGATACTTCATCGATGAAGTTGTCTTCCATGTCCATCGCTAATGCTTTCATTTTACCCATAATATTTCTCCTCTTTTTCCATTTTATAGATCTATTATACCACAGTTTTTAGAGGATGTAAACAAAAAAATGCATTTTATTTAAAATAAATCTTCTTGTCCATTGCATGAAACAATCAATCTCACGTCATCGGTTTCACCCATGTTCCAAGCGCTGTGTAAGTTTCCTGGATTTACAAACCACACACTCCCGTCTGCCGGTAAATGTCTTACTTCTGGTTCTTTATCAAACTTAGACTTGACTGCGGTGTAAGCCCATTCATTTGTTTGCAATGGTATGTAATACCTAACGCTGTATGTTGTATTATAATCAATGTGTGGTTTGATAAATGCACCGGGTTCTTTCACGATCAATCTTACACGTGTATATGGCGATTTAAACATATTCAGAACTTCTTCTACATATGTTCCTTTATATTCGGGCCTCATTTCTCCGTATGCTCTTTCATCTTCTTCGCCGTTTTTGTATAAGACTTTTTCACTCGGAGTAGTGATAGATTTTTGTTTATAACGATCGTTAAGATATGGTTGTGCTAGAGTAGTGCATATATTATCCATTGTATAATTGTTTTTAGTAAAACAATTCAGCAATTTAATGGGATCTACTTTAATTCCTATCTTCTTGAAATTAGGTAATTCTGTTCTCTTCTTCAGCATGAATTCATATTTCCTTATGTTGATGGATTAGCGCAACCTTTTGAGTTACATTAAATATTTTCTGTTCACCTATATAAGTTATTTCTCTATTTAGTACATTACTTATTTGATCTAGAATACGCTCAAAGGTTTTATCGGATTTAATAAGATGCATAGTGAATATAGTTGTTCTATTTCCAGCTTTTTCAAGCTGATATGGAACCAAATATCTCCAATTATATGCTTTATTTGTTATAGAATCAATTTTTTTAAAATATTTTGAGGCTCTATATTTTTTTCTAGTATAATATCTACTAGCAACTCTGCACAAATCTTCTTCTATCTTTTGGAGACCACTAAAACAAACAATATCATCGTTTTTTAAGAGTACAGTGAAACATATCATCTGTTCTAGTTTAAGATTTTCTAGAGTGTAGTTGTCTTTTAATTTATCATCAATTTCCGACAAGACTTCAATAAATTGATTCCATATACTATTATCTTCGATTAAATCGACTATTCGATATGTCATGATGATCTCTATGATTTCCTTCAAATGGAGCAAATAAGTTGATTAGAAAATTATTTATTGGACCATTTTGACCGTGCCCTAAATAATTAAGCAATCCGAATCCTATGTATGAAAATACAAAAACTAAGACAAGCATCATCAAATAATACCAGTCAAGAATTGCTGCGAAGAAATATGTCAAGAACAAATATTTCCATCCTTCACGATGAAAGTGCATAACAAGATCATTGTCCAGTAAATCTTTACAGAATCTTTTCGGTATTGATTTTACTTTCCAAAGAGAAAATAATATCTCATACCATTTTTTGTGTTGAGGAGAATGTGGATCTCTTGATGTATCAGCGTATGCGTGATGCATCCTATGAACTGCAGCCCATGTTAATGCAGATCTTCCACCGCACAATAATCCAAAATAAAGGAATATGCATTGCAACCACTTGGGTGCTTCGAATTGTTTATGTGAGAAATGTCTGTGATAGCCCAGTGTAATACCGACTGCTGCTAAAACATAATATAACGCGTAGCTGCTAATTAAAAATATCATGTGCAAATAAAATCTCTTTTGCTTGTTCATAATTCATATCAAATATTGACAACTTAAACAAATACCGATCTTCTAAGGTTGCAGCTATCATATGTTCTTCTTGTACATTGATCAACGCTTTCTTATATTTAAAAGTATACAGTTTATGTTCTTTTTTGAATACGATAGGATCTTTTGAAGTAGATAATACAAAGTTGATACAACATTGCGTGCCTCTATCTTGATGAAAAGGTAAAGTGAAACCTTTTTCTTGTATATAAAATCTTGGTTTAACTTCTATGCCAAGTATTTTTTCAAAATGATTTGATACTGTTTTACCATAGCCAGTGACATTCTTTTTAATTAACCACTCTTTTATGACAGTGCCAGTTTTTGGATCAACAAAAGGTTCATATCCATCTCTTTCGCGAGATTCTTTTAGTATCAACTCTTCATTGATGGTATAATCAATTTCTGTTAACATATCCAAACTGATCAAGTCTTTCGAAGACTTCTTCCCATTTATGTCTTAAACAAAATTTAAGTATCAATCTGTGATTTGGATCCGATTCAACGCCGTGAGACTGTCCGCCTACATTGATCAATGCGCATTCGTAAGGATACGGCTTATGATCTATATGTATTACTGGTGTCGTATCTAGCAAATTAATATTAATTGAAATCATATTATCCTCATCTTTATGATGAGGTAAAACAGTATTTGGGAACTGATAGCTAAATCTTGGATAATTATTCATGCCGTGTATATTTAATTCATGCTCAACGGGTTCTATCAAAGGTTTTAAGACATGCTGGTCAGGTATCAATAATTGATACCAATATAACTCTTGTCTTTTTGGCACAGACCAGTGCCATTGGCCAAGCTGTATATTATTATAGAAAATGTCTCTATATTTGGCTTTATCGATCTCATAGTCTAAATGTATCAAATTCATATCTCCAAAAGGTTGCCGGATTCTGTTTCGAGGCTCCGGCGGGCCCAGTAACTACGCCGCTTGTGCGTAAGCTACAGGTGCAAAGTTATCGTTTGCGTTTACTTAATTGATCTATTACGCGATCAACCGTTGTTCTCCACATCTCTATTCAATACCTGTCGATCCTAGTTCGCCCCCATAAAACTCGTTTATACCCTACAAGGTATATTTTCATTTTATACCCTACAGGGTATATTTGGTGGAGGCGCCGGGTACCGCCCCCGGGTCCAGTCTACCTTTCGATTTGCTTCATCGAACAAATTTATTTATAGCGCGCTAAGTACAAGATTAGCTATAATTATTGCGCCAAGTATTTCTATCATTCTCTGCTCCTCTATATAAAGTATTATACCATAAAAATATACAAAAGTAAACAAAACAATACGAAGATTGAAAAGCCTATGAAAACTTTGATTGCTACAGCTAAGTTTTTCTCAAATTCTTTTCTTCTTTTAACTTCTTCATTATGATCAATCTCAGCCTGTTCTCTTTCTTCTTTTTTTCTTTGAGCTCTCAAATAAATTATTTCTTGAAAAGTACCCGGTCCGAATCGATTATCAATGATGATTCTCAATTCTTCCATTTGCTCCTTTGCAATTTTGGCATCTATAACTTCTTGAGCAACTGAATCTAATCCTAGCTGTTCAGCGATGCCTCTCTTTGCTTTTTTATTTCGAGCTCTCTGTACTTGTTCTTCACCATCAAATACTGCATCTAAGCTTTTGACAATATCTCCAATGTCTTTCGCTGTATCGATATTTGATTTGATGAAGTCGACACCGGATTTCAGGAGTGCCATTCCTGTTAGTACTTCAGTAAACATCTTGATCTTCTCTCGCCAAAGATAGATACGATTCACCGAGTATTATATAATTCAAAATTTATTTGTATTTATAATCATTTGAAAAGTACTTTTTATATAAATAATTACGATAAAGAAATCAAACACAGGGAGAGGGGTGTTATGATTACGAATTACCTCGTTATGCCTATAGCGCTATTTGCGCTCAGCATGTTTAGCATCAATGCAGTTCTGGCGGCAGAGCCCATTGTAACTGACTCAACAGCGAAGAGCACAGTTACTACAAATGGGACAATGGAGACGACTGTTAAGTCTCCGCCGCCTTCTGCAATATCACCACAACTTGGCTCAAACAGTAACAGCGATCTTTGTACGATCGGTGTTGCTGGGGCTGTTCAAACTCAAATCTTAGGTATATCAGCTGGAATGACTTTTACTGAAGAGAATTGTGTTCGATTAAAGAATGCAAAGACTCTTTATGACATGGGAATGAAAGTTGCTGCTGTATCAACAATGTGTCAGGATGAAAATGTTTTTGATGCAATGATGATGGCAGGAACACCATGTCCTTATGAAGGAAAGATCGGCACTGCTGCTAAGATTGGTTGGGACTCGCACGAAGAAACAAAACGTGTAAAAGCTGGAGCAGAGGAGAAGATGGATGTTAAAAAGACTGCTACCACTGGTGGCCTTGGTCTTTTGGCCTTGTTACTCTTACTCTGAGAGCATAACACCATATTATAGTACTACACCAAATGCTGCTAATTACGGCCACAGTTGGGTCATGGATAATATACTTCCAGAACCACCCGGCATAGAAATTAATGGTGTATTCTATAGTTATACTCCAGATAAGCTTCCAGAAGATGAATTCAAAGTTACTGTCGGCAACAAAAAGGCTGATGGCAGTGGCGATGTTTGGAGCGATACCGAAGATTGGACTGGTGCACCCGGCGGTATCGAAGTAAGAAAAGTCATAGGACTACCAAACGTGCCTCGAGAAGTCTGGGGTGATGGATATATCACATCAGAAGGTGAAGGCACAGTTGAAGATGCAACTGTAATCTACAGTTACAGAGTAGATCCTTGCTTTGATCCTCAATTTGATCCGAATTGTCCAGGGTATGAAGCTCCAGTTCCAGTGATAGTCAAAGTCGATTTAGACTCAATATATGATGCTACAGAAGATGAATATGTAAATCTGAATGATGAAGAAAAAGTGTTGATCGAAGAAAATGAACAGCGGCTTGAAAAAGAAAAAGAGGAAGAAGAAGAGGAAGCTGAAAAACGCAAAAGAGCATATCGTTTAGATATGGCTCAAGATCTTCTCGGAGTCGCAGAACTTGAAGCAGAAAATCAAAGAATTATTGCCATTAATGCTGCACAACAGGCAATTGTAAATGTGCAATATCTGAACGCTACCATACCGGGTGGCGCATATAAAGAAACAGTAGTTTTAGTTGATAAGGAAATAGATGATAATGAACAAGGACTCAGAAATGGGTTAGCACAACAGATACTGCACGAACAAATGATACAAATGCAGTATCAAAATTAGGAGAGAGAGAAATGAAAAAACTTATGACATTTGTAGCGGTTGGAATAACTGCTGCGACTGTTGCAAATGCTACCGAGGCGCCAATCACTGGTAACGTTCAATCTCGGTGCGTTGTAACGACGGACACTCCCGGTGTCTATGGAAACCCAAACGCGTATACGCTGACAACATCTCCAAGTGACGGTGGTGTATTACCTATCGTTCGCTTTGATGTTACACTGGCAGATGCATATTATGCACAAATCACAACACCTACTGAATTTGAATCAAGCCCATCACTGAATGATACAGTAACATGGACTGGTTCAACTGAAGTAAGTACAGTGAGTGATGCCACAAACATGGCGGATTACGAAACAAACAAGACTACCTTCGGTCAAACAACTCAGTATGACTTGACGGCTACTGGTTCAACTTGGTTTAAATCAAGTTCAGCAGCAGCTATGGGCGGCAACAAAGCATTCCCGGGTGGTCAATATACTGCGGTAGTTGAAGCCAAATGTATCGCTCAGTAATATCGTTACTTTTATTGATATTGATGTCAAGTGCAGCAATTGCACATGAAATGACACCGACATATCCAAAATTTAAAAGTTCGTATATGGACGGACTTTTGAAAACGGACATGGAGATATTCAATAAAAGAAAAGATATTGAATACTATGAAATTGGAGTCTTTGATAAAGATTTTAATCCTATTCCTTTTGTTTCATCTTATAACACTTATAAGGTTGAATATCTAAAAAAGATAAAGATTGAGATTTATATCAGAGAAACTGATGAATCGCGTGTAACGTACATTTGTTCTAGGTCGAGGGTACTAAAGCAAAAAGTATCGAATACGACGATTGCATCAACAATATGTTCAAAGATTAAGAGGAATGAATGATATGAAACAGCTTGTTTTCCTACTCATCCTGCTACTCTCATCAACCGGAGCTTATGCTGAGAGTAGCTCTTTGAACCTACAACTTCCTAACACAAGCGGAACACATTCATCCGATAAATTTAGATCCGGCGACATGGATTGCTCAAATGCAATTGATGGATCTACAAAATTTGAATTCGGCGTGACAGGTTTGATAGACAACTATCAAAGTCCATTTGCTAGGGAAAACAAGAATGATGATAATTTGAATCGATCATCAAAAGATATTGGCGTGTTTGCAAGACTCGTTATACCTTTAGATGGTCCATCGGAAAGAATTAACTGTAACACTCTGTATCAATTAGAATTAAAGAAAAAGAGATTAGAAATTGAAAAGCTGGAGAGAGAGCTTGACAAACTAAGGAGTTTACAAATCGCGGAGTAAAAAAATGAGAGGGGAGCTACTCAATGGACATGCCAATCGACGTTGGCAACAATCAAATAATCAAGGATTGTTTGAGCCAATACCACTATTCGGTCGAGGTATTCGATACCTTTGACTTTTCAAAAGCTGCGTCTTGTTTTCATAAACAACGCACTCAATTTTACATCAAAGAGGTTGAAGCAACGCAAGACTTCTTAGATGCAAATCCACAATACAGAATTCCCGGCGGATCACACGGGAATATAAATCCATGCTGGGGCAGGAATAAATCGTATCTTACCAGAGGAGGTTGCTGATGTTTACAACCTTAGACAAAATCTGGTTTATGATATGCGGTATGATTGTTGCGATATCTCTTATATGGGTTACACATATCTATTTCGAATATCGTGTTATCATGATGCAAAAAGTAGACTACAGTAACATTCCAACGTGGTCATGGAAACCTGTGATCAACAAGATTGGAGGTGGTGATGGCTAAAGATCTTGGACAAGAACTTGAGAATGCGGAAGAGGGTATTGAAAACCTGAAGAATAAAGAGTTCCGCATTCTCGGGATTAAAGTAACATTCATGTCAGTCAGTGCACTCGTCGCTGTACTTGGTTCTATTATTGGTACATTATACGGAGGGTTTTTAATGTATCAAAAAGTAGAAGAAGTAGCAGGCCTCGACGTAGGTGCATTTGAACAGCGCATGGAGATTATTGAAACAAAGCTTGAAGAAGCTGTAGACTATACGCGCGATATCAAATCGGGTTTAAGAGATGACATCTTAAGTATTGAAAAGCAAGTTGAACGGATGGAAGATAAAGTCCGTGAACAAGAAGCTGAAACACGTGAAATTGTTTCGAATGCTGAAGAAAGATTCGAAAATAAACGTGATAGATTGCAGAATGATTATGATGA
>Ga0222719_10000495_pt1 | contig 39348 bp, 36 predicted proteins | sample C33_34DmetaG_FD_165039 | JGI IMG/M metagenome (GOLD analysis project Ga0222719, IMG submission 165039) | Estuarine water microbial communities from San Francisco Bay, California, United States - C33_34D | ecosystem: Environmental > Aquatic > Marine > Unclassified | place: USA: California... | reverse complement strand
GCACAGAAGGCATTTCCATTTATAGCTGCTTTTAATTCCTCAGGAAGTTGCATAAAGATAATTTTAAAGCAAAAATATAAGATATGGCATTTATTAACATCTTTAATTTTGAAGACTCATCTGGTTTATTAAAAAAAGAATATGAAAAAGGTATGCGAAGGGCTGGTCGTATATGGAAGATATTAACAATTCAATCTCAAACACCAGAAATTTTACAGGATTCAATGAGGTTATATGGATCTACCATGTATGGAAATTCTAAAATAAGTAGATTTGATCGTGAACTTTTAGCAGTGGTTACTTCTATAGCAAATGAATGTGAATACTGAGTACGTTCACATTTATATGATCTCCGGTCGGAGACAGAAAACCAACAACTTGTAGACGAAATTGCTGAAAATTGGAAAAATAGTTCACTTACTGAAGTTCAAACAGCAATGTGTCTATTTGCAGAAAAATTAACTCTACAACCAAGTACTGTATCAAAGCTAGATATTGAAAATCTCTCTAATTTTAACTTGAGTGATAAAGAAATATCAGAGATTGTTCAAATTGTCTCATATTTTAATTACATAAATCGTGTAGCTGATGGCTTAGGACTTGAGCCAGAGACGTTTATTGACAAAAAAGGCTACGAAATTAATTAGATAACTTTTAGAGTTTTTTCCTCTAAAATTAAGTAATGAATAGTAAAACACAATTGTCTCTTCTTTTTGTTTTCTTGGCAGTAGTATCTATTTCTGCATTCTCTTATTTTTCAAATTCTGATGATGAAATTACAACAATTATTGAGACTGTTCCTGAAGAAGAAATAATTGAGGAAGAAAGTACAACAACGACTCTCCTTATCGAAGAATTTCCATTTCTAGATGTAAGCCTTCAAGATTTTATTAGTGAAGTATATGGAGCAAATATTATCAACTGTAAAACTAAAATTGAACTTGCCTACTCTGAACCAGAGTGCTTAAAAGATACTTATGAAGCAAATTTGTTAATTCTTAATCAGAAAAATACGTTCACAAATCAAGCTCAAACAGCTAAAGACTTTTTAATTAAAAATAGAGAAACTTTAACTCAAAGTAATATCAATAAGCTCTTAGAAGTAATTGAATACACAACAATAATTTATAACCTGGAAGAACAAACAATACTCCTAGACTCTCTATATAAAGAGCGATTTAATTCAAATATTAAACGAACTGCTATTTTTGCTACTCCTGATGAAATTCTACAAGCCCAAGTAATTTCCTATAACTTCTTAAAAAGTGGATGTATAAATAGAGAGTTAGTGAATAGTGAGGATGAGTGGATATTTCCTACAGAGATTTTTCAAAAAGATGAAGACAAAATAAATTTCGCATTAAAAGTTGAATCTATCCTACCTGTTGGACCAGAGTGTCTAGGTAAATTAATTAACTCTATACTAAATGACTCGAGAGGTTGGAAAAATATTACTGAAAAGGATTTCCTACTTGTTGATGAAAAAGATGCAGATTTTACATTTATTTTTTCTTCACCTGAAAAAACTGATGAGCTGTGTGCTCCATTAGAAACAAACGGTATTTATTCATGTAGAAATGAAGAGCAGGTAGTTATTAATTACTTCCGCTGGGAAAATGGTGCGGCTGACTTTGGAACAGATCTTAAAACATACAGGTTATATCTTATTAATCATGAGACTGGTCACATACTAGGGTGGGGCCATACAGGTTGCCCAAAAGAAGGAGCAATCGCTCCAGTTATGATGCAACAAAGCAAAACAACGGATGGTTGCCAACCATACGGTTGGCCACTGTATGAAATAATTGATATGAAGTACTCGTTGGATACGTTTGTTTCAGTTGAGGATGATTAAGTTAGTTTGGTGCCAGCCTAAAACAACTAAATCGTAATTTAATTATGCTCTCAAATTATTTCTATGACAACTAGTTTTTTTGAAATTCTTTTCCATTGACTGAAGTAGTAATATCGCCATCTAATATACTTTGTACGTTTTTAACGGTATCTGTTCCAGCTTTTAACTGTGCTTCTCTAGTTGATGCACCAAGATGAGGTAACGTGATTGCATCTGACTCTGTAAGTGATGTTGTGTATTCGGGAGGTTCATTTTCATATACGTCTAAAGCTGCGGAAAATAATTTTCCCTCTTCAACAAGTTTGTAAACCTCAGACTCATCAATCACACCTCCCCTTGATGTATTAATGACTATTGAATCTTGTTTCATTAGTGCTAGCTTTTCTTTCGATATTAAATTTATTGTTTCTTTATTTTTAACAACATGTAGGGAAACAATGTCTGCCTCTTTCAAAAGCTCATCGAGTTCTTTTTTTGTTTCTTTTTCGGTTGATTCTTCGACATAGGGATCAAAGAAAATGATATCCATACCAAAACCATGCATTCTTTCAGCCACTAAACGTGCAACTCTTCCAAAACCAACGAATCCAAGTGTCTTTCCATATAGCTCTATCCCTGTCAATGCTGCCCTATCCCACTTTTTCGACTTAAGGGTATTATTTCCTTTGATAAGGTTTCTAGCTGCGGCAATTATTAGACCTACAGTTAACTCTGCTACTGAAATTATATTTGACTCCGGAGAATTTGTTACATGAATACCTTTTTTAGTAGCTTCACTGATATCAACATTATCGAGACCAACTCCGCATCTAGCGATAACTTTCAAATTTTTTGCTGCATCAATAACTTCTTTGTCTATTGAAGAAGCGCTTCTAATAAACACTAGCTCGGCATCTACTATTTCACTAAGGAGCTTATCTCTTTTATTGTCTTCAGCAGATATATCTACACAACTACCCATTTTGGTTAATTGTTCTAATGCTATCGAGTCGAGTTTATCGCAAATTAAAATTTTCATATAGCTTTCATTAACTTCTCTAATGCTAACTGATGCAATTCTTTAGAAGCGGCAGCTAAGACATAAACATGCTTTTGATTGTCTACAAGCTTATTACCATCCCAATCAGTAATAACCCCACCAGCACCTTCGATAATTTTCACTAAGGGAAGATAGTCATGAGGTGCCGTTAATCTTTCTGCTATCAAATCAATATATCCACTAGCTAATAGTCCATAGTTGTAACAATCACTACCTGTTGTTGTTACTTTAACTGATTGTTCTAGCGATTGGTACGCTCTCCATTTTTTCATACCAAATTCATGACTTGAAGTTGTAGCCATTAAAGCATCTTCTAAATTTTGAACAGATTTACAAAGAACTTTTTCACCATTTACAGTTGTAAGGTTCTCGTTAAATGAAATCCATCGTTCTCCTAAAGCAGGACAATCAATCACTCCTCCAATTAATCTATCACCTTCCATGAGCCCAATCAGAGTTCCGAAATCCCTTTTTCCTGCAATATAACTTCTTGTTCCATCAATAGGGTCGATGAACCACTTAAAATTAGACACGTTCTTTAAGTCTTCTAATTCTTCTCCAACAATGCTGTGAGTTGGAAATTTATTTTGTATGCCTAACCTAATTACCTTTTCAATTTCTCGATCAGCATTAGTTACTGGACTATCATCACCTTTGAGTGAAAGGCTTCTTTTATTTCTAAAGTTTTTAAGAGCTATCTCACCTGTTTCATCTAAGAGCTTATTTACAAAGTTGATGAATTCATTAGAGGATAGGTTCTCAACCATAGGTTTAAATTGTTCCGAGTTCTTTAAGTTTATTATGAAGTTCTAAATCGCTAGGCTCAACTAAAAAAGAATCGTCGGGGAAAACTATAGTTGGGATTCTTCTTGCACCATCTTGTAAGTTCTGGATGTAAGCATTCGCTTCATCATCATGGTCAACATTTACCTCTACGAAAGGAATTCTTATAGAGTCTAAAAAGGCTTTAGATCTTACACAATCTCCACACCAATCGGTGCTGTACATTATTATATCTTTCATTAATCTCCTGAACTAAATGGGTTTGTTAGAATTGATAAAATTTCACTTAAACTTTCTAAGCTGTCAAAAACAGTTTGTAGTTGATTTATGCTGTCCAATGCTAAATCAAGTTTTGGCAAAATAGCTTTAACTTCATCTATTACAACTAATGCGTCATTCAGATTTTCAGATACAGCTTTTCCTTCTTGGTATACAAAAAATCCAAATAAGGCAAAAAGTATGAGTATTAAAACTTGTAAAAATAATACAAGTTTTAGCATGATTAACTTAGAGCAGTAATCTTTTCTTTTATAGTTTCTTTTGGCTGAACACCAACAAAACGTTCTTTTACTTCACCGTCTTTAAGAATTACAACAGTTGGTACACCCATAACCTGATTTGCTCCAGCAATTTCAGGATATTGGTCAACGTCAAGTTTTACAAAATCTACATTTTCAACTTCTGACTCTAGTTCTTCTAGTATTGGGCTTAGAACTTTACAAGGACCACACCATGTTGCATGGAAGTCTATAACTACCGGATTCTCAGAATTTTGTAATGCAGCATATTCTTCTGCGTTAATATCTTTCATATTTTCTCCTTTATGATGTAAAGACATTCTATAAACATGACGTTTATACAAGTAACTTCGTAGTGAGTTATTTTACAAACTATACTTATAAAATGAATTCAATCGTTGTATCACCCCATCATCTATCTTCGAAAGCAGGCAAGCAGATTTTAGAAATAGGTGGAAATGCTATTGATGCGGCAATAGCAGTCAATATTGTTCAAGGAGTCGTTGCCCCAGAAACATGTGGAATTGGTGGAGATTTGTTTGCTTTAGTGTGGAAAGATGGCTTTAACAAACCAGATTGTTTGGATGCCTCAGGTTACGCAGGGAGTAACGTTGAAGGAACTAAAATTTCTGGAGATACAATACCTTTAAACCATCCTATGTCTGTTACTGTTCCTGGAGCAGTAGATGGTTGGTTTACACTACATGAAAGATACGGATCATTAGATATTTCCAAAATTTTTAAACTTGGAATTGAAATTTGTCATGAAGGTTTTGAGGTTAATAGAGAACTCTCTGCAAGTTTAAAAATACATCAAAGTGAACTTGGTTCTCAACCTTCTTCATTTAGCTTTTATGAAAACTCTATTCCCCTAGAACCCGGATCTCTGGTTAGGCGTGTAAATCTTGGTAAAACTTTAGAGCTAATAGCTAAAGAAGGGCCTGATATTTTTTATAGTGGAGAAATAGGCAATTCTATATCGAAAGCAGTAGACAATAATCTTACCTCGCAAGACCTAGAACAATATTCTTCAACTTGGGTAGAGCCTCTTAAGTTAAATATGTTTGGTTACGATGGTTGGACAACTCCACCTTCAACGCAAAGCTATCTCACTCTTTCTGCCTTAAAGGGTTATGAACTATTGTCCCAAAAATATGATGACTCATTGCATATGCTTATAGAGAGTTATCGAATCTTTGCTGCAGATAGAGATAACATTACCTATGACTACGGTGCTAATCTACATGATTTTAAAGGTGTAGACATTGACTACATAGAAGAAAAAATACAACTTTACAACGATGAAAGTGCTGGCGAGTTTAAATTTCCTGAACCAAAGGGTGGAGGTACAGCATACATGACAGTTAAGGACTCCGAAGGACTAGGTATTTCTTTAATTCAATCAAATTTTCATGGCATTGGAAGTCGAATAGGTGTTAGTAATTATGGTTTTTTTCTGCACAACAGAGGTTGTGGCTTTAACTTAAATCAAAATCATCCAAATTATATAAAAGCTGGAAGGAAACCTCTCCACACTCTTTCACCAACAATTTGGACAAAAAATAATCAGCTTGAACTAATTCTTGGTACGCGTGGTGGAAGGTATCAACCACAATTACTTTCTCAAGTTGCACTTCCTTATTTACAAAATAAGTCTTCCATCAAAGAATTGATGAGCACAGGGCGTTGGGCTTTAAACAACTTCTCTTCTAATACGTCATCACAAATAACTGTTGAGGGTTCGTTTTTAGATTCTGAAATCAAAGCTTTACAAGCAAAGGGGCATGAGGTTAATAAAATTCAAGAAGACCATGACAGAGCTTATGGTCCAGTATCTGCAATATATAAAGATGTAGAAAATGAATGGACAGGTGCGGCAGATGTTAGAGTTGGTACAGAAAAAGTGGAAACTCTTTAATAATTTCGCATGTCCTTTTTATGCTGTTTTTCAGTAAGTTTTTTTCTTTTATCATAATCTTTCTTACCTTTGCCAAGTGCCAATTCAATTTTAATAAAACCATTTTTTTCATAGACCTTTAGGGCAACAAGTGTGTTCCCCTTGATGGAGGTAAGGCCTATCAATCTTTTGATTTCTTTTTTGTGCAATAAAAGTTTTCTAGGTTCTTTAGGGTTGTATTCCACCTCATTAGAGAACTTGTACTGTTCAATGTTCATCTCTCTCAAAATAGCCTCTTCATTTTCTATGACTGCAAAGGCATCAACGATAGAGACTCCGCCATTTCTAATACTTTTAGTCTCTGAACCAGTAAGCACTACTCCCGCTTCAATGTATTCACTGAACTCGTATGAATTTCTAGCTTTTCTATTTTCTGCAAATATCTTCATTTTAGTTTAAGAAACAATACGGATTCATTCTTCCTCTGCTTGTAGGGTCTAAGTATGGCAGTGAACAAGAAACTGAATTAGGATCTTTTAGCCTTACTTCGAAATGAAGGTGAGGTCCTGATGACCTACCTGTATTACCCACTCTACCTATAGTATCTCCAGTAATGACTGTCTGTCCTGGAGAGACCTCAATTTTACTCATGTGAAAATAAAGTGTTGTCATTCCACCTCCGTGGTCAATAAATACTGAGTTACCGGCTAAACCGTAATAGCGGGCAAGAATAACAACACCCCCTGCTGCTGCCTTGATTGGGGTTCCTGTACTAGCAGGGATGTCTATAGCGCCATGAAAACTCGTAACTCCTCTAAATCTTCTCCATTTGTATCCACTTGAAACATAACTTCCTGTAATTGGCCATGTCAATTGGTCGGGTGCCGGCCCTCCCAAAGTGCTTAACCTTTCAATATCCGCCTGAATTGCGTCTTCAAGCTTTTCAAGATCAGCGTGTTCTTTATCTAACTGCTCTAACTGTCTATTTGCTTCAGCAAGAAGGTTCTGTGCATTTCTTCTTTCAGTAAGAACTTGGGATTTTTTACTCTCTACTTTCCTCTTTTCAGATTCCACTAGATTTTTACTAGCCTCTACCTGATTAGCATAGTCTTCAGCCTCAATGGAAATTTCGGTTTTTTTCTCCTCTTCAAGTTGAAGATTGTTAATTACATCCTGTCTGTCAGTTTCCCTATCAGTCAAGAAAGTGGTTTGTGTTTGGGCTAAATTTTCTAAAGCATTTAAAGTTTCTACAATTTTATATGCAGAATCAACAACCGTTGAAGCATAACCCAATGCTGCTAAAAAGTCAGACAATTCATTAAGGTCAATAAAAAGTGCTGTGGTTGGACTCATGACTCCATTTATATACAGTGTAAGTGCCTGTTCTTGCAGGCCTTCTCTTTCGGTATTTAGATTTATCTGAGTTTGATATAATTCATCTTTAACATTTGTAATTTCAGATTTAATTTTTCCTAACTTAATTTGCTCTTGAACTATATTTTGTTGAACTAAAGCTAGGTTATAAAGAGAGGTGTCATAACCCGCTATTGCATCGGCGAGAGCTTTTTCTGCTACCGCAAGCCTACTCTGTACTTCAGATAATTCTCTATTAACCTGACGTAAAGCAGCATCATTGGAGATAATAGCTTTTTCTAAATCTGTTTTTTCGCCTTCGTATTGGTTAATTTGATTAGCTACAGCCTGAAGTTGTCTTTCAACTTCTTCTAATCGTTCCTCTGCAGTAATTGCATTTAAACTTTCTAAAGAAAGAGTTTGAAAAAGAAAAATTCCAACAAGGAATATGATCATGAATTTCTTACTCATTCAATGCTTTCCTTATCCCTACATAACTTGCAAAGAAACCAAAAATTATTGATGTCAAAATTAGGCCCAAAGTGAGATTAATCAAATATGTATCCGAAATTGTGATATCAAAAATACTTTCTGCAACAACTGAGTCTTTAGAGTACTGAATGACTCCCCAACCAAGTCCTACTGCAATGCTTGTACCTAGCAATGATTCAAAAATAGCTTCAAAAATAAATGGTAAGCGAATATATGTTGAGGATGCCCCAATCAATTTCATAACTTTAATTTCTTTTCTTTTAGCGAATGCGGTAAGTCTTAAGGTATTAATGATTAATATAAATGCAGCAAAAGCAATAAGAACAGCGAAAACGGTTGCAGCTAAAACTAAGGTGTTTGTCAGACTTAAAAGTCTTTCGATTGCTTCTCCAGAAGCTCTAATCTCTTTAACTGCAGGATTACCCTCCATGCGTTCAATAATCAAGGTGTAGTCAGAGGGGTCGTTTAAATTGACTCGAAGAGAAGATGGTAAAATTTCAAAATCTACTTCCTGAACTAATTCTGGTTGATCTTTAAAAAGTATTTTAAACTCATCAGCTGCCTCAGCTTTTGAGAAATAATCAACCATCCTCACTTCAGGGTAGCTTTCCAAAGAATCCTGAAGTTGCTTATGTGCAGTTGTTGTTACTCTGTCGTCGAGAAAAATAACAACATGAACTCCATTTTGCCATCTCGATGTATTGTTCTCCACCACAGCTCTTCCAGAAAGAGTTGTAAAAACTAAAAAACTTGAAACCAGTACAGCTAGAACTGTAGCAACTACTAAAAGAGGATTTCTCCTCATGTTGATAAAAGTATTTTTGATTACATATGATAATTTATTCATTCATGCCCTTAGATATATGTACCTTCATTTTCGTCTCTAATTAATTTTCCATCTGAAAGCTCTAATACACGTTTTTTTCTTCTATTAACTATAGATGAGTCGTGTGTAGCCATTAAAACAGTAGTTCCTGCTCTATTAATTTTTTCGAGTAAAGACACAATCTGAATACTCAAATCTGGGTCTAGATTTCCAGTTGGTTCATCGCAAAGTAAAACTAATGGATTGCTGGCTAAGGCCCGTGCTATTGCAACTCTAGTTTGTTCTCCTCCAGAAAGTTGATATGGAAATTTGTAGGCATTTTCTTGTAACTCTACTAAATCTATGAGTGTGCTTGTCTTTGAGTCAATTTCTTGAGCGTCATATCCAAGAACCTCTAGAGCAAAACTTATATTTTCATAAGTAGTTCTATCTTCTAGTAGCTGCGGCTCTTGAGTAACTATTCCAAGTTTACGTCTTAATATAGGTATTTTCCATTTGGGAAGAGAAGAAACTTCCATATCTACAACTTCTATTATTCCCTTGGTCTGATAGGTATCTCTATAAAGTAGTTTTAAAAATGAAGATTTTCCACTTCCAGAATGACCTATCAGGTAAACGAAATCACCTTCTTTTATTTCAGTAGATATATTGGACAAGGCAACACTTCCACCCTGAAATACTAAAGAAACGTTTTCTAATTTAATCATTTAATCCCTGTCTACGCCATTTTAGGTAATCTTTTATAAAAATGTTAATTTCTCCATCTAATACTGCTTGTATATTCCCAACTTCTGTATTTGTCCTTGAATCTTTTACTTGCTGATAGGGCTGCATGACATAAGACCTTATTTGATGACCCCACCCAGCCTCTACCTGATCTCCTCTAATAGAATTGAGTTCTTGCATTTTGTCTTCTTTTTCTTTAAGCGCGATTTTTGTTTTTAATAATTCTAGTGCTCTTGTTTTATTCTGTAATTGTGAACGTTCAGCTTGGCAGGCAACTACCAGCCCTGTGGGCAAGTGGGTTATCCTAACAGCAGAATCAGTAGTATTAACATGTTGTCCTCCAGCACCTGATGATCTGTAAACATCTATTCTTAATTCATCATCCTTTATTTCAACTTCATTAGAGTTTTCTATCAAAGGAATAACATCAACTCCTGCAAAGCTAGTGTGTCTTCGTTTATTACTATCAAAAGGACTGATTCTAACTAGTCTATGCACCCCTCTTTCACTCTCGAGAGTTGCATAAGCTCTGAATGAATTTACTGTGATAGCTACGGACTTTATTCCGGCCTCCTCAGCAGTAGAAAGTTCTTCAATCGTATAGTCCATATTGTTATCATCGAAATATCTTGTATACATTCGGTAAAGAATCTGTGCCCAATCGTTAGCATCTACACCTCCTGCGCCAGCATTAATAGAAATCATTGCATTGAGGTCGTCATATTCCCCGCTATAAAAAGACTCTTCTTCAAGATCTTCTAATTTTTTTTCAAAACTTTTTACTTGTTGACTGATATCACTCAGTACATCTTCTTCTTCTTTGCTTAAACTGAGTAGTTCCTTTAAGTCGTTTAATTCATTTTCTAAGGTGTGTAAAAGATTTAAAATCTTTTCATAAGATGAGGCTTCTTTTGATATAGTCTGGGCCTGACTGTTGTTTGACCAAAAATCAGCTCCTGACATTTGTTCATTTAATTGTATTAACTTTTTCTCTTTGGTATCAAGGTCAAAGATACTCCTTAGCAGATGACAATCTCTCGACGAGAGATTCTATCGCTAAAACTAATTCTTTAAACATACTTTATCCGTGACATTTTTTATATTTCTTTCCTGATCCACATGGACAAGGGTCATTTCTTCCAATCTTACCAAAATCTTTGGAGTTTTTACTGTCTAATTCTGGTGATGACGTACGAACATTTTTTGACATAGTCTGTGTTTGATTCATGCCATCAAAATTTAATAGCAATCTGATTACAGAAGACTTTACGCTAAAAATTAGCTCTTCAAACAAATCATATCCTTCTTTCTGATACTCCACTAAAGGATCTCTCTGACCCATTGCTCTTAGGCCAATACCGGATCTTAAGTAATCCATTTCACTCAAGTGATTTTTCCATGTTTGGTCAATAAAAGAAAGCGCTGCTGCTCTTCCCAAATTCCAGAAATTTAAGCTATCTTTTTCTTCATTTTTGTAAAACAAGGTTTCAAAATTTTGTCCAATGTATAAAGTGTCATCGATTTTAGTGTCCAGTAGTACTTCTTTTTTCTTCTCTTCACTCAAAAGTTCATTAAGTTCATCATTAACTAAATTTTCAAAATCCTCTAAAGATTCGTAGGTTTTTTTAAATGATTCAATATTTTGTGATACATCTTCTTTGATATCTTCGAACCAGTCTTTAAGTAAATCTGAAATATCTTCAGAAATTAGTAAGTTTCTTCTCCATTTGTATATCACTTCTCTCTGCTGATTCAAAACTTGATCAAATTTAAGAACATTTTTTCTAATCTCAAAGTTCAACGATTCAACTTGTGCTTGTGCTCTTTCAATACTTTTAGTCACCATGTTTTGCTCAATTCTTTCTTCGTCGGGTAAATTCAACTTGTCCATGATTGACTGAATTCTTTCACCTTGAAATCTTCGCATTAAATCATCTTCTAGTGAAATATAAAATCTTGACTCACCCGGATCACCCTGTCTTCCTGATCTACCTCTTAACTGATTGTCAATCCTTCTAGATTCATGTCTTTCAGTTCCCAAAACATAAAGCCCTCCAAGTTCTAGTACTTTTTTCTTTTCTTCAACAGTTTGTTTTTCATACTCAATAGTTTTATTTTTTATAAAATTGTCATCTTCAAGCTTATTCTCATTATGAGCAGTTAGTAATGCCATTTCTTCAGGATTTCCACCTAATTTAATATCGACACCTCTACCTGCCATATTTGTTGCAACAGTCACAGAACCTAATCTCCCTGCTTGTGCAACTATAGATGCTTCTTGTTCATGATTTTTAGCATTCAATACTGAGTGTTTAATACCCTTATTAGTTAGTGCTTTTGACAACTCTTCGGAAGATTCAACAGAAACTGTTCCAAGTAGTACAGGTTGTCCATTTTTATTTCTTGTATCTATATCTTGAATAACAGCATTTATTTTTGCTTGTCTTGTTTTATATACAGCATCTTGTTTATCATCTCTTACTACCGGTACGTTTGTTGGGATATCAACTACTTCTAAGTTGTAAATTTGAATTAACTCATCTTCTTCAGTTTTAGCAGTACCAGTCATGCCCGAAAGATTTTCATACATTCTAAAGTAATTTTGATATGTTATTGAAGCTAAGGTTTGATTTTCATCCTGAATCTTAAGACCCTCTTTAGCCTCTAAAGCTTGATGAAGTCCATCAGAATACCTTCTTCCCTCCAGCACTCTTCCTGTAAACTCATCAACAATTTTAAGTTGACCATCAGAAACTATATAATCTACATCTTTTAAGTAGATTGCTTTTGCTCTGAGCGAGGCTGTAAGGTAGTGTATAAAATTTGTTTCTGTATGTTCATAGAGGTTATTAATACCTAATTGTTTTTCAACTAGCTCTATTCCAGCCTCTGTAGGGTGAATTTGTTTTTTGCTTTCCTCTATTTCATAATGGATGTCCTCCTTCATTCCCTTAACTAATTTAGAAAACTGGAGATACCACTTTGTGGACTCGTCTACACGACCAGAAATAATAAGTGGAGTTCTAGCTTCATCAACTAATATTGAGTCGACTTCATCGATTACAGAATAAAACAAATCTCCCTGAGTAAGCTGTTCCTTTGTTTGGGCCATGTTGTCTCTTAGGTAGTCGAAACCAAATTCATTATTTGTTCCATAAGTAATATCTTTTCTGTAAGCAGATTTTTTTTCTTCATACTCTTGGTTTGCATATATGAGTCCCACTTCTAAGCCCAGAAAGTTATAGATCGGACTCATCCATTCAGCATCTCTTTTAGCTAAATAATCATTTACAGTAACAACGTGTACACCTTTTCCATAAAGTGCCCTTAAGGCAATTGGTAATGTTGAAACTAGAGTTTTTCCTTCACCAGTTTTCATTTCTGCAATCTTGTTACGTAAAAGAACCATTCCTCCAAAAAGCTGGACATCGTAATGTCTCTGTCCTAAAGTTCTTTTTGCAGCTTCTCTAACAAGTGCAAAGGCATCTATTTCTAGTGAATAAACATCTTCACTATTCGTTCGTTGTTTTATTTCCTGAAACCGATTTTTTACATCTTCATCAGATAACTTTTCAAGCTCTTCTTCTTGAGCATTGATTAGTTCAACTTTTTTATTTAACTCGGTAGCAAGTTTTCCACTTCCTACAGATAAGACTTTTTTAAAGATACTCAAATTTAGCTAGTGCCATGCTCCCATGAGTCAAGATAGTCAATTTGCTCTTTAGTGAGTATTTCTAACTCTCCACCCATAAGTTCTAATTTAGTTGCAGCAATTTTAAGATCTACTTCACTTGGTAAGGTGTAAACTTTCGGCTCTAACTCTTTATAGTTATCTTTAATCCATTCAGCTGCAAGCGCCTGGTTTGCAAAAGACATATCCATTACAGATGCTGGATGGCCGGTTGCAGCAGCTAAGTTAACCAATCTTCCCTCTGCTAAGATTAAAATTTCTTTCCCGTTGTACTTGTAGCTTTCAACATGTTCTCTTACTCTATCAACTTGTGAACTATGCTCTTTCAGTGCTGGTAAATTAATTTCAACATCGAAATGACCAGCATTAGCTAAAGCTACCCCATCCTTCATAACGTCAAAATGTTGCTTATCGAGTGCGTGCATGTTGCCAGTTACTGAAACAATTACATCAGCAATTTTTGCTGCATTTATACTTGTTTTGACCTCATAACCATGCATTAATGCCTCTAAAGCTCTTACTGAATTTGGTTCAACAACTGTTACCTTTGCTCCCATACCATAAGCTCTTTCAGCTACACCCTTTCCACAATCGCCAAATCCAATTACTACAACGTTTAAACCAGCTATTAAAAGATCAGTAGCTCTTACCACTCCATCCATTGCACTTTGACCAGTTCCAAACCTGTTATCAAAAAGATGTTTTGTATCTGAGTCATTAACTGCAACAACAGGGAATCTAAGTTTATTATTTTTCTCCATAGATTTTAATCTTATAACTCCAGTTGTAGTTTCCTCCATCGAACCCATTACTGGTAAATCAGCTCTATCTGTATGTAGCAATGAAACTAAATCTGCACCATCATCCATGGTTATATCAGGTTTAGTGTCTAGTACAGCATTTAAATGTTTAAAAAACTCATCATTAGAAACTCCATGAATTGCATGAACCTCAACATCATTTTCTGCAAGATATGCAGCTACAGAGTCTTTTGTTGAAAGGGGATTTGAGGCACACAATGCTACATTTGCTCCGGCAGCCTTAAGAGTTAGCATTAAATTTGCAGTTTCCTTTGTTACGTGCATGCAAGCTCCAATATTTAAACCATCTAAAGGTTTATTTTGAGAGAACTCAGTTTTTATATCTTCAAGTACTTTCATTTGTCTTGCAGCCCAATCGACTTCTTGATTTCCTTCATGAGCTAATTTTGAATCTTTAATAGATGACATATCTATCCCTCCAGTAATTTTTTTAGTTCTTCTATAGTATCTATATCCTCTGGCACCATATTTAAATATTTTGCTAGGTGGATACTTATCAAATCTCCTAGTAATACTAGTTCCATTAAAATTTTTAACTTATCATTTTGTTCTTTTGGATATATGTTGAGAATTTTTACTTTTTCTCCCAATATTTTCTCTGTTAACTCAAATCTTTTTTTTATTTGAGGATGTTCGTAAGGACTTCGTAAAAAAATAATAATAAAATTTTCTCGAGTACCATTTTCATCTGCCTGCCAAGAAAGAATTTCGTTGTGATGTACTTCTGGCAAGGAACCAATGAATGCTTTTGCCTTTGCATTTTCATTTATCTGAGTTTTCCATCTTGAGCTAACTAGTTCAGTCAAATCTGTGGCACCATAAATTACGCAGGTTTTATTTTTAATATCTTCTACAAATCCATTTGCAAGGTTTTCAATATCAGACTTTTCAGCATCTTTAAGTAGATTATTTAAGTACACCCCTGATTCTTTAAGTTGAGAGGTATAGTCTGTTTTTTCGTTATTGTCTAAAAATATACACACTGCTTGAGCTAGATATCCAAATGCAGCTCTTGGTTGAAGTCCTGAAGGTATTTGTATATATTGCTTATTATTGTCTTTAGCTAACTCAATTAACTTCCCTCCACTGGAGATGACAGCAAAATCTAAACCGTTTTTTAATGCTTCATTCAAACCTGAAATGGTCTCTTCTGTGTTCCCAGAATAAGAAATAAATAAGCAGAATGGTTTTTTAGATATTAAGTGTGTCGGAATGGAGTAGTTTTTTACTACATTTATTTCAGTTGAAGAGACTAGGTTTGAGAGAAGTTTTAGCAGATCTCCTGAGACTCCAGAACCACCCATACCCATTATTAAGAGTGAGTCATATGAAATTAAATTCATTTCATCTGATGTATGAAGTTCTTCCTGAACTTGATTACCTAATTCATAAGCTATATTTGTCATTATCTTTCTATTATATTTCTTATTTTATTTACTAGTTCATTGAGGGTTTCAATATTTTTAGCTTCAGCATTGAGTCTTAATTTCGGTTCTGTATTTGATCCCCTTATATTAAACCAGTAATCATCTTCGAAATAAGATATACCATCAAGAGTATCGAATTCTTTTTCAAAACTATTTTTAACTATTGAGATGCTTTCATCAACATTTTTGACATTGAAGTTAATTTCACCTGAAGATGGAAAAAAACTATAGCTTGAAATCAACTCTGATGGTGTCTGATTTTTTTCAGACAGTATTTGTAAAAATATTAAAAGAGTAACTATGCCAGAATCTGCATAGAAGTTTTCTCTCAAATAAAAATGTGCACTGTGCTCGCCACCAAAATCAGCATCTTCATCACGCATTATTTGCTTAATATAAGAATGTCCAACTTTAGACCTAATCAAGTTAACACCTTTTTTGTTCAAATAACTTGTAACTGAAGGTGGGACATTAATATTATGAACTACTTTTATTTCTCCTCTTTTGGACAGAAGCCAATCAGAAATTATTGCGGTCATAATACTTCCTGAAATTATATTTCCTTTATCATCAGAAAACACTGCCCTGTCAGCATCTCCATCAAATGCAACCCCAAATTGATAATTTTTTTCAAGGACAAGATTCACGAGCTCTTCTAAATTTTTAGGATTTGATGGGTCTGCTGGGTGGTTTGGAAACGTTCCATCTACATCCATATATATCCCCTCATAATTAAGGCCATATTTAGAAGACAGACTGTCAATAACTGACCCGATAGCACCATTGCCACCATCAATTGCAAATTTTATTGAACTATTGATATGTTCAGGATTAACTATTTCTTTTAGATGGTTGATATAGATATCAGTTACATCTTCTTTTTTTGATTCTGCTAGAACAAGAGGTAGTGCATAGTTTTTAGATGCTAGTTTTTTAATCTCAAGCAGACCAGATTCGACACCTATTGGAGAGGCACCCCTATTACAAAATTTAAACCCATTCCACTCTTTAGGATTATGAGATGCTGTAATAATCAATCCAGGTAAATCAAGTAATCCAGATAGTGAGTATACGACATCTGTAGGGACCGTTCCGATATAGTGAACATCTTTGTTTTTACTTTTTATTCCTGCAGCTATTGCATTAAAAATTTCAAGATTTGAAGTTCTTCCATCATGGCCGACAATTATTTTTTCACTTTGAACGAATTCACTGAAAGCAACTCCAATGTTGTAGGCAGTTTCCAACGTAAGTGTATCGCCATATATACCTCTTACGTCATAAGCCTTAAAAATTAAATCTAGTTTATTTTGATTCACTATTAAGTTATTGTACTGATTATGAGTGGCAAGTTTACTGTTAAAAACTTTTCTGTTGTAGTTCCAGTGCATAATGAAGAAGAAATAATTCTACAATCTGCTGCACAAATTTATGATATTTGTAGGAGAAAGCAACTCGATTTTGAAATAATTTTCGTAGAAAATGGTTCAATAGATGATACTTTATCAATAATTGATAAATTTACTTCTAAACATAAAGAATGTCGAGTAATTAGTTTAGATATAGCAAATTATGGGAATGCTTTGAAACAGGGATTTCTAAAAGCCGTTAATGATATAGTAATTTCTTTTGATATAGATTATTTTTCCGAGGACTTTCTTGAGGAAGCTCTGCTACTTGATAAATCATACTCTGCAATAACTGCCTCTAAAAGGCTTAATAAATCTAGTGACGGAAGAAGATTAATCCGAAGGATAGCAACACAAACTTTTGTTAGTATTTTAAAATTACTTTTTCAGACCAACCTATCAGACACACACGGAATGAAAGCTGTAAGAAATACTTTCATAAGAAAAGAGGTTAATAATGTTGTTTCAACCCAAGACCTATTTGATACTGAACTACTTATAAGAATTGAAAAAAGTGGGGAAAGGATTCTTGAGATCCCAGCAGTAATTAACGAAATCAGACCTAGTGTATCCGTTATCTATAAGAGAATACCTAGAACCATTAAGAGCTTAATAAAATTAAGAATTCAACTCTCTAAAGAGTCTTTAAATACAAAAAATTTATAAATTATATATTTTATTGGCAGAATAATACTTGCTATTAATACTGTTGCAACTAAAAACTGTAATTCATTTTCTTGGACTTCTGGCCTGTATAGATCGATAACAAACCAAATAAGTAGTGGGACTACTAAATTAATTAAATTAGTCAGTGTAAAGTTAAAAAATTCTTTTAAATTTCCTTTTGTTGAAGAAAGTTTAAAAATTATCTTTCTTGATAAGAAATACGAAATAATTACACCTATTGAGAAAGACCCAATATTTGTAAGATAAGTTCTTAAAGGAATTTCAACAGTCTCAAAAATAAAGAATTGAAATATATAGTTCAAAATTAGACCAACTACAAGATTTACAGCTCCAACCATATATGTTCTAAATAACTGTGCTAACGAACTGTCTCCAGTAACCAATGTATTATTTTTTATATATTCTAAAACTTTATTCATTCAGTTTCCTTCTTGCTGACAGGCTTGTAAATAATAATAAAGATAATAATGCTATATAAAAGGAGAATGATTCTAATTTAGTTTTAACAAAATTTATCTCAACATTTTCTGAATATGGTACAACAGCCATAAAAGATGGGGAAATGCGATAAGGACCTTCGCCATTAACAATCTCCCAGTTTGGAAAATATGAAATTTTAATCAGGTGTAACTCATTTGGCTTATCAGTTGAAAATTTGATCTTATCGGAAGTTATAGTTAAATCTGTAATACTTACTTCATCACTGATACTTTTTTTTAGTTGAGGACTTATGCTTGAAGTCTCAATTATTCTTTGAAAGCTTAGATTCTCAAAATTTTCATACGATTCTGTAAAGAAATTACTGTATGTGGTATCTCTAAATAGAGAACTTAAGGTCCTGTCAAGATATGGTACTTTTTCGAATTCAATAATCTCGTGGTTAACTAACTCGATCATTTCTGAATCTATCTTAAAAACAGTGAAGGGTCCTGAAGAAAAAAGGTGGATTAATTTCGAACTTTCATGTGCTTTTTTTGTAATAAGTTCGGTGTAGGATATGAAATAATCGACTCCTAAATCTAATAAATATTCCTCACCTTTCTCAAATTGATTATTGATATACCTTAAGCCACCCACTGGATTTGATGGTCTTTCTGCCAATCCAGATACAGCTATAAAGTGAAATGGGGTTGTAATGCTTGAATCAAAATATAGCCCCTCCATGCTTGTGTGATCTGTATATAAAGGTATAGTCATCAAAACCATTGGTGTTCCATATTTATTTAAATCTGAATTTGGCTCCCACATTATTCTTCCTGGAGAAAGTTGATTAAGGTTCGAATAGAGATTCTCAATATCACTCCACTGATCTTTATTCTCATACCCATTGAAGTTCCAACTTACCCAATAAGGCAAGAACGTAATGGTGAATATAATTAAACCTGCAGTAGTCAATTTAAAAATATCAGTTGATGAGGGTAAAAAATATAAGATACCAACTACAAACATAACAAGTAGTGGATAAAGGAAGATTCTAAAACTCGATATATTCCATTTTTGAAAAAAGTTGAAAAAATATACTATTAATAGAACAATGGTTATTACTTTCAGGGAAATACCGCCTTGTTCGTATTTAAAGATATTTTCAATTTGAGATTCAAATATTTTAAAAAATAAAACAATCACAGCTAGGTTGAGAAAACTTACAATTCGACCATTCCATAATGCACCCTCTGGAACAAAAAAATATAGGATAATTGAACTGAGTAACATAAACCATTCAAAAAAAGATGTTTCTTTTCTCGAGTAAATCTCTTTGAAATTGAAGAAGAAGATGAAAACTGAAGCCAACAGAAATGGAGTTATGTCACTTTTGATCAAATCAGCAAGTTTCGTATATGGCGTATAACTCATATTTGTCGTATATTCTAGATTTGTAATCAGTGAAGTTAGAAATCTAGCTGATAAAAAAGTAAAAACTAATACAGAAGAGCTTTTTTCAATTACGGTATTTTTTTCTGTTATCCAATAATAAAAATATATTAATGAATAAATCAGAAAAGGAATTAAGTGGCTTAAAAGGCTCATCCCTAAAAATAGAGCACTAATCACATGTTTGTTTTTATTTTCACTTTTAGAAATGTAAGCTATAGCTAAATTAGCAAAAGCAATTGAATATGTGAATGAAAACTGACCAGCTAGCGTCGAAGCAAGATTACCTCCGTAAATAGTGAATGATTCTGTAAGGACATATGTCAATCCGGCTAAAAATCCCATAATGGCAAAATCAGATTGATTTTTTCTAAATAGTCGCTCAAATGAATAAATTACTAAAATTATGGATCCAGTAACCATTAATTTAAAAGCTATTCCGTAGGGAAAAATCAAATCAAGAAAAAAAGTAAGTATTGCAGGGAATGGAAAATAGAAAAAATACAAAGGATAACCTGCAAACCAATCATTAGACCAGCCATTAAGTTGAAAATTAAGTGCAAAATTATCAATAAAGTACTTTATAGGAACCACATGTGCACCCATATCTCCACCTGTAGGCATAGTGTTTAAAGAAATAAGATCTAATCTAAGAATTAAAATGGCAAGAAGATAAAAGTATAATTTTTGAAAACTGATCCTATTCATGTATTTAAATAATTTCATTTAGTATTTTTCCTAAATATTTAGTTTTTCTTTTACCATTTTCAGACCATTCTGCATACCAATACGGTCCATGGGGACATGAGTTGCAAGACTCTCTTCCACATTTTATATCTTTGCTTCGATATGATATCTTTGTTTTATTAGTATCTATATTTAATTTATTGTCAATTAGAAGCTTTAGACGTTTTAACTCAGATTCACCTAATTCTGCAATTGCTTCTAAAATTTCTTTGTCTACCATTAATAAAATGTTACATGAATATTTAATAGATATTGGAACAAGATGAAAAAGATAGTTTATATTTCTGGTGGAATTGGAGGAGCAAAGCTGGCCAAAGGATTCTACGGAGTTGATGACATCGAACTATCGATAGTAATCAACACCGGTGATGATGAAAATATACACGGTATTAAGCTTTCACCAGACATTGATTCTGTAATGTATTCTCTTGCTGGCATAGAAGGAGAATTTGGGTGGGGACAAAAAGAAGATACATTTAATGTAAGTAATTTTTATAAAAAATATAAGACCCAACTTTTTTCTATAGGAGACAAAGACTTAGCACTTAAACTTTTCAGAAATCAGATGTTTAATGATGGAAAAACCCTTACTGAGGTAACTAAATTTTTTACAGATTTCTACAATTTAAACTGTGCATTGCTGCCCATGACTAATGACAAAGTTCAAACCACTCTTACAACTGTTGATAACGAAATTTTAAGTTTCCAAGATTACTTCGTAGAAAAGAAAGCAGATCCAAAATTGAAGAAGATTGATTATGTAGGTTCTGATAGTGCAAATATTACAAGTGAAGTCAGTAGCGTCTTGAAAAAAGCAGATCAAATAATAATAGGCCCTTCAAATCCATTTCTTTCAATTGGACCCATTTTGAGTATTAATAAAATTAGAAAATTAATTGTTTCTCATAATAATGTTGTAGTAATAAGTCCTTTTATAAATAACAAAGCTTTGAAAGGCCCATCAGATAAGAATTTTAGAGATTTTGGATTTCAGCCAAACATTGAAGGCTTAAAAGTTTTCTATCAAGACATTGCAAATCAATTTATAGTGCATGAGAATGAAAATGAGGAGGAAAATGTATTTAGTAAAAATATATTATTTTCGGAAGAGTCTGTTGCAGTTAACTTGGCTAAAGAAATAGTTCAAAATGTCTAAAAGAAAAATAGAAATAATTCCTGTTTACGGTCTTCCAGAATTTAAGAAAAATGATGATCTAGTAGAAATTTTAACTACAACCCTCAAGAATAATTCAGAAACTTTGCTCAATGGAGATGTAGTAATTGTTACCCAAAAAATAATTTCAAAAATTGAAGACCGTGCTGTTGATTTGAAAGTTACTGATATCAATGAAGTGTTAAAAGAGGAATCTACCCAAATTTTGAGGAAACGTGGAGAAACTGTAATAGCCAGAACAAGGCATGGATTTATATGTGCAAATGCTGGTATAGATAAATCAAATATTGATAAAGGATACGCACTACTTTTACCAGTAGATCCTAACAAGACGGCAAATACAATTAGAAGAAAAATCAAGGCGGAATTTGATTTGGATATAGCTGTAATCATCAGTGATACTTTTGGAAGAGCCTGGAGAAAGGGGCAAACTAATGTTGCTATAGGGTCATCAGGTATCGAGCCCCTCACAAGTTACATTGGTACTACTGACTCCTATGGAAATGATTTAATGGCAACTGAAATTGCTATCATAGACGAATTGGCAGGTGCATCAGAACTTGTCATGAATAAAGTTGATGAAGTACCTGTTGCAATCATTAGAGGGTATAAATATAAGTTTTCCGATAAAAGTACTGACGAAATTATTAGATCAGATGATGAAGATTTTTTTCTTTAGTTTTTGAGCCATTTAATAAGCTGAGATATACCTTCATCTAATGAAAATTTAGGTTCCCAATCTAATTCTTTTTTAGCCTTTGAATTATCTAGGACACTCCTAAGCAATTCTCCATCACGTTTTGGTTTATATATAACAGTTCCGTCGTAACCTATGGTATGTTTCAATACAGAGACTAATTCATTAACTGAGGTTTCAATGCCCGTTCCTATATTTAAAAACAAATTGCTATCAATTTTGGATGATGAAATTAATGCATCTACAACGTCTTGTACATATATATAGTCACGAGTTTGTTCACCATCACCAAAAACTGTTGGTTCTGAATTACTGATCATTTTATTTGTGAATATTGAAATGACTCCAGCTTCCCCGTTCGGATCTTGTCTAGGACCATAAACATTGGAGAAGTTTAAAATTGAATAAGTCATGTTAGAATTCTCGTTCAACATTAGCTCTATAAATTCATTCAATCTTTTTTTTGCTATTCCATATGGAGATTCTGGTTCTCCCGCAAAATCTACTTCCGAAGTTGGAATAACTTTAGGCTCCCCAAAAATTGTTCCACCTGAAGAAGAAAAAATTAATTTTCTGCAGTTTGTGGAAAGTAAAACTTGAATGAGCTTTAGTGGTTGTAAAATATTATGCTCAAAATCTAGCATTGGGTTATCTACAGAAATAACAACCGATGCCTGTGCAGCTAAGTGAAAACATATATCTGGATCAAACTCAGCTACTTTTTTTAGTATTTCATTTGAACCAATGTCGTCATAGTAAATATTTTCACAAATAAAATTTTTTGTGTTTTCCTTTTTCCCACTCAAAAGATTATCTACCAACATGATTTCATAACCTTCATTTATTAAATTTTCAACTAGATGTGATCCAATAAATCCAGCTCCACCAGTGACCAATGCTTTCTGTTTACTCATCTTATTTAGTATATTTCATCATGGATTTCTGAACCATCAGAAATAACACTATCTTTTAAAACAATTGAATTACTTATCTGCACATCTGAACCAATGTTACAATTCTCAAATATTATGCTATTTTTGATATTTGTATTTTCCCCTATCAAAACATTTTCACTAATCCAATTTGATTCATCAGATGTATGAGCTTCTATATATGATTCTCTTGTACCTACATCAATCATTTTTCCATTTACTTTAAAACAATCCAGTAAAAGATTTTTGGAGAGTTGGGGGAAAACGTCTTTTTCAAATGATGATGGAATAGTTAAATTTCCTTTAATCGATTGAATATCTTGTTTCATAAGATAATAGAAACCCATGCTTATATTATTGCCATATTTAAGGTCATCTGGTTTCTCAATAAAATCTACTATTTTGTTTTCCTCAAGGTGCAGAACTCCATATCTTGATGGATCTTCTACTTGAACAGAGCATATAGTTGAATTGGATGCGACCTCAACTTTATCCATAAAGGTCTGAAAATTCATCTCCAAAAGCAAATCACCATTCATACAAAAAAATTCATCTTCAAAATCATCAATATTTTTTACAATATAACCTGCTGTATCAAGCTTCTCTTCCTCAAATAAGAGATGTATAGCTCTATGAGTCTTGATTTGGTAATTTTCCCATTGTTCTTTATGTTTAATTGAACAAATTAGTTTGAATTCAACAAAACCAGCTCTTTCTAGATTTTCAAGAATTAAGTCAACTATTGGAACACTCTTTATAGTCAATAAAGCTTTGGGTATTCCCTCGGATAATGGTTTTAGTCTTGTTGCTTCACCACCAACAAGCAAATATATAGTTTTAGTCATCTTCAAGAAGAATAGTCAAATTTGTAAAATCGGCATCTAAATCAATTTTCATAACTGAATCCCAGACTTCATCAGCTTTTTTGGGGTCATAATATTTTGATGTGTTTTTAATAAACTTCTCTTTGATTAATGGAATTGCCTCTTCTCTTCTATTTGGATGTCCAATTGGATATCTTATTATGATTTTTTCAGACTTATTACCATCTGAATATCTTAGATAAACACTATTAGCAATTTCTCGTTTTTCAAATTCATAATATGTTTCAGTAAAGTTCGGATTTTCAATTACTTTAATTTTTTTTCTTAACTCTTCAATATCTTCATAGCCATGAAAAGATTCCTCATAACTTTCACTTGTTACATCCCCAAAAAGAAGTGCCGCTGACACCATATATTCCAAAGAATGATCCCTATCAGAGGCATTATTTAATATATCTTTATTACTAATAATTCTTATTGCAGGTTCGTGCGTTTCAATAACAACCTCTTTTATGGTTTCTTGTTTTTCTAAATATTCCTCTGAAAGCTGGACAGCAGCCTCTACAGCAGACTGACCATGAAATTCTGCTGGATATAAGACTTTAAAAAGTACGTTATTAATTACCCAGTTATCCAAACTTTTACCAAAGGTCAACATTTCCTCTTCAAAAAAGACACTTTCAAATCCCCATGTTTTATCTTTGAGTATTCCTTCGTATTTCTCATCCTTAAGAATCGATATTTCAGAAAGCTCAATTGCTCTTGAGGTTGCATCTCCTGCTGCCCAACTTTTTCTTCTACCAACATTTGGTGTATGACGATAAGCTCTTAATGTAGGTCCATCCAAGAGAACATTGTTAATTGTCCTTGTAATCACTCCTGTATCACCCTTTGTTATCAAGTGTGAATATACAGATGATGAAGCCATTTTTACAAAAAACACATGGTCATATCCTTGCTGGTTTAAAGAGGTTGCTAGGGAGAGGGCTCCTTGGATTTCATAAGTCCTCACTATTGACTCTGATAACTGCCTAAAAGACCCGCCTTCTAATAGAAAATAGGAAAATAATGATCCTATATTATCTGATGGGTGCGCCCATTCTCGAGCTAAGAAAGTATCGTTATAGTCGTGCCAACGTATTAACGTTGTAAAAAATCTACCTAAATCTCTAGAACTCTTAATCTTGTTGGCGTAATTAAATGGGTTACCTATCTCCGCCTCTTCTCCTCTTGTTGCGAAAGAAACAGCCTGACTACTTGCGGAAGCATCCAAAATACAACCTATCGTATCCAAAAGAGCTAGTTTTACAGAAATAACTGTTGAATCATCTAGGAGTACTTCTTGGTCTAAGTAATTTGTAATTATGTTGTGAAAAGATATTTCATTCAACTTTGAATTATCTTTCTTCAATTCCTGTATATTTTGCAGCAGGTCTAATCAAAGTATCTTGACTTCTTTGTTCAAAATAATGGGCAGACCAACCAACAGAACGGCCGGCTACAAAAATTGGAGTAAATACATCAACGGCAAAACCTAATTCGGAGAGCAACAATCCTCCATAAAAATCTACATTCGGAAAGAGTTTTTTTTCAGAGTCCATTATTGAATCTATAGTTTTTGCTATTTCAAATTTGTTGATGGAATCCTCTGTTGTTGATAGCACCTCTACCCAATTTTTTACAACTGGGCTTCTGGGATCTTGTATTTTATACACCCCATGACCAAAACCCATAATTTTCTTTTTCTCTTCAAGAAGTTGGTGTACTCCTTTATCAGCATCTTCTACAGTATTGAAACTATTGATTAGTTCAACAGCAGCTTCATTTGCACCGCCATGTAGTTCTCCTTTTAAAGTTCCTACCCCAGAAACTATTGAACTTGTTAGGTCTGACCTAGTTGATGCAGTAACCCTAGCAGCGAAAGTAGAGGCGTTAAAACCATGCTCTGCATAAAGAATTAACATATCATCTAATGCTTCAAGCTGTTGAAGGCTTGAGTTATTTGGAAGAAGAGCACTCGCAACCACAAACTCTTCATCTAGTTTATCTGATGGCTCTAGGTTGTATGAAGCAATAGCTAAACAAGCTATTGCGGTAAGTTTACTTGCAGCATCTAGTTTATTGCTTTCATCAGCTTCACCTATATACGAAATAGCTGTTCTTAATACATCCATCGGATGTTGTTGAATTTTCAACCTATTTATGAGTTCAATTAATTCAGAGTCTTTTAGAAGAGACATGTAGTGATTGGCAAAAGATTTTTTAAATGAATCTCCATCTAAGTTGTCATCAATAATGAGTGAGGCGACATCTCCATAGGTGTGGGATTTTGTAAGTTCTATTGCGTCATAACCTCTATATCTGAGAGAAGTCCCTTCCATACCTACTGTGGAAATTTCCGTTTCTCCGGCTACAACGCCTCTTAGTCCTGGTGAATAATCCATGCCTAATATATATTACATCTATTCCTTTTACTACTCCTAATGTTAAATTGATTTTTATAAACACTACAATTGACTCATGGCACAAATTCATAATTTAGAAAATAAATCAAGGTTTGGAATCAGATATATTGCAGGCTTTGGTGTTTTAGTAAGTGCTTTACTTTTGTCGGGCTGGTTTGCGTTTTTCACATTTCTGCCAATTAAATCCGCAATGGAAGTTGTTACAGACTTAGAAGAAAAATTCCTCCCTAGAGCTGAAGGGATGGTTTTAGACTTTGTTTCTTTATCAGAACCCTCTGTTATCATCACTTCTGATAATCAAGTCTTAGATGAACTACATGATGGCCTAAACCGAGATCCAATAAAATTATCTGAGGTTCCACCTTTTGTAATTAATACCCTTTTAGCAGCAGAAGATAGTAACTACTATCAGCATGAGGGCATCGACTTTATTGCAATCTTAAGTGCAGTTGTTGATAATTTAAGGGGCGTAACAAGAGGTGGATCAACCATAACCTCTCAAGTTGCAAAACAATCATTTGTTGGTGATGAAATCTCTATTAGAAGAAAAGTCGCAGAAGCAGTAGTAGCGGCAGAGTTAGAAAGGCGTTATACAAAAGACCAAATTCTAGAATACTATATAAATTCAATCTATTGGGGAGCAGGTGCATATGGCCTACAGTCTGCATCTTCAGAATATTTTAATAAAGATGTTAGTGAGCTTACTCTAGACGAGGCTGCTACATTAGTTGTGATTATCAGAAGTCCAGCATACTATAATCCCCGAAAATACCCTGATAGGGTCTTGGAAAGAAGAAATGATGTTTTAGATGTCATGCTTAAAGAGGGTTTCATAGTAGATATCCAACATAGATCTGCAAAATTAGCTCCGTTGACAATTGCTGAACCAAACACACTTTCAAACAAAGCTGAGCATGTTTCTGCAGAGGTTAGGAGAAGATTATTAAATGATCCACAATTTGCAGTTTTAGGATCTACAAATGAAGAAAGAAAAAAAGCTTTATTTGGATGTCCCTCAGATGATACTTCCTGCACTGGAGGAGGCGGTTTAACTATTGAAATTACTGTTAATCTAGAATTACAAAATCATGCAAATGAAGTACTAAACAAGTGGGTTCCATCTGAAATTGTAGATATTGAACTTGAAGAACCTGAGCCAAAACCAACAGGAGTCATTACATTAATTAATAACAAAACTGGTGCAATAGAGGTTATGGCATCAGGTCTACCTTTCGAAGATGAGCAATATAATTTAGCTACCCAAGGAAAAAGGAATCCTGGTTCTGCATTTAAGCCAATTACGCTACTTGCTGCTTTAGAATCAGGTGCAAAATTGTATAGTACAAGAGATTCTCGAAGTCCCGTAGAGATTGACTGTGGATATCCATGTGCTCCTGATGGTGTGGGTACCAAATGGGTTGTCAGAAATTATGGTACTTCAATTAAAGCTGATAGATTTATTAATAAAATTCCTGCTCAAGATAGAGCAATAGAACTTCAATGTATTGGTTTTCATGCTGAGGAATTAAAGAATAAAGATTTCATAGAACAGTTTCCTATTTCATCAGACTTAGAAGAGATCGAGGAAGAGTCAGAAAAAATGTTAGCTATTGGAATTGCCCTCAATCAATATTCAGAAAATGGTAACCCTATAATTTACACTGAAGATCAGAGCTTTACAGCTCAAGATGAAGATGGTGAGAGCTTAACAGTTATTTACGATCCCTTATTAATAGAAAATCAAAATAACCTTATCCAAATTGACTTAGAGTCTGAAAGTCAAATTATTTATAAACCTTGCCAAGATAAATCAGAATACAACAGATCTATAAAGCTTCTAGACACCTCAGGTATGGTTTCTCTTGAGGAAGCAACCAGAAAATCTGTAAATACGGTTTTTGCTCAACTTGCATCAGAACTAGGTGGAGAGAAACTCTCGAGTACTGCAAATAGAATAGGAATAGATTCTGACTTAGATCCCGTGATATCTTTAACTTTAGGTGCCGGAGCGGTAACTCCTATTGAGCTTGCATCTGCATATTCTTCGTTTGCAAATAATGGCTATCTTGCTCCAACATATTTGATTGAAAAAATTACCGATTCCAATGGTCAGGTATTATTCCAACACATAACTTCTCAAAGGGTGACTATCCCTGATCCGGGTGCTGCTGCAGCAGTTAGAAAGACTCTTGAAGTTGCAGCCCAATTTGGCACTGGAACAAGGGCTACATTAGACGATAGACCAATAGCAGGTAAAACGGGTACTCACCAGGGATTTAGAGAGGCGTGGTTCATAGGGTTTATTCCCCAATACACTTCATCAGTTTGGATTGGTTTTGCAGAAGAACAACTACCTCTTACAAATGTTGAAATAAATGGTGAAATTGTATCAAGTGTTTCAGGAGGAAGAGTCCCTGCACCAATCTGGAAGGAATTCATGGAAAAGGTTACTGAAAACTTACCTGTGGAGGAATGGCCAACTGATCCTAGTGACATTGAAAAGTATTACGAAATCCCAACTATTGAGATACCTCAATTGCTAGGGCTCAATATTATTGATGCTGAAGAATTAGCTTTTTCAGGCTATATTTTACCAACAATAAAACTTGTTGATTCAGAAGAAGCTCCGGGACTGGTCCTTACTCAAAGCATAGAAAGTGGCGAAGAGATGCCTGAGGGAACAGAAGTCATCTTAGAAGTTTCTGGAAAAAAATTTAGTGCTGCCATACCTAATATTCCCCCATGTGTTTACACAAAGGAAGAAGCTGAAGTTCTCATTAAAGACTTTATGAGGGAAACAAGTGTAATTTTATTCTTGAAAAATTCATTTGAAGAATCCGAATTGCCCAACTGTCAAGGAAAAGTTATTGGGACAAATGTTGCACAAGGCGGAACTGTCTCAACAGGTGATGACTTAATCTTTATAGTTGCTAACTCTCAGACTGATTCTTAGAAAAAGTTTTAAAAAATTCGAATAATGTTAAAACAGAAAAACCAGTTGCTCCTTTTCTATTACTAGCTCGAGCAGGTCCTGCTATATCTAAATGTATCCAATCTAGATCATCTATAAAATTTTCAAGAAGTAGTGCTGCTGTTATTGCTCCACCAAAACGGCCACCTGTATTTTTCATATCGGCAATATCAGACTCAATAAGTTTTTTGTAGTCACTATGTAGAGGGAGTGGATAGAAGTTTTCACCTGATTGCTCAGTAGACTTTATAAAATTTTCTTCCATTTTTTTACTATTAGAAAAGACAGCACCTATATCTAATCCTAGAGCCACATATGATGCTCCAGTTAGTGTCGCTACATCACAAATTAAATCTGGCTTACTCTCAGCAGCATAAGCTAAAGCGTCAGCCATAATTAATCTGCCTTCTGCGTCTGTATTTAGTACTTCTATTGTTTTTCCATTTCTTGCTTTTAATACATCTCCTGGTCTGATTGCACTACCACTTGGCATATTTTCTACAATTGGTGTGTATATAGTCAATCCAATATCTATCTGAAGTTTAGAAATTAAACTCATTACTCCCCAAGCAGTTGCTGCTCCAGCCATATCAGTTTTCATAGTGTCCATTCCAGAAGGCGATTTTAAGGAAAGTCCTCCGGAGTCAAACATCACACCCTTACCAATAAGAGCAATCTGCATATCAGCATTTTTATTATATTCTCCAACTACTAGATATGGGCTCCTCTCAGATCCCTTCGCAACTCCTAGAACTGCGCCAAAATTATTTTCCTCTAACCAGTCTTGATCATGTATTTGGACGTGTACATCATTATTAAGATTTTTAATTTCTTCTATGAAAAACTCTGGTGTTTTATCTAAAGAGGGTGTATTAATCATATCTCTAACCCAAAAAACAGCTTCTTGTTTTATCGTGTTACTTTTGACATCAAGAGAGTCAGGGAATGTTAACTCAACATTATCTTCACTCTTTTTTGACTTGTATGTGTCAAATTGATATTGAGAAAACATAATACCTAGAGTTAACATTTCTTTATTTCCCTCAAAATTTAAGATATCTATTGTTGCATCATCCTTTATATTTTTACCAATTGAATAACCTAACTCTTGATAGTCTATTTTTGGTGAATCTTCACTTGAAACAAGTATTGTTTTATTCCCGTTTGAAGATAAAGAACCTGGCATTAATAAAATCTTTTTATTTTCAGAATCAAATTTGTGAGTCTTAATATATTCATCAAAGGCATCTAAGTCTTTTATGAATTTTTCTTTGTTATTTAAGTTTTTATCAAGAAATAAAATGTCAATATTCATCAGTTACTTGGTATCCATTCCTTTTCAAAATCTCTTGCTAGCATCCATAAATAGTCAGATAATCGATTTAAATACATAATAACTTTGGAATCTTTAATTTCATATGCATTTTGCCATGTAACACACTTTCTTTCAGCTCTCCTTGACACTACCCTTGACCAGTCAATTTTTGCTGAAATGGGATTCTCACCAGGAACAACAAAAAATTCAGGAATTCCATTTTTTTCTTCTAGAATATCAATTTTTGCTTCAAGATTTTTTATCATACTGTCTTCGACTAATGTCTTTCCTGATTCCAGTTTTCCTCTATTTTCTTTTGAGGTTGCTAGCTCTGCTCCTACGATAAAAAGTTCTCTTTGTATTTGAAGAATTATTTCTTGGGTCATTGATGGTAAGTCTTTCTCTGCTCTTATGATTCCAAGTGAAGCTACGAGTTCATCGACTGAGCCATACGCCTCAGGAGCAAGATTGTCTTTTGAGACTGTATCTCCATAAAGCAATCTTGTATTTCCTTTATCCCCTTTTTTAGTGTAAATCTTCATTAGTTAAGCATAGTCTTACGGTAGAAGTATTAGGGTTCCAGTTCCACCGAGAGAAACTAATAAAGATAAATAGCTAAGTCCGGTTGCAGCCATTACCCCCGTATACGATGTTTCATTAAGAGACTTTAAAGAACCTAATGAAAGTACTAAAGAAGAAATATACAACCCAATGATGATATTTTTATAAAGTGTAGATATCTCTAAAGAAATCAGTCCTGAAGTAATCATTAAAGATAGTAGGCCAGCTATTAACATCGAAGATCTAGCTATATTTTTCATACCTATTCTTGTGATTGTGGGGTCAACTAAAAACCAGTGACCAATCATCATTAGAGAAAAAATTCCACTAACTAAAGTTATAGGCAAGAATGTACTGATTAAATTTCCATCCAATGTGCTGTAAGCTTCATATATTAAAATTATGAAACTAACAAAAAAAGTAACATTCGATAGTTTTTGATTTTGATGTAATAGTGTTGTTAAAAGAATTATTATTCCAGCAAACACTAATAAATTAAAATTAATCAAAAGAACTGTAGAAATTAAACAAATAAATAATATGCTAAAACCCTTTTTTGGGCTTGTTGAAAACCTGATATACCAAAAGTAAGGAATACTGTAAATTAAAACAAGGTAGATAAATGTACTCAAATTCATACTCCTTTTACAATAATGTATATATGACTAATGAAAAAAATAAATTAAATATATTTAGTGCGTTGATTTTAGGAATAAGCATTCTGCTTCTGACAGGTCAAGGGAAGATTGAAACATTGCTTAGTTTTAATCTCTTTATTTCTTTAACAATTTTTACTATGTTGTCCTATATTTCGATAAAAGCGTATGCAAGTTATAAATATTTAGGTATTGCTATGTTTGCTAGTATTTTCCTATTATCTCCTGAAGTATTTTCAACAAAAAAAGGTGAGCTTTTCCCGATAACATATATATTTTTTATCACCTATTTTTCTATCATTTTTGGTAAATATCTTTATAAAAGATGGAAAAGTTCTCTCTAAAGTGCATAATTACTCTTGTTGTACCTAAAATGGAAACATGGTTCAGGGCATGATTAAAAAGTTTATATCAATTTCTTTATTTTCTTTTTTTTGCATTGTTTTAACTCAAAGTAATGCACTTGGTCAAATTTCACCCCCTATCAATACCTCATTTGGATGTGCTTCTAATGCTGTTGCTCCTTTAGATTCAATTAAAGATTTACAAACTTATCTAAACTGTAATGGTTTTAATCCAGGACCAATTGATGGAGTTTCTGGAGGTAGAACTACCTCTGCAATCAAAGCCTTTCAAGCTGCTTCAGGTTTAGTGCCAGATGGTGTGGTTGGACCTGCTACTAAACAAGCAATGAGATCTTACTCCGAAGAATCTTTTACTTTTACAGGCAGCGGATGGGGGCATGGCGTAGGACTTAGTCAGTATGGAGCAAAAGGACTTACAGAACTTGGAGCCTCATTCTGTTCTAATACAAGCTCGTGTACTTCTGATGAAGTTGTGAATTATTACTTTAAAGATACTGTAGACAAGCAGTTGAATGAACTCTCACTATCATCACCTGAGATAGCTACTGATAAATCTGCATTATGGGTTGGACTTGCAAGAAATGCCAAAAATATTTCTTTAACAACCCTTCCTTCATCAAGCCCACCAACACTGTTTATTTGCCAAGATGGTCTTTCTCAGACTGCAGGTGTTCAGTCATTTTTAGCTTCAAGAGGATACGAACCTGGACCTGTAGACGGTGCATATGGAGAGAAAACGGCTAACGCGTTAAGAAACTATCAAGCATCTAAAGGCATAACCCAATCAGGAGCAATCGATGATGCTACAGTTGCTGCAATAAAAAATGATGCTAGTAGCGATGGTCCATGTGAGTCAATCTGGGGACCAGTAAAGATTAGTGGTGGTGCAACTATTTCTGTAATTTATTCAAATGGTGGATGTTACTTTGCGGGACATCCATTAGTTTCTAAACAGTCTGCAAGCTGTAATGTAACAATTAAGTGGTCTGAAGGTGGAAGAGTTCGTGTTGGGCCGAGGGAGCACAAACATGGTGAGCTTAAACTTAGGTCAAAGTCTGTCTCTACAGGATTTCATGTAGTTTTAGCTGTAAATTTAGAAAAATACCTTTATGGATTGGCTGAAATGCCTTCACATTGGAACGTTAAAGCTCTTGAGGCTCAAGCTTTAGTTGGGCGCAGTTATGCAGTCTTTCATTATTTAGATGAAAATATACCTAGCCAACAAACTGCATATGACGCAGGATTATCCGAAAAACAAAAAGCTTATTGCTGGTGTCACATTGGATCAACTGCCTCAAGTCAATATTATTACGGATACCTCAAAGAAATTGCAGGACCAAATTGGGTACAGGCTGTAAACAACACAGCTGGAAAAGTTATTACTTATGGTGGAGGTTATACAAGGGATGGTGTGATTCAGGCTTTTTACTCGTCATCAACAGGCGGTAAAACAAATGATAATGCTGTTGGCTTTGGCTCTTCTACTGTATGGCCTTATCTTCAAACTGTTGATGATCCATGGTCAATAGATAACCGTGTAGGTAACCCAAAAGCTGCATGGTCGTATGATTTTACAACCTATCAATTATCAAAAAATATACTTTGCGGTGATATACCGTGTTTTGATGCCATTACAGACATTTATGTTTCTGGTGCAGCTAGCTCAGGTGCAGCAACCGAAGTTACCATGAAAGGCTATAGAAATGGAGCAGCAAGAACTGTAACTAAATCTGGAAGGAACATAAAGTCTCAGCTTGGATTCACCTCACATTATTTCAAAACTTCAAGTGCTTCAGATATTTCAACTTTAGCTGTCGGTCCTGTGCAAGCTAATACTTCGACACCCTCTAGTAGTTCCTCTGGAGGTAGTGTGGTTTCTTCTTCAGGTGACACCGCTCAATATGCAACGTCAACAAGTGGACTACTTTATTTAAGTAAAGCTGGCTTACTCGACAATTGCACACAAAGTTCATCTGCTTGTCAGAATAAAACTATAACCAGAGAAGAGGCAGCAGCAGTTGTAGCAGTAACTGGGGGAATTCCCTTAGACGCTCCTAACGCTTATAGTGATGATGATCAAAGTATTTACCAGCAAGCAATAAATGGTATGCCATATTACGGGATGCAAGTATGTTTTGGTAGTCCATTTCAGTACCTTCCTAAAGAATCAGTGACTAGAGATGAGTTTGCTTGTATGTTAACTAAGGCAATTAAAGCAGGTTCAGCAACTGATCTAACTGGTAGTTCAGATCCGTACTCTGATGAAGGAGCTAGTAAATGGACCAGTAATATTTATACATTAGCTGCTAATGAAATAATTCCAGCATGTAGTTCTCTTGCTGAGAAATTTTGTCCAAGTAGAAAAACTTCAATAGGCGAAGTGTCTTATATGATTAATCAATTAGTAACAAAATCTCTCATTAGTTCTGATGTTTACAGCCAAACACCATTTCAAAGCGGTTGGGAACCAGTAGGTGGTGAAGTTGAATCTGCAGCACAAACAGCAGTATCAAACCCGAATGAAGGAAATGATGATTGTGTAGCAAAAGATAACTCAAATGTAAAACTTACGAATACACTAGATATACAGAAGTTTTTGACTAATAATGGATTCAAACCAGGACCAATAGATGGTCAATCCGGCCCTCAAACTGTATCTGCAATTAAAGCTTTCCAAACAGCAAATGGACTTCTTGCTGATGGAATAGTTGGTAATAAAACTAAAGCAGCCATGAGGGGTTACACAGGATGTACTACGAATACTTGTATTGCTCGTGATAACAGATCAGCAAATCTAAATTCTGTTGAAGGGATTCAAACTTACTTATCAAATAATGGTTTCAATCCTGGAATAATAGATGGCGAGATGGGCTCTTATACCAAAGAAGCAATAAAAGCTTTCCAAAGAAAAGTAGGTCTTATACCTGATGGTGTTGCTGGTGCAAGGACTAAGTCTGAAATGAAAAAATATACAGGCTGCTAATCTAAATACTTTTTAATTTCATCTCCTATATTCTTAGCTGTAAATTTATATTCTTCTTTTAAATCTTTGATAGGTGCTGAGATACCAAATTTATCAATTGAGAAAGATTTTGTTATAGAACCTAAGTAATTTTTCCAACCAATAGACCGGCCAAGTTCAATGGTAAAATTTAGGCTACTTGCTTTAAGCTCATCAATCATCTTAGAAGGAACATTTTCTAATTTATTTAGCATAGGAGTAGAAACAATCCTCACAGAAATTTCTTTAAGATACTCTTTAATTGAAAAAGCTAACTCTAATTCTGACCCAGAAGCAAAAATTGTTATTTCAGAACCGTCAGACGCTATATATGCTCCTTTTACAAACTCTTCATATTTATTTTCTAAATCTAAAAATTCAAGATTTTGTCTTGTAAGAACTATGGCTTTTGGGTTACCAGATTTACTAAATGCATATTTGTATGCATACTCAACTTCTACACTGTTAGATGGTCTAATAACATCCAAATTTGGTATTAATCTTAAAGCCATCAGATGCTCTATAGGCTGATGAGTTGGCCCATCCTCTCCCAAATATATGGAGTCATGTGTAAATATAAATACAGAATCTGCTTCCATCAACGAAGCAAGTCTTATGCTAGGTCTCATGTAATCAGAAAATACTAAGAATGTAGAGCCATACCCAACCAAATGACTGTGTAGAGTGATTCCATTTACAACAGCACCCATTGCATGTTCCCTAATACCGTATTCTAAATTGCGACCTCCATAATTATCACTTGAAAACTTACTATCACCAACAATTTGTTTAGTTGAAGCAGTGAGGTCAGCTGAGCCACCAATGATACTATTGGTTGATTCACCTATATTTTTTAATACATTTGATCCAGCGATCCTAGTTGCTAAAGCTTTTTTATCAGATTTTAAATCTATACTTATTTGATTAGATACTAATAAATCCCAATTTTTTTTAAAATCATTATCCATTTCATACTTCTTATTAAAAGTATTTGTCCATTCTGAGAATGTATTATTGTCTTTTTTTCTTTTTTCTTGGAAGTAATCATAAATTTCTTTATCATGATCAAAAACATCGCCGGCCCAATCAATATTATTTTTAAATTCCTCCATCTCATCAAAACCAAGTGGAGAGCCGTGTACTCCGCTTGTATCTTGTTTATTGGGTGCGAATTTTCCAATTATTGATTTTGCCATTATGATCGACGGTTGATTAACAACATTTTTAGCATCTATCAATGCCTGAGAAATTTGATTTTCATCATGTGCATCAATTTGAAGAACATGCCATCCTATAGATTCAAATTTTTTCTTTTGATCAGTTAATGAAACGTTTGTAACTCTTCCATCAATAGAAATATTATTGTCATCAAAAATGTAAATTAATTTTCCTAACTTCCAAACTGCGGCAAGTTCTGCTGCTTCAAATGAAACACCCTCCATTAGATCGCCGTCGGAAACTATTCCATAGGTGTAATGATTAATTATGTCTTCGCCCAATAGATTGGAAAGATATCTTTCTGCAACTGCAAATCCGACTCCGGTAGAGAACCCCTGACCTAAAGGACCTGTTGTCATGTCTATGCCTAAAGATGAATCAAGTTCAGGATGTCCTGGGGTTTTTGAGTTATGTTGACGAAATTTTTTTAAATCATCAGTAGATATCTCGAACCCATTTAAATGGAGTAGAGAATATAAGAGCATCGAGCCGTGTCCTGGACTAAGGATAAATCTATCTCTATTTATCCAAGAAGGATTTTCATTAGAGACTTTTAAAAATTTTTTATAAAGGACTGTTCCTACATCGGCCATGCCTAATGGCATACCTGGATGTCCAGAATTTGCCTCCTCTACTCCGGCAGCAGAAAGTACACGTACAGATTTTGTTACTTTATTGAACATTTATAACAGTATAGACTTACTTACACTGAGGCAAAAGAGTCTTTTGCATGGTATGAAGATCGTACTAGAGGTCCTGATTCTATATGTGGGATTCCTAAAGATTCTCCAATAGTTTTAAATTTATCAAACTCTTCTTTTTCAACATATCTATGAATTGGTCTATGTTTTGCAGTTGGCCTTAGATACTGTCCAATAGTTACAATATCAACATTAATTTGTGAAAGATCTTCTAGGACTGCTATAACTTCATCAAACTCTTCTCCCATGCCAACAATTAAACCTGTTTTGGTTTTTCCTAAAAATGCAGAATCCTTTGCATATTGAAGCAGCGAGAGCGATCTGCCATAAGAGGCTGCTGTTCTTATCTCTCTTTGGAGCCTTGGGACGGTCTCTAGATTATGATTTAAAACTTCTGGCTTTGCCTCAATAATATTATCTATTGCAGCTTTGTCTCCTTTGAAGTCAGGGATTAAAACCTCAACACTGGTTTCAGGATTAATTCTTTTAATCTGTGTAATTGTTTCTGCAAAAAAATTAGATCCTCCATCTGGAAGGTCGTCCCTATTGACTGAAGTAACAACTGCATGGCTAAGTCCCATCGTCTGAACACTTTCAGCTACACGAAGTGGTTCAAGTTCATCTAAATCACAGGGCTTTCCTGTGTTAACATCACAGAAGCCACAAGCTCTTGTACAGGTATCTCCCATTATCATAAAAGTTGCTGTCCCCATTGACCAACATTCGTATATATTTGGGCAAGATGCCTCTTCGCAAACGGTATTTAATTGTTTCTCGGAAATTAAATTTTTTAAATCTCGATAGTCTTTTCCTAGATTAGCTTTTACTTTCATCCATTCAGGTCTTTGTGGCTCGTCTGGAAGCAAGCCTTTTATAGTTATAGGGATAATGTTTTTATTTTTCTGAAAAACACCTTTATCAACCATTTCATCTATTTCATGTTTTTTTTGTTTCTTCAATTGAGTAGGTGTGAATTGTGACATTTGTACATCAACATTTTCGTACCCAAATACTGAAGGAAAAACTTCATTTATTTTTATGACTATATCATCAAAGGAAACTTCTTTATTAAATGAATGAACTGCAGCTATTTTTTCATCCTGGTTGCCGCACGGGTTAATTAACTTAAAACCATCTAAATTATCAAAAATATTTAAAGAAAAACCGTGATACGTTGTCCATTTACTAACTTTCACACCTATAGAAGCTATCTTACCTTCAGAGGTCCAAACACCTGTATCACCTTCTTTTGAATGAGAATCTATATCAAAGCTTTTTAATGTCTCGATTATTGTCGTCTCTAAGCTCCTCACAAATGGAATTACTTTTTTCGGATCATTTAATCTAATAATCGGATAACCAATTAACTGTCCCTTTCCATGGAATGTTATGTCTCCACCACGGTCTGTTTCATAAAACTCAATACCCTTTTGTTCTAACTCATTTTGACCTAAAAGAAGGTTATTTGTGTCACCAGTTCTTCCAATAGTTATTACATTATTGTGCTCTAAGAGAAGTAAGTAATCATATGGATTGTATTCTTTTGAAACTGATTCTTTGAGACCCTTTTGTAGTACTAAAGCCTCCGAATAAGGCAGGCTTCCAAGCCATCTTATATTTAACTGTCTCAATTCAGATCTTCTGACCAAGTATGATTTTCTAGCTGATCTTTAATACTATTTAAAAACATAAGTGCTGTAGAACCATCAAAAACTCTGTGGTCCCATGTAAGACTTAACACACCAGTATTCCTTATTGCAATGGAATCTGAACCATCGGGGGATTCAATAACAACTGGTTTCTTTTTTATTGACTCAGTTGATAATATTGCTACATTTGGTTGATTTATAATTGGCGAAGTTATAAATGAATTAAATGATCCATTATTAGAAATAGTGAAGGTACTACCCGTCACATCTTCTAGACCATATTCTTTATTTCTAAGTTGCGAGGAAACTTCTGTAATCTTTCTTGCAAGGCCACGAAGATTAAAAGAATCTGAGTCTTTTATTGTTCCAACAAGTAACCCTTCTCTATTTAAATCAACAGCAATACCTAGGTTAATGAAATCATGCAATTCATGGACATTGTTTACTAAGTCAAATGAGCTATTTACAACAGGAAACTCCCTCAAGGCATTTATAGTGGCAACTGATATAAATGGAAGAAAGGTAAGTGAAAAACCTTCTTTTTGCTTGAAATCTGCTTTTATTTTATTTCTTAAAGTTGAAATATTTTCATAGTCCACTTCTACTGAGGTCATTACGTGTGCAGAAGTTTGTTTTGAAAGGATCATATTCTCTGCAATTCTTTTTCTTAACCTTG
>Ga0222719_10000492_pt1 | contig 39545 bp, 43 predicted proteins | sample C33_34DmetaG_FD_165039 | JGI IMG/M metagenome (GOLD analysis project Ga0222719, IMG submission 165039) | Estuarine water microbial communities from San Francisco Bay, California, United States - C33_34D | ecosystem: Environmental > Aquatic > Marine > Unclassified | place: USA: California... | reverse complement strand
ATTTATTTTATCTTTTTTATTTTTTAAAACAAATTTTATTGATTTCTTATTTTTATATTTTACATATTTTACATCTTCTAATTTTTTAAATAAAGCTTTTCCAGCTTTATTAGCTGCTAATAAAGGTTTATCATTTTTATAATTTCCACCAATATAACCAATTTCTGAACCTATAATTGTATATATATGCATATTTATATTTATATAATAAATATAAAAAAAAATAATTTTTTACTGGTTAAATGATTATTATTTTTTTATAATTCTATTTCCATCTCATATTCTTCATTTTTTATTACCACATGATTTCTTTTGGTATTTTAAGAAGATTTTTATCTAATGTTTTTTTACTTCCGCCTCCTGAACTGCCTGATTTATGATCTGTATTGGGTGGCTGTTGTCCTGGTCCTTCTCCTCGTCTCGTTGGGGTGCTGTTTCTGCTATCTGGTTCTGGTGTTATTGTTCTACTTCTTTTTCTAACTTTATCTTCACTTTGTTCTGAATCTGATTCATTAGGATCATATTCAGGTTTAGATTTAGATTTTTTAGGTAATTTGAAGTATTTATCAATGTAGTATACATTCCATGAACTATGAGGTAAGGGAGGAATCAATGCTACTGGATTTGTACCAGAATAATACCCTTCTTTGTACCATAACCACGTTCCCTTCTCACCAAGTCCATGTTGCCATATTCGGTTTTTATATTTTTTACTGGAATATGGAAATGGTGGAGGTAGTTTTATCTGACTATATCCTTTATTTTCCATTTCTTTTAGTGCATATATTTCATTTTTTTCTATTAGTTTATCTAGACGTTGTTGTTCAGGAGTAAGATTTGTAGAATCTTGGTATGAAGAAGATTTATCTGATGATGTATTACTATCAACACCTCCAACACCTCCAACACCTCCAATATATTTTTTTAATTGATTTTTACTTAAAACACATTCTTTAATTTCATAATTAAATTCTTTTTTATTTTTTTTTTTAAAAACTTCATAACAATAATTTTTTTTATCTTTTTTATTTTTTAATATAAATTTTATTGATTTCTTATTTTTATATTTTACATATTTTACATCTTCTAATTTTTTAAATAAAGTTTTACCTGCTTTATTAGCAGCTAATAAAGGTTTATCATTTTTAAAATTTCCCCCAATATAACTAATTTCTGAACCTATAATTGTATATATATGCATATTTATATTTATATTTATATAATAAATATAAAAAAAAATATATTTTACTGGTTAATGCTAATTATTTTTTACTTATTTTTTGTGTTGGTTTTTTTAAATTATACCATGGTAAATCATCATAAAGACTATTCATTTCTGATTTTTTTTTATTACTTGATTCTTTAATTAATTTAATAGTAGTTAAACGTTTTTTAAAGTTATTGTCCATTTTTTTTATTAAATTATTATCTATTGGAGTTTTAGCATCTAAACCAAGCATTTGTTTTTCTATTTTAATTTTAATTTGAATATTTATTAACAATTTATTTATTCTATCTATATGATTTTTAAAAATTTCAACTTTTTCTTTATGTATTTCATTTTTATATTTTAATATAATATATTCTAAAAATTTTAAAATTTTAGAATTTTTTAATAATTTTTTTAAATTTAAAAATTCCATTTCATATATATAATTTTTATCAAAATATACTTTATTATCTTTAAAATCATCTATATTAATTTCTTCACTAAGAAGAGTAAATACTTTATTATCTGTTATTTTATTATAAATTTTGTTAGGTAAAATTAAAATAATATAACAAAATAAAATTTTTTCTAAATTAATCACAATATAATCAATTATGTATTCATCAATATCTTGTTCAATTAATAATTCATTATAATCTTTTTTAAATTTATTAATTAATTTTATAAGATTTGGAAAATTCATTTCTTCAATTTCATCATTTTTATTATTTAATATAGTTATTTCAATATCATTTATTTGATTTAAAAATATATTAAATTTAAATAATAAATCAAAAAAATTAATATCACTAATATTATTTATTTTTCTATATTTTATTATAATATTAATAATATTTTCAATATCTTCAATTAAATTTATAATATTTTTTTCTTTTATTAATAATTTTTTATTTTTTAATAAAATATTTTGTCTTCTTTTTGTATATAAATTAGAAATACCACATCCTTTAATCATTTAAATATAATATATATTAAATATTATATATAAAAAAATAATTAGTGAATTAATTATTATATTAAAAAAATATAATTTTTATTTATTTTTTAGTTCCTTTCTTTTTCCCACCTTCTATTGAACTATATTTATTTTCATCTGGATCAAATCCTTGATTATTTCCTCCTTTTTTTTTATTTTTACCACCAGAAGATGTAGGATTTACAGGAGTAGGAGCAGGAGCTGGTACAGGGACAGTAGGAGGAGCAGGAGCTGGTACAGGGACAGTAGAAGGAGCGGATATATTGGCAGTGGTTTCTTTATTGGTACCTGTAGACATACCAAAAAATCCTCCTTTTTTCTTTTTCTTTTTACCACCAACTATATTTTCTTGAACACATTCATTACCTCCTTTTTTCTTTTTCTTTTTACCACCAGATATTAGAGAATTTGTATCAGTTGGTTCAGGTTCATCTGATCCTGATTCATCTGATTCAGGTTCAAGTTCAGGTTCAGGTTCATCTGATTCAGGTTCATCTGATTCAGGTTCATCTAATTCTGGTTCAACTTCTTGAGAATTTTCCATACCACCAATAAAATTACCACCTAATAAAATTTTTTTTTCTTTTTTACTTAAATCACAAGCTTTAATAACATAATTAAATTTAACGTAATATTCAGTATTTTTAACTTTAATTAATATAGGTTTTTTTAATTTTTCTTTAATAACTTGATATGCATATGTTTTCCCTGGTCCATGTCTATCTTTCATTCTAATTACAAATTTAATTGATTTTCTTTTTTTATGTTTTGCATATTTAGGATTTTCTAATTTTTTAAATAAAGCTTTACCAGCTTTTTTCGCAGCTAAATAAGGAACATCATTTTTATAATTACCACCGATATAACCAATTCCAGAACCCATAATTGTAAATGTAGGCATATTTATTTATTAACAAATATAATTAAATAATATTTTTTAAACTATTTCTTCTGTTTCTGAATTTTCACTAAAACTATTTTCATTTAAATTATAATCAAAATCAGAATTATATTCAATTTCATGTTCATTAATATTATTATTGTCAAAATTATTTTTTAAAACTAAATATGGTATATTTCCATTTAAATTTCTGATAGAATAATTATATTTAGATGAAATAATATTATTATCTAAATTATCTAAATTATCAAATAATGTATTATCATAATTAATATTAATGTTATTATTATTATTATTATATTGAATTTCATTAATATAACTATCATCTGATGTTGTAGTTATTGAGTCATTATCTATATTACATGAAAAATAATTATATTTATTGATTTCAATAATATCATTCTCAATAAATATAGTATTAAATTTAGTTATAATTTCTTTATCTATAATAATATTAAATTTATGAGAATAATAATCTAAAAGTATTTCAAATTTATTTCTATTTATTTTCCATTTATTTTGTCTACTACAGATAAACCAAAAATTAAAATCTTTATAATCATCCGAAATCATAAAATTTAAAAAATTATTTTCCATTATTTATATAAAAATATATATCTTTATTTTTATATAAATGGCCGATAATTTTCAAATTTTAAGCGAAAAAATAAAAAATACAAATATATTTATTAATAATGAAGATAAATTAGAATTATATAAATATTATAAACAATATACAATTGGTAATTGTAATACTGAAAAACCGTCTATGTATCAAATTACAGAAAATTATAAATGGAATGCATGGAATAACATAAAAAATATGGATAAAAAATCAGCAATGAATAATTATATAAGAATAGCAACTAATATATTAAATAAAAATGTTATATGAAAATGAAAATGGTTATATTAATTTATTAAAAGATTTATGTAAAAGTGATATTAAAAATGAAAGAAATGGTAAAACATATTCAATGTTTGGAAATTTATATAAATTTGATATATCTAATAATAAATTTCCATTATTAACAACTAAATTTATTAGTTTTAAAAATATTTTTTATGAATTAATGTGGTTTATTAAAGGTGAAACTAATTCTAAATTATTAGATAATAATAATGTAAAAATATGGAATCAAAATTCAAGTAAAGAAACTTTAAATAATTTAGGATTTACTAAATATAAAGAAGGTGAATGTGGTCCAATTTATGGTTGGCAATGGAGAAGTTTTAATGCTGATTATCCTTATAAAAATAATAATAAAGGTTTTGATCAATTACAATATGTAATTAATGAAATTAAAAAAGGTTCTCGAAGAGCTGTATTATCTGCATGGAATCCATTACAATTAAATGAAATGGTATTACCACCTTGTCATTTATTATATACTTTTTATACATCTGGAGAAAATAGAGAATTTATTTCTTGTCATATGAATATGAGAAGTAATGATACTTTTTTAGGATTACCTTATAATATTGCATCTACTGCTTTATTTACATATATTATTGCTAAAGTTACTAATAAAATTCCTAAAGAAATTTGTATTTCTGTTACTGATGCTCATTTATATTTTGAACATTTAGATGCAATTAAAGAACAAATTTTAAATCCTATTTTAGATCAACCTTATATTAAAATTAATAAAAATTATCAAGAAAATCAAGATCCTATTAAATGGATCGAAGAATTAAATTTTGAAGATATTGAAATTATTAATTATACTTCTGCTAAAAGTATAAAAGCTAAAATGCTAACTTAATTTATATTTATTATATTTAATAAATCACATGAATAATATATTTTTTTAATTAATTTTGTTTCTTCAATTAATTTTGTACATTTTTTACAAGGTAATGATAATCTTAAATCATTATTTGATACTCTTACTATATACATTTTATATATTTTATTATTTTGATAATTATTTTTTTTTAAATTATTTATTGCTGCCTCTTCTGCATGAATACTAAACTTTCGGGTATAATTATATACATAATAATTATATCCTTTTGCTACTATTTGTTTATTATTTACTATTATACAACCATGTTTTCTAAACATTGTTGATTTATTTGCTTCTTTTATTGCTTCTTCAATAAAATATTTATGTTTTTGTTTAAAATTCATACATTAATATATATAATATATATATTTTAATTTTATATAATTAATTCTTTTAAATCTTTTTCTTCATCCGATAAATCAAAATTTATAAAATTTCTTTTTTTTATTTTTTTCTTTTCTTTAATTTGTATTTTTTCTTCTTTAATTTCTATTATATTTTTATCATCTTTTTTTAATAAACTAATAATATTAATAATAGTATTTTTAGTTTCAATATTAATTTTTTTATGTTTATCTAAATTAAAATTAATTTCAAAATAATTAGATATAAATAAATCATATGATACAATTGTTATTCTTTTTTTTTTAGGTGTATTATAATAATATATTATAAAATTTCTAATTTTTTCAATATTAATATAAATATTTTTTTCATATTTATATTCTTTAATTTTATTTACTATTTTTAATATATTATTATATGTTTCTTTATTTATATTTTTATGTTCTTTATAATATTTATCATTATTATTTAGTAAATAAATAAATATATCAAAAGATACAATTGTTATTCTTCGTTTTGAAGGTAAATTTAAATACTTAATTATAAAATCCCTAAATATTGAAATATTTATTAAATCCATTTTAAATAAATTTATTAATTTTTTTTGATCATTTTTTAAATTATACAACTCATTTATAATTTTTTTTGATTTTTAATTTTTATTTTTTAAGATTTTTCTGAACTATCCACATAAAATAAATAATAAAAATATTGTTAATTTATACCTCTATTTATTTTCGATCATATCGTTCTGATAAAATACTACTTGTGATCATAGCGTGATCATAATTTTATTGATAAATTATATAGTCGTGATCATTTGTTATATTTTATTGAGAAAAATAACATTAAGTGTGATCATAATTTTATTGATAAATATATACATGTGATCATAATTTTATTGATAAATTATATAGTCGTGATCATTTGTTATATTTTATTGAGAAAAATAAGATTAAGTGTGATCATAATTTTATTGATAAATATATACATGTGATCATTTGTTATATTTTATACTATAATGTATGATCGTAAAATAACTTTATTATTCTTATTGGTTCATTATCAACTGAATATATCATATTATTATTAATAGTATCTTTCAATGTTATAAATCTACTATTTAGTTTATCTATATCTGTTTTAGTTATTACACCTAAACCGGTTTTTTTATCAATACCAAAACAACCTTTAATTTTCTTATTATTTTCATCAATATAACTATCTGGATTAAACATAATAACTATTATATTTCGGTTTAAAGCTTCTTGAATACGATGAATACGAGGTATTATACAATCTTGATTATAATATTTATGTTGGTTTTCATCACATTCTATAATCAATGAATGATGGTTTAAATGTATTAAAAAATCTGGCTGATCTCTAAGACATTGACCATCTCCTATTAAATGCTTATTATAAATAATATTTAGATCTTTAAAGTGTTCTTGTAAAAACTTATATACTTCAAGTTCTCTAAACTTGATTCTTTTAGGTGCTTTATCTGGATGTAAAGAATAATAACATCTATTACAATGTTGTTGTATATTTGCTAATTGATCACAAAAAGGGGTAATACATTTTTTATCTATGACATTAATCATACCATCTTTTTTACAATCACTACAATATAAAGCTTTTTTCTCATCTGGTAAATTAAAGTTTGCTCTTTTAAGATTACAAGTAATACATTTTTTACTTATAATATCAATCATACCATCTTTTTTACAATCACTGCAATATAAACCCTTTTTCTCATCTGGTAAATTAAAAACTGGTTGTTTAAGATTACAAATAATACATTTTTTACTTATAACATTAATCATACCATCTTCTTTACAATAAAAACAATATAAACCTTTTTTCTGATCTGGTAAGTTAAAATATGGTCTTTTAAGATCACAAGTAATACATTTAGAAGGCATTATTATAATATCATTCAATATATATTTTTAAATGTTTAAATCATTTGTATAGTATAATTTTAAAATCTATAAATAATTTTCTTAATTTTAATTTTTAATTTTGTATTTTTTTCTGAACTATCCACATAAAATAAATAATAAAAATATTGTTAATTTATACCTCTATTTATTTTCGATCATATCGTTCTGATAAAATACTACTTGTGATCATATCGTGATCATAATTTTATTGATAAATTATATAGTCGTGATCATTTGTTATATTTTATTGAGAAAAATAAGATTAAGTGTGATCATAATTTTATTGATAAATATATACATGTGATCATATTTTTTCTGATAAATTATATAACTATGATCATATATTTTCTGATAAATTAAAAAGATAATTATATTTTAATCGCGAACTGAATATTTTAATTATTTTAATATATCATCTAATAATATAGGTTTTTTATCACCATTTAATATATTAGGCATTGTTCTAATATCTTTATATTTTAATTTAATTTTTTTTTTAATAAATTCAGGAAATGTAAAATCAATATCTTCAATTATAGTATCATATGTTTTTATTAAATCATTTATAAATAATTCATTTACTTTAGTTGGTTCATTTGTTATATAAGTTTCAATATAATGTTCTAATTTTGTAAATTTATTTGTTATTTGTTGAAATTGATTATATTTATCATGTATTTGATATAAAGATTGTAAACTTATAAATATAGCTATTATTGCATTTGATATTATATTAATTATTGTTAAAATATAATGTGATTTTTCAGGAATACTACCACTTGCCGAATTAAATATACATAATATTGATGATATTAAAACTATTGGTAAATGTAAAAATATTTTTAAATTATAATAATAATTTTTTGCATTTTCACATAAAATTCCCATAATAAATGATTTATCTAAATAATCATTTATTAACATTTTTTGATAAATAGTTAAATTTGTATTAAATAAACTATCAACACTTTTTAATTTAATTAAATTATCTTTATTTCTATTTGAAAATTCGATTTCATTATCATTATAATAAGATTCGTTCTCATTATTAATTTCTAATTCTTCATTCGATTTAATACTATTTATTTCTATTAAATCTAAATCAGAATTGATTGTTTTAAACATATATTAAGTTAATAATAAAGAATATTATAATTAATTTATAAAAAAATAAGATTTAATGTTTAATCAAGCAATAAAAACTTATTATATTATAAATAATATTTATTTAGATATACATATTGATGAAAATCATACAAAGAATTTAATTTCAATTAATAAAAATATATATTATTTTTCAAGTGATTATCATGAAGATGAAAATTATTTAGGTATTGAAAATGGTCCTCCAAATATTTCTATAATTTATAATTTTTGTAATTTATTAGATTCAAAAGTAAAACATTTAAATTTAAATAATAGAGATATATATTATTATATATATATTGATGATAAATCTTTATATTTATTAAATGCTGTTTTTTTAATAAGTTCTTATTTAATATTTAAATTAAATAATAATATTCAAAAATTAATTAGAATATTATCTGAATGTGAAATATTAAATGATCATCCAACACAATATAAAGATTGTGTTGGATATTTTGGTGGTTATCAAAGTAATTTAATAGATTGTTTAGAAACTTTATATTTTGTTAAAAATAAAAATTATTTTATTTTAAATAAATTTAATAATAAATTTTATGAATATTGTAATGATTTATATTATAGAGATTTTAATATAATATTATCAAAAATGATTGCAATGAGATCACCAAAAAATAACAATGAATTAAATAATATGATACATATTTTAAAAAAAAATAATATAAAATTATTAATTAGATTAAATAATGATTATACTTATAATGAATCTTTATTATCAAATAATTTAGATGTATCTAATTTATTTTTTGAAGATTCTAAAATTCCATCAATAAATATAATAATAAAATTTATTAAATTAATAGATGAATATAATGAAATGATAGCAATTCATTGTAAAGCAGGATTAGGTAGAACAGGTATTTTAATATGTATTTGGTTAATTTATAAATTAAATTTTAAACCAGAATATGCAATATCATGGTTAAGAATTTATAGACCAGGTTCTATACATGGTTATCAAGGATATTTTATTAAAACATTAACTAAAGATTATTTAATATCTTTAATTAAATAATTAATTTCTATTTTTTTTATAACAATAACGTTGATAAGGTAATACTATTTCATAATTTAAATCTTCAATTTTATTTATATTAAAATTATAATATTCATCTGAATCTGTTTCTACTCTAATTAAATCTAAACTTTTATCTCTTCTTGAATATGTAGAAGAATTACTTTTAGAATATGTTTTTGATGAAGATGTTGTTGATTTAATAGTATCTAATTCTATAGATAAATCTGATAATGTTCTATTTAAATTTTTTTTTGATATATCATCACTTGTTATTTTTTTATTCGATTTACGAAATGATTTTCTTAAATCTTTAATTTTTTTTACTAAAAATGTTAATATTTTATTATCTATAATTATTTTATCATTTGAAAAATTCATATTTAATTTATATTAATAATTAAATATAATCATTTTATATATTGTATAAATTATAACATATCACAAAAGTTTTTATATTGAGAATGAGTTAATTTACTTTTTTTATTATATTTTAAAAATGCAGGATGAACTTTAAAAGGTATAGTTTTACCAGTTATTTTATTAGTATTAAATAAAGTAATAATTTTATCATTTATAATACCACTATGATATTCATAATCTTCAGTATCAATATATATTGGTAGAACTATGGTTAATAATTCAATAGTTTTGCTAAAGGGTTCAATATTAAATCGATCATAATCTTCTATTCTAAAATACAAAGTATAAACAACAGTATTTTCATCTAAACTATATCGTGATAATTCAATATCACGTCGTCTTAATGTATTAACAATAGGTGCAACAATTCTTGGATAAACGGTTTTTAATCTATCAACAATCATTTGTGTATCTTCAACAGTAAAAGGTTTTCGTGTATAAGGATTAACAAAAGGTTTATTATTTTTAATTGCTATTTTCCATTGTGTATAAAGATCTTTAGCATTGAAAGCATTTCTAAATGTTTTACCATTTTCTTGATATTCAATAATTATAACAGTTTTAAGAGTATGTAAATTCATCTTATGCCATTTTTTTTGTGAAAATGGATCAACTTCATTTATATCTTCATAACTTAATATATTATCTAAATATAATTGTTTTTCTTTTTTATTTTCACTTGTGTCACTTGAATGTGTAGATTCAGTAGAACTAAAAGATAATGATAAAGAATCATAAGTTAATCTAAAATTAATATTACCAGTTTCTACACAATAAGTTGATATTGAATATAAATAATTTACTAATGTTATATTAGTATCAGTTTCTTTGTATTTATACAATACTTGTCGTAATAATAAATTTAAATATTTAAGAATAATATATTTTGGTAAATTATTACCAAGATTTTTACGAAGTTCTTTAGTATTTTTACTTAATACTAATAATTCAAAATAATATTGTTGTGGTAATTTTTTAGTAATTAGATCAATATCTAAAACATCAGTATTATGAACTATATCATAAAGTTCTTCATTTGTCATAGAGAAATGATAATTTTTAATAACTTTTTTAATATCTTTGACAACATCAAAATAACATTTAATATATTTATTTTTTTTGTTTTCATTAATATATTTTTCTAATAAATACAGAGCGGTTTTTTCATCTAAATTATCTTGTTCTAAAAATAATTTTTCAATAAACTCTATTCGGTATCCAATTTTGAATGGTATAAATAATAAATTCATTACTTGATCATAAGAATCAATATTAACAGTAAATTCATCCCAAGTATTAATATGTCCTTCAATTATTTTCTTTTCATTATCATCATACGGAAATGTTCTACGACAATATTTAACAATATAGTTTAAACGTTTTTCATCACTAACTGGTAAATTATTCGTAATAGGATTAACGACGCCTTTAATTTCATTTTTTAATAATTTTTCATATGCTGTTAAAAAGATCATACATTGTTTTTTAGATAATTTGTTATTTTTGTCTTTTCTAATTTCTCTATTAGTCATTTTTTTACATATATAAATATAATTAATTTTTTAATATATAAATAATAAATAATAATGAATATAAAAAAATGATTATTATTAATATAAAATATAATAATGAATATATATACAGATGGTGCTTGTTTAAACAATGGTGAACAAAAATCTATAGCAGGAATTGGTATATTTTTTAATGATAATGATGTAAGAAATTTATCAGAAAAATTAGATAATAAATTAAAACAAACAAATAATACTGCAGAATTAACTGCTATTATTAAAGCAATTTATATTATTGAAGATGATTTAAATAAAGGATTATCTTATAATATATATACAGATTCAAATTATTGTATTTTATGTTCTGAAAAATATGAAGAATGGTTAAAAAAAGTGTGTCATATTAAAAATTTAGATTTAGTTGAAGAATTATATTTTTTAAATAAAAAATATATTAATTTAAAAATTAAACATGTTAAAGCACATACAGGTAATACTGATCCTATATCATATGGTAATGAACAAGCTGATAAATTAGCAAGTTTAGCTATTGGTAAAAATATTACAATACAAACTAATATTAAAAATTATATTAATATACCTTTTAATTTAAAAGATAAAGCAAAAGAATTAGGTGCAAAATGGGATAAAGAAAAAAAATCGTGGTATTATTTAAATGATTTATCAGAAGATAATATTAATAATTTAAATGAATTAAAAGATGAAATAGTTGATAAAATATATATTAAAATAAATTATTCTGAAAAAGATAAAGCCAAAATATTAGGTGCAAAATGGGATAAAGAACAAAAATCGTGGTATTATTTAAATAATTTATCACATGATAATATTGAAAAATTAAATAAATTATAAAATTAATTTATATAATAAATAATTTTTTTTATAATTGAGTTTAATTAATAAAAATTGTCTTTATTTCAAAATAGGATTTTGTATAAAAAAAATATGATTAAATTTGTAAAGATAATTATACATGTTTTAATTAAGTTATAAATTAAATAACATATTAAATTTATTTTTAAGTATAATAATTATTATTAGTTCAATACAATTATATACATAATATATTTTTTTACGTAATAATAAATTAAATGTATATATAAAATAAAATGAAATATAAAACATAGTTTGTTTTACCGTATAGTTATTGAACTTAATACAAAATAAATAACATATCATTTTACGAAATAATAAATGTGATATAAAAGCATATTGATATTTATTTATTTTTTGAAATTCATTTGTATAATAAACTAATACCAATGTATTTATAAGTAATAAATAATGAAATAAAATATTATTACCATAATATAATATATGTATTACAAATGTTATAACAGTTAATAAATCATAATAATAATTAATAACATTATTCCAAAATAATAATGAACATATAATTACTAATATAGTATGAATATATAAATATTTATTAATTATTATTGTATTTAATAATGGTTGTAATATCCATATAGTATTTATACCTAATATAAGTTTTTCATTCTCAGAATAATACATTATTTTAATAATAAATGTAAAATAATAAATTTGATTTTTATTTTTATTTTTCTTATTGGATATTATTTGTATCAGTAATATTATTATGTTTTACACTTTAATTTTAAATTAATTATACCATAATAATAATTCTTATATATAGATTTATATTAAATAATAAAATTGATAATATTAGTTATATCAATTATTATAATTTATTATTATAAAAATCGTATTAATTTTAGAAAAGAATTGTAAATATATTATGAATTATGTAGATTTTTTGAGTGAAATTAAAGATTTTATTTCAATTGGTAATATATTATTTTTATGAATTATATAAAAAATGATTTATTTTATAAATTAATTTTTTTTATAATGAGTTTAATTAATGAATATTGTCCTTATTTCAAAATAGGATCTTGTATTAAAAAAAATTGTAAATACAAATATCATATAATTTGTAAAGATAATTATACATGTTTTAATTTTGATTGTGAATATGGACATGGAATTTCTATATTTAAACGTAAAATTTTATCAAAATTATATGAAAAATTATATGATTTTAATTTTAATGAAGAAAATAGTTGTATTTATACATTCAAATGTATTAATCAAAAATGTAAATTAAGTCATCATTTCTTTTTTAAAGAAAGAGAATTTTTGTTTAAATTATTTAATGAAAATAATAATTTAAAATGTAAAGAATTATATGAAAATAATTATAGTTATAATTTAAATAAAAATCCTACAAATAGTAATTTTATAAATATTAATAATAGTATTACAAGTAATAGTTCTACAAGTATTAGTTCAAATGATAATTTATTAAATGATGATGTAGAATCAGTATCATCAAATAATAATATTATAGAATTTAATAATATTGAAACTGAATTAAATTTATTAGTTGATAATGATAATTTAGATAATTTATTATTAAATATTAATAATATTATTACTAATAAAAAATGTATTCAAAATGAAATTTTTAAATTAATTAAAATTAATAGTGAATATGATAAAGAAATTGAAAAAATTCAATTAAAAATTCAAAAATTATATATATTCAAAAATAGTAGAATTTAATGATAAATTTTCCCAAAATTTATAAGTAATATTTTTATTTTTTTTAATATATATTTTTAATAAATATATTGCATTTTCATTTAATGCTAAATTTTCCCAAAAAATTTTATTAATATTTTTATTTTGTTTTATATATATATTTAATAAATCAATAGCATTTTCATTTAATGCTAAATTATCCCAATGTATTTTATTAATATTTTTAATTAATATCTTAATTGCATTTTTATTTTTTGATAATCTTTTCCAATTAATTTTATCATGATAAAACAATTCATTATATTTTTCAATTGATAAATAATTTTCAAATTTTAGTCTATTTTCAATTAATAAAATAGCTTCAATATTAGATGATATTCTTGACCAATTAATATATTTATAATTAGTTTTTAAAAAATTAATATTTTTACAATTTTCTGATATAAGTTTCCAATCTAATTTATATTTTAAATTGATATCATTAACATTATAAAAATCGTCTAAATTAATATGTAATTTATTAATAAAAAAATTAATATTTGGATTTAATAAAAAATTATTAAAATCGATAAAATGAATTTTATTTTTAAATAAATTAATTGCATTTTTATTTTTAGATAAATTACTCCAATTAATTTTATTTTTATGTTTTTCTAATATTTGAATTCCATTTGTATTATTACTAAATTCATTCCAATCAATTTTATCAATATTTTCTTTTATTAAATTAATATAATTAGAATTATTCATTAATAATTTATTATATTTTTTAAAAAATATATCAATATTATATTTTGAAATTAATTTATAAATAATATCAGATATATTTTTATTTTGATTTTTACATAAATTTTCAATATTAATATTATTAATATATTTATTATTTTTAAATAAATCTATACTATTTGTATTTAATGATAAATTATCCCAATTTAATAAATTTAAATTAATAAAATCTCTTAATATATATTTAAATTTAATAAAATTAAATATTAATAAAATTATATTATCATCAAAAATATAATTATTATATAATAGATTTATTATTAAAAAATTAATATTATCAGATGTCATTTAAATTTAATAAATTGATTATATCATTTTTATATAAAAAAAAATGATATATAAATATTAATAAATATAAATGTTTAAATATATTATACATCTTGCTGATATTCATATTAGAACTGGTAATAAAGAATATTCAAGATATAATGAATATTTAACTGTTTTTAAAAATTTAGAAAAATCAATAAAAAAAAAATTAATTGAAATAAATGGAGAAAAATCAACATTAATAATGATAGCGGGTGATATATTTCATAATAAAAATAAAATAGAAAATTATGGATTAAAACTTTTTAATATTTTTATTAGTATATTAAAAAATATTGCACCTGTTATTATTATACCAGGTAATCATGATTATTTACAACAATTTCCGGATGAACCAGGATTATTAGATTCTTCTATATATGATTTAGATAATATTTATTTTTTAAATAAAACAGAAAATATTATTATTAATAATATTGGTATTACCACTATTGCTATAAATGATACACTTAAAGAAGGTGAAACTTTTGGTATTAAAGATATTTTACCCAGTTTTCCAATAAATTTTAATAAAAATATAGAACATATAATAGGAATATTTCATGGAAGTTTTGGTAAAACTTTTTATAATGAAAATAAAGAAGTAGAAGAAGATAATAATAGTTATCCTTTAGATATGTTAAATAATTTAGATATAGCAATTTTAGGTGATATACATTTAAGACAATCATCTAAACATAATAAATGTCATTATGCATATTCAGGTAGTCTTTTACAACAAAATTATGGTGAAACAATAATTGATCATGGATATATATTATGGAATATAGAAACTAAAGAAAATGAATTTATAAATGTTTATAATAATTTTGGATATATTTATATTTCATATATTAATGATAAATGGAATATTAAATATAAAAATAAATATATTGATATTTTAAAAATTATTGATAATAAATATTTTCCAAAAAATATAAAATATCGTATAGAAAAAGAATATATTAATATTAATGATTTATATGAAATATTTAAAAAATATAATATAAATGCAGAATTAGAAAATTCAAATACTTTTTTTGATAATAAAACTTTAAATGATATGATTAAAATACCAGATATTGATTTTAATGATATTCAATATTATATTGAATATATTAAAAAATCAAATTTAGATATAAAAATTATTAATAAAAGTATTGATATTATTAATAATCCTATAACATTATTATTAAATCAAAATGAATTACCAAATAATTTATCAAAAAAAATAAAAGAAAGAAATTTAAAAATACAAATAAAAATAGATGAATTTAAAAAATCTTTAGAAATAAATAATTCAATTAATAAAAAAATATTTGATATTATTGATATTAAATTTGAAAATTGTTTATGTTATGGAAAAAATAATTATATTAATTTTGAGAAATGTTTAAATAATATTGTATTAATAAATGGAAATAATGCAAGTGGTAAATCAGCTTTATATGAAATAATTTGTTATGCAATTTGGGGAAAACCTATACCAAGTAGACATTCTAAAAATTGTTCTTCATCATTTATAAATTCTAATAAAAAAGGTAAATGTTTTACTAATATTAATATTAAAATAAAAAATATTATATATAAAATTTATAGAGAATATTATCAAAAAAATAATAAATTAAATTTAGAAATAAAAAATTCTATTATTACATATAATAATGAAAATATTATTGGAAGTAAAGCTATTGATTATTTTTTAGATAATAATATTGGTACTATTGATGATTTTTTAAAAACATCTATGATTACACAAGATTTAGATAATAATTTTTTAGATATGGAACCAAAAAAATTTAAAGAAACTATTGATGAAAATATGGGTATTATATCTATTAATAAATTTAAAGATTTAATACATGAATCAAGTAACGGTTATAAAGATATTATTGATCATTTAGATACAACTTTATATACTAAAGAAGAAAATAAATTTAATAAAATAGATATTGATGTTATTAATAATATTTCAAATGAAATTATTAAATATGAAAATGAATTAATTTCTATTAATAAACGTAATGAAAATTTATTTATTGATTATAATATTTATCCAAAAAATATATTTCAAGATAATATTGAATCATTAATTGATAATATTATTTTACCAAAATCTACATTAATTGATTTACAAGAAGAATCAATTTTTCTTAAAAATAATTTAAAAAATATTAATATTAAAGATTATTCAACTAAATATTCAAATGATATTTTAAATCAATTTCAAAATTTAATTGAACCTATTAAACCATCTGTTACCAAAGAATATTTAAATAAATTACATAATGAATTTGTTAATTATTCTAAACCACAAGAAATAAATGAAAAATATGATGATATTAATAAAAAAATAATTCAACTTGAAAATAATAAAAATACACTTAATATTGATAAACCAAATAAACCAAATCATAATATTTATAAAGATTATGATACATTAAATGAAATTGAACAGATTATTATTTATAAGTTTAATACTATTGAAAAATGTAAAGAAATTATTGAAAGTTATTCAAATCCTAATAATTTTAATAATAAAGAATTTACTATTAATATAATGGAATTATGTAATTTAGATGATATTAAATCAGAAATTAATAAATATGAAAAAGAAATTATTGAATTAAATTATGAATTAAAAATTATTGAAAATAATATTGAAAATAATAATGAAAAAAATAATAAATTAGAAAAAATTACTAATCCTAAAATTAATTTAGCTACTTTAGAAACTAATTTAAAAAATATCAAAAAATTAAATAAAAATTATACTAAATATAAAAATGAACTAAATTCTAATACTATTATTATTGATAAATTTAATGAATTACAAAATTATTTAATTAAATTTAAAGATTTAGAATATAATATTAATTGTGAATGTTGTATGAAAAGAAATGATGTTAATACTAAAATAGATATTGAAAAATCATTAAAAGAATTAATTTCATTACATAATATTAATAATATAAAAAAAAGAATAATTTTTTTAAATAATTGGTTTGAAAAATATAATGAATTAGATAATGAAGATATTATAAAAAATAAAATTAAAATAATTGAAAAATATAAAAATTATAAAATAAATAAAAATATTTATATTGAAAATATAAAAAAATTAGAAATTGATATTATAAATATTAATAAAAAAAAAAAAGAAATTGAAAATTTAAAATCAAATCATATTGATAAAATTAATTTTATTGAAAATATTATTTCATATGCATATTATTATTATGAACAATATAGTTTATTATTATATAATAAATGGAATATTGAATATGATAATATTAATAAAGATATAAATTTAAATAAAGAATTATTAAATAAAATTTTAATTTGGAATGATTATAAAAAAAATATTTATCCCAAAATTAATGAATATGAAATTATTAAATTAGAACATGAGAATTTTGATTTATTTATTGATCAAAAACAAAAATTAGAAAATATCATAAATTCACATAAATATATAACTAACATTAATAATATTGATTTATATAATAAATATAATTATTATAAAGAAATTATTAAACTTATACCTATACATTATGAAAAAGAAAAAAATAATAATAGAATTTATAACCTTAATAAAGAATTAAATAAATTTAAAAATGAATATAATAATTATATCATTAATAATAATAAATATGAAATTCAAATTAATGAAATTACTAATATTAATTTAATTAAAGATAATCTTAATTATATCAAAAATATTATTAAAAATATTGAAAATATACATAATAAATATATTGATTGGTTGTATAATAACTATATTATACCTAATATTATTAATTTAACAAATAAATTAATAGTTAAAGCTAAACATAAATTATCAAATCCAATTGAATTAAATATAGTTTATGATAATTCATTAATTTATTTAAAAATAAATGAAAATGTTAGTATACAAAAAGCATCTGGATTTCAAAAATTTATTATTTCATTAGCTTTAAAATTAGCTATACCAAAATTACAATCAAAATATTCAAAATGTAATCAATTATTTTTAGATGAAGGTTGGACATCTGCTGATAGTAATAATAGAAATGCGATTCCTATATTTTTAAAAACACTATTAAATGAATTTAATAGTATTATACTTGCTTCACATTTAAATGAAATTAAAGATAATGTTGATATTAAAATTAATATTAATAAAATTGATAATTTTTCACAAATTTATTATCAATAAAAAAAAAATGATATTTTATATAATTATAAATTATATAAATGACAATTACATATATTATAACTAAAAATAATTATTTTGATGAAGAAGCTATTAATCAATATAATATGTTTAATAAAACAAAATATTCATCAGATATGAATTTTATTCCACCTAAAAATTATAATATTTATAAAAAAAATTATATGTTTAATGAATTTGATTTTGATGAATATAAATATGATATTGAAACATATATTTATTATCATTTCTATTTAAATAAATCAAATTCTTATTATGATTTAAATACTATATATTATAAATAAAATTATTTCTTTCATCTATATTTAAACATCCTATATATCTATTTATTCTACTTTTAATATTAATTTTTAAATTTAAATGAAAATTAAAAAAAATATTTTTTTTATATTTTGAAACTAATAAACGATTTATTTTTTTTATATTATTTATACTTGAATTATCTATATAAGCATATTTATCATTATAATATGACATTAAATCATTTTCAATTTTACTATATATATTAAAATCATCTGTATAATCATCATTATATATATATCCTAAATCATTATATTTTTTAAATATAATATTTTTATTTTCTTTATAATTTTTTATATCATTCAATAATTCTTTATTCTGTTTATATATAATTTTACTTAAAACTAATTCTTGTAAATCTTTATCTAAATTATTAAAATTATTTTCCATTTTATTATATTATAAATAAATATATCATTTTTATATGTATTAATTTATACAATTTTTATGATATTAATATTGAAATATAAAAATATATATTTAAAATAAATTGGTATTTATTTTAATATATTTTTATAAAATATATCAATTTCATCTTTTTCAAAAATTCCAGGAATATCAAAATTCATATTATAATTATTTTTAATTATAAAATATCTATTTGCTATTTTCATTATATAAATTAATAATTCTCTATTATCTATTAAATATAATTCATTTTTATTTAATATTGAATATAATAATTCAGTATTATTATATATTTCTAATTGTATATATATATCAATAATTGAATCTATATTATCAAAAAATAAATATCTTTCAATATTAGTATTTCTTGAATAATGAAATCCTTTTGTATTTTTTAAAATAGTTAAATGTTCATTACTAATATTACTATTAGTATCATCAAATAATATACATTTATTAAAAAAATTATTTATATAATTATCTGTTGAATAATTCATTATATATATAACATGATCTACAATTACATTATTTGGATTATATTCTTTTTTATGTGGAATATATAATTTTATTAATGATATATTTTTTTCTTTAATATAATCTTTATATTTAATTACAAATGATAATACAATATAATTTTTAAAATATTTATAATAAATATCTATTGTTTCACTTCTAAAAATATTATTTATACCTTTTTTTAATTTTATACAATATTTATATAATTTATTATCAATAAATTTATCTATATTTGAATAATTACAATTATTAAAAATATTATTTATATCATCAATAAATATATTATTGTATTGAGACCATTCTTTTAATAAATATAATATTATATCATAATATAATAAATTTTCTTCATTTTTTTTTGTAAAATTATTATTTTTATTATATTTTAATAATATTTCTTTAAATTCAATCTGTTTAATTGATTCAAATTTTTCAATATTTTTTAAAAATCTATTTGGTAAATATTCTTTATACTTAATTAATTTTTCGTATTTATCACTCATATAATTTATTGTTTTATATATTAATCATTTTTTATATATAATATAATAAAATGAAATCAAAAGAATTATCCGAATTTAAAGAATTAAAAATTCATAAAGAATTAACTAAAAAAATTAATATAATTAATTCAAAAACATTTTTAAAATTAATAATTAATTTTTTTAAAAAAAAATAATTAAAAATTCATAAAGAATTAACTAAAAAAATTAATTCAAAAACATTTTTAAAATTAATAATTAATTTTTTAAAAAAAAAATTGTTTAATTTAATATAGGTTTTGATTTATTGCCACCGATGGGATTCGAACCCATGCGGAGATACTCCAAAAGATCTTAAGTCTTTCCCCTTAGACCTTACTCGGGCACAGTGGCTTAAAATAATAAATCAAAACCTATAAAAAATAGAAAAATAAAAGAAAATACATAATATTTACATTTATATATACAACTTAAATATAATATATTAATTATCTTTATATACTTTTAATATTAATAATAAAAATATGTTATAATCATTAAACATTATTATATTATAAATAAAAAGTTTTAGTTCTAAACAAATGAATCATAAAAATATAATATTATATAATAGTTATGTTTGGATTGTAATACCAATAAAATACTCAATAATAAATAATTATAATATACATTATTTATTAATTATTAATTTTATTTTAATATCATTACATTACTACTTTTATATTAAAAATAATTATTTACATAATTTATATAGATTATCAACTATATCTATATTTTATCAAATTATATATGAAAATAATAGTTTTGATCTTATTATATATTTATTAATATTGTTATATTTTATAAAAAATAATAATTTATTTGAAAATATTATATTTAAATATTTATCTTTTTGGATTATATGTTTTTATGTTAAACATCTATATTTAAAAATATTTTTTTTATATAATTTATTATATATTATTAATTTATATATTATTATTGAAATAATCAAATTATATGAATCTAAAACATTACATATTAATATTAATTTTTAATTATAATTTAATTGCTTTAATATAATAAATAGTTACTTTTTTTAAATTAGTAACAATAATAGAAAATTGAATGTTAGTAACAAATGTAGTTTTAATAGATAGATTAAATAGTAATAGTGAATATAAAAAATTATTAAGAAATAATATATTTTATTTTTAAATATTAATTTAATTTAAAATGTCAAATAAAAAAAGAAATATATCTGAAATTATTAATAATTGTGAATTAATACCTACAATAAAACAAAAAAATGGAACTTGTTGGTTAAATTCAATTTTAACGTGTTTTTTGTATGGTGATAAATCAAAAATATTATTTGAAAATAGATTATATAATAAATCAATTATAAATAAAAATATTAATAAAAAATTTAGTATTCAAAAAAAATTTATTAAAGATTATAATAATAATAATTTAGTTAAAAATAAAAAAAATTATAATAAATATTTAAAATATAAATATTATTTATCTGAATCAGATTCAAAATTACATAATATTTTTAATATTTTTAAAAAATTATTAAATATTTATAAATTAAATTCTATTAAAAAAGATGAATTTGATATAATTACAGATTTAATGATTAATTTATATTTTTATGATAGTTTTAATTTTCATATATTACCAGAAATGAATAAGTCAAATTTACATAAAATGATTCAATGTGGTAGTAATGTTTATTACCAAATTAAATATATTATTAATTTATTTAATTTATTTTATATTAATATAACAATTCTTGAAAAAACTTCAGAATTAATTAAATATAAAGATGATATTTATTTATATAAATATAAATATTATAAAAATTTTAATTCAAATAATCCAAATATTATAATTATAATTGATAATACAAAAATTGAAAATAATATAATAATAGAAAATATTAAATATAATAGAAAATATTATAAATTAGATAGTTTTAAATTATCACAAATCAGTAATAAAGAAAATATAAGTCTTCATGCAATTTCATGTATCAAATGTAATAAAAATTATTATATTTCTGATTCACAGTGTGATAATTTATTAAATATTGATATTAATAATAAATTAAATTGGTTTATTAATAATTGTAATAATATTACTTATGATGTTCATAATAATTCAAATGAAAGATTATTTAATTTATATAAAGGACATAAAATTTATTTTTATTTAGTAGAAAAAGAAAAATGTAATAATTATTTAAATGTTAAAACAAAAAATAATAAAGTATTTTTAGTTCCAAACATAATTTTAAATGATTCATCATCAAATGAATCATTTTCATATGAAACAATCTCATCTAATTTTAAAACAAATAGTAGTTAATATTATTATATGAATTGATTTTATTATTTTTTACATATGTAATACTAATGGATTTTCAATTAAAAGATCATTTATTAATTTTTTCAAATTATTATTTGGAATTAATACTTTTTTGTCTAATATTTCACGAGTTAAAGGACTTGGACTATTAATATTGTCTTGTTTTTTAAATAAATCTTCAAGACTACTTCTTTCATAAGTATTACCATCACTTGCTATTACTGGATCTTTCATTAGAAATAACGTAATAGGACATTTATATTCAATAGGTATATCTACTTTTTGTTTCTTAATTTCTTCTTGATCTTCTTGAAAATCAATTTTGTATCTTTTCATATTAATTTGTTTTCCTTTTTTCCAAATAGTTTTAAAAATTTCATTATTTTCATTTGTTATTACTATATTACCATCTTTCAAATCATCTATCCAATTACCTTCATATTTATTTTTAGTTTTATAACAAATATATATACCAAATCCTTCTTTTTTATAATTTTTTATATTACCTTCATATATATCTCCATTTTTATAACTTATCTTACAATAACCAATTAATATATCATTTACAAAAATACCATCATATATAATTAATGGTTTATTTGATTTACTATTATATTTTTTTAATATTCCTTTACCATTCTTTTTATCATCTTTAAAATCTCCTTCATAACAATTATTATGATAATATAATTTACCTTTACCTTCTTTTTTATTATTTACAAAATATCCTAAAAAATAATCACCAAATGTATAATTTATTAATCCTTTTCCATTATACTTATCATTATCCCATTCTCCACTATATATAGTTGTTACTAAACTAAAATTTGGATCATACAAATCACCTTTTCCAGATTTTTTATCTTCTTTAAAATTACCTTCATATAATAAATTACCTTTTATATCATATAATTTTCCATTACCATCTCTTAAATTATTTTTAAAATTACCTTCATATCTTATTTTTTTATTATTATAATATATTTTACCAAATCCATTATATTTATTATTTATAAAATTACCTTTAAAATACAAATAATCATTTATATATATTTTACCATTATTTTCTAATAATGCACCCTTAAAAATTCCTATATATTTTATAATTATTTTTTTATTTGTTTGAGTGCAATATTTTATACCATCACCATCCTGTATACCATTTTTCCAATAACCACAATATTTAAAATCTTTAAATATACCAATACCATACCCATGTGGTTTTTTATTTTCATTTAATTCACCAGAATAAGTATAATAACTTTTATCATTATTTGTTGATATAGTTTCTAAAATTAGGGTATCAATATTAATATCATTTATATTAATAATATCTCTTAATGACATTTTTGTTATTATATTATTTAAAAAATCATTTTTTAATATACTATAAATTAATTTTTATTTCCATATTTTTAATAAAATATAAAATTATATATATATTATATAGATAATATAATTATAATAAATTACTTCTAATATTTTCTAATTCATTTTGCGAAATAGTAATACCTGTATTAATATCAGTTGGTCTTAAATCATGACAATTATTATACATTAAAAATAATATTTTTCTCATTTCAATATATAATTCATCTAATGAATTGTAAATTGTATTATTTATAAGAATTGAATAATAACATAATAAAGCAATCTTTTTAATATTGGGTCCTGATCTAAAATTACAAATAACTTTTATAGAATAAGGTCTTTTTGATACTAATACATAATTATATATATTATTTTCACGTATTTCTTTATAATATAAATATAAATTATCTTTTACCATTACATTTAGTTCTATTAATGTATTTGGTTTTAATTCAATAACTTTATCATCAATTTTTATTGTTATTATATTATTTTTAGATGTTATATTAATATTATTTTCAAATTGTTTTATAACATTTATAGCATATCGTTTTAATGGTATATTTATATTAAAATGTTGAATTAAATGAATTAAATGAAATTTTTTTAATAAACCTAAAGAACTACGATATTTTCCATATTTTTTACGAATATATAAATTCAATTCATCTCTTTTTTTTAAATTATTTAATATATATTTTTTTAAGATTTCATTTGTATATCCATTAAGATCTATTGCTAATTTTAAATCTTTAATTATTAATTCTATTGCTAAATCCGGCAATGGAAAAAAACAAATTAAATAATTTTTAATTTCAATTGATTTATATAAATGCTCCATTTGTATTTATTATAAAATTTTTATCATTTTTATTATATATATAAATAATGTCTTCTAAAGTTAATTAGAATAAAATTAAATAACTATTACAGAACATCCTTCATCTCCTAATTTTATATAGTTTAAAGAACAATAGGTAATATCTTCATCCAAATTAAGTAAATAAGCGATTAAAAATGCAGTTTTATGTGTTTAAAATGGTCCAAAAACAATTGTATTTGGTTTAGGTGACATTAATAATTATATTAATGTTGTCATCATTTTTAAGACAAAATATAAAAAAAAATATATATTGTATGTTATACATAATTATACTGGTATTATTTTTATATTGATTGGTTTTTTTGTTTTATAATTAACAATTTTATTACTACTATATACAAACTTTTTTTTATAATTTTCCATAAATTCTTCATCGGTGAATAACACATATTCATCCCAGTATTCTTCACTATCAGAGTTTTCTAGTTTTTTCATATATTCTTTTGTATTCTTGTAATGATAATTCTTTAGCTGTTTGATGACTGTATTCATTTCTTTCTTAAGCATTTGTTGATTAGTAAGGGTAATCATTTGTATGATAAATACTTTTCTTATTTATCTTCATTATTTTAATAAAACTGTAAAATTCTTACATTTTAATATGAAAATGATAAAAATAAATTTAATTCAATTATATATGATATAGTTTTTAAACCAATAACCTTAAAATATTATATAGTTTTACCATTTGATTTATATTGATTTAAACTTATAACATTAGGTTTTTTATTAAATTTTATTAAATTTAATAAATCTTTATTTTCAATATCATAAGTAATAATATTTTTAGAAATTATTGTATTAACATTTTTAAATTCAATTTTTGATTTTGGTATAGAAATTTTTTTTTTAGAACTCATATTATTTTAATTAATATATGTTATTATTTATTTCTATTGCATAATGTTTAAACATATCTATAAATTCTTGTTTAGTTCGTTCAATTTGTGTTTCTTTATCATATAACCAATTTTCTGATATTTTATATCTATTAAAATGTATCTGTAATTTTATATATTTTTTATATGGTCCATCTATTATATAATAAGGTGGTAAATAATTATGTAATAGTCTTCCATCTCGAAATAATTTAAATATTCTACATAACATTACATCTGTTGTTAAATCTGTTGATGCTGTTGCAAAATCATTATCTGATTCTACATCAGCAGGTATTGTACATAAATCATAAATTTTATATATTTCGTCTCCAAATTTTCTATATATACTAATATTATACCAATTTAAATAACGCTTCCAGACTGGTCCTCCAGTAGTCTGACTTCGTAATGGTTTATAATCAATAAATAATCCAGTATCATTTATTGGTTTTAAAAATATAGGTCTTTCAATATCAGGATTTATTATTATTTTCATAATATCCATAATTTGATTAATATGTTCTTCACTATATTTAATTCTTGTTATAGGATTAATAAAAGGATCTCCATTATTTACACTACTTACAAGCAAATTATATAATTTTGGTGCATATACACATTCAGTTCTATTAGGATTTGTAAATTTCAATGTAACCATTAATTGTAATTTAGCAAGAGGATAATTATCATTGTCAAATTCTTCATTAGATAATATATCTGTTGGTTCGCTACATTTGTTTTCGTTTCCAGTATAATCATATAATAAATTATCATTTATTTTTTTTCTATTCATAGATAACAATGGGTGTTTTTTAATTATTTTTTTTACATTTTCTGTGGGAGATCTTTGTGTTTCTTGTTTTATTAATTCTAAATAACTCATATCTTTAATTTTATTATAATCATCTATTACTGATTTTACTTTTTTATATTCAGAATTAAATTCTGTTACTAATGAATCCTTTATATGTTTAGGTTCTATATTTCCATATATATATATTTGTCCGTTTTCTAATTTAATTGTAGGTCTTTTAGGAGGTGTGGGATATTTAGCTGTAGGTGTTGTATCTTTAATACTTTCATATTGTGATAAACTTTTTTCGTATTCTTGTTTTGATTTTTTGTGCATATCCTCCATAATACCCTTGAACCTTTGAAAACGTTTATATTGTTTATCATTTAAAAATTTATTATTTGGAACTGGTTTAAAACTTGTTAAATCAATTAAATTACTAAATTTAGGGCTTTTTATTTTTTTAAATTTTTCTTCATATTTTTTAAAAAATTCATCAAGTGGATCTTCAAGTATATCAAATTTTTTATTCTCATAGTTATCTACTATACCACTATTTGGATCTAATAAATTATAATAGTCATTATAAGTTTTTTTATATTTATCATATATATTTATAGCACTCTTAAATTCTGGTATATCAGCAACAGATCTTAAATATGCTGGTACTCTATCTACAATTTCTCTTAAATAATCTATAATTATTTTTCCATTACTAAACTTATATTTTTCCATAAATTCACTGATTTTTTTAGCCTTTTCAGGATAACCGGTTGGACTCCATTTTCGTTTAGTTATATCAATCATTTTTAAATTTTTGAAATGTAGTACATGATCGGTTTGACTCATAGCACCCATTATAAGATTTTCTATCATACTTTTCTCAAGATAATAAAAATACTCAGTAACTAAAATATAATTGTTTTTGAAATCGGTTGGTTCAACACTAAATCTATTTTTAATTAACTCTAATTCAGTATCTAAAACACTATTTTTTTGTTCTACATTATCTAAACCTTCTTGAAGTAATCCACATAAATCAAAATGCATAAGTTCCTCATCTGTCGCAATGTTTCTATCAAATTTTGGCGATTGTGTTTTTGATATATAAATATGAAATAATAAATCTAATTTTCCAAATAATCTATGATTTTTTGGAAAATTGTTATAATACCATATGTTGTTCTGTAAAGTATACGATGATCTGTCTTTTAATTTTTTAATTATTTTATAAGCTCTTTCATATATATTTTCGTAAGTAGAACTCATTGGACACATTTTATTTCCAGTTATAGGATGTGTTTCTGGATCACTAATCCATCTTTTAACATCATCTTCTGTTTTAAATGTTTTTTCAGGACTTCTTGCATTTGTAGCTACCCCTATGTTTTGTTGAGAACTTATATTTGATAAATCAATACTAATATTACCTTTTACAACACTTGGAGGAATACCCTTAAAATTATATCCATCAAATTTATCTAAATTAAGTGAAATCCATTTTAATATAAGATTATAAATACCATCTTCAGATACAGTACTTAAACTTATATAATAAGAATCATTAAATAAATTAGAAACTGTACCATAGTTATGGATTGATGCTAAATCCCCTGTTTTTATATTATGCAACCATTTTTTAATTTTAGTAAGTGTTTTATCCTTTCTAAAAATTTCATTTAATTTTTCAAATATCTCTTTTTGTTTTTTAGACATTTATATCTTTTACTATAAATTAATAATATATATTATTGTAATTAATAAATTTTTTAAACACCATATAATTTCAAATTATTTTTCTTTTATTCTTTCCACAATTATATAATTACTTTGATCCTTTCTTTAGGATCTTACACCTATAAATAATTATTTTGTTAGTTTTTGTTTTCTAGACGTAAGTGTTATGTTTCATAACATTTTTAATAACTTTGTTTCTTATGACAATATATATTTTACTAAAGTTATAAAATATTCAAGAATAAACCATGTTATAAATATTTGTATTAAGATCAAGAAAATTAATGCTTCATATTCTATTTTTTGTAAAAGACAAAATAATATCAGGTATTAAATTAATAGTTTAAATAGAATTGTAAATGAAACCAATAATTTTGTATATTTTTTATTACGCTAAAAATAATATAAAGAAATATTTATACATATAAATGACGTCTTGCAAAGTTAATTGGGATAAAGTTAAAGAACTGGGAATCGAGATTACTCCAAGAGCTCCAAATCTTAAAAAAACAAATATAAAAAAACCTACATATAAAAGAAACCAACTACCAATACAAGTGGTGTGATGGACAATTACTTAAATACAATATAAAAACAGGTACCTATACTATTGGATAACAACTACTGAACATCCTTCATCTTCTGTTGGATATTCGAATCTTTTATTTAATATATTAAAAACTATAGCAGGTACAGGTTTATCTCTTTTATTGTTTTGTAATAAAGCCTGTTCTTTAGATACATTTATATATACACATCTTACCGGTATATTATGTTGGTTTGCTATATCTATAAATTTCTTACGTTTATCTTTAGTTGGATTAGTTGCATCTATAACAATTGAACTTTTACCTATATTTTTATTTATTTCTTTAATAATCTTCACCTCGGTTTTTAATTCATCACCACTCAATATTGTATAATTACTAAAATTATTCTTTACAAATGTTGATTTACCACTACCCGGAAATCCAATCATTATTACCATTTTGTTATGTAATACTTGTTGCACATTATTTTCTTTTATTTCAATTGGAAATATTATTCTATTCCTTATAAACAAAATGCAATAGAAACATTGTTTAGTCAATTTAAGCATCATTTAATTCAAAAACAGGGAAAAGGTGTAACTTTTAGGCATTTGAAGAATACCATAAAAACTGTAATAGCATCAATTGATTCTAAAAGCTATACTAATATTATGAAATATGCTTATAAAAATAAAGATAATCGTAAAACAATAAGAAAAGTATCTACTAGAAGAAGAAAATCAAAACAATATATATCTTAGAAATAAAAATGCTCTTCTAAGAAAGTTAAAATATTTTTTTCTTTCAATATATCATCTAATTGTTTCTTTGGTAAATTTATAAATTTATTTGTTTTTCCATTTGATGTGTTATGTTCTTGTGAGAATAATGTTTTATGATACTCTGCGTCCCTATGATCATCCTTTTTAACTATTTCTTTAGAATTAAGCATACTTTCAAGTTGTATCATTATATCTATAATTTCATTATTATCTAGATTTATATTTAGAATGGCACATACTTTTTTAATGTTATACACGTTATAGTTTTCGTATCTAAATATAAAGTCAGCTATTGACACAAATTTATTAAACATATCTATATTTATATTACAATTATTTATATAGAATTTTGTTGAAGTGTTTCTACCCCTTATTCCAGCCGATATTGCAGAATCTAAAATATTTCGAATAGGTAATAAAATTATATCATAATTTTGTAAATAATTTTTATCATCACACCACTTAGTATCATGTATTTTACACAAAATAATATCATATTCGTTACCTATTTTATTTATTTTTTCGGGGGGTATTTTAAATCTTGAATAAACTTTTTTACCATTTTTTTCATATATCATCCGTACCAAGTTAAAGAGTCGTGTTGAACCAGTTTGATACGTTCCTACTATACAAATCTTTTTTAATATCATTATAATTATTAATGAGAAAATAATAAAAAGACGAAAATTTAAATCTTCAACTGGTTAGGGTAAAAAAACCTACATATAAAAGAAATGAAACCAACTACATATACAAGTGGTGTGATGAACAATTACTTAAATATAATATAAAAACAGGAACATATAGTTAAATAACTATTACAGAACATCCTTCATCTTCTGTTGGATATTCAAATTTTTTATTATATATATTAAAAACTATAGCTGGAACAGGTTTATCTCTTTTATTATTTTGTAATAATGCTTGTTCTTTAGATACATTCATATATATACATCTTACAGGTATATTATAATTATTTGCAATATCTATAAACTTTTTACGTTTTTCTTTACTTGGATTTGTAGCATCTATTATTATAGAAGTATTTTCTATATTTTTATTTATTTCTTTTATAATTTTTGTTTCAGTTTTTAATTCATCACCACTTAATATCTTATAATTACTAAAATTATTTTTTACAAATGTTGATTTACCACTACCAGGAAAACCTATCATTATTATCATTTCATTATGTAATACTTTTAAATTTGATATATCATTTTCTTTAATAATACTTGGAAATATTGTTTCTGGTTCTATTACTTTTATACCTATATTATTACCAAATAATATATCTACATTAGACCAATCACCATTACGTCCCAAAGCATCTCCACAATAAAAAGATTTATTTTCTTTCCATTTATTTTTTACATTTTCTATAAATAATTTTGGATTTGGTTTATAATATTCTTTATCAAATGCTATATTAACCATTATAGGTATATCCAATAATGATAATACATTTGTTATTTGTTCTTTTTTCCATTTTTTACTTTGATTAGTAAATATTATAATAGCATATTTATCATTATATAATTTTTTTAATATTTCTGGAACATTATCACGTAACCATATCCAATCATCAATATCTTTTGGAACTATATTATTTTTACCTTTTGGTTTTATGATTGTTCTATCATAATCAAAACATGCTAAGTTTTGTCTAAATCTAAATTTACCAATTGTAAAAGATTCCATTTATATTTTAATTATAAAATAAATCATTTTTTAATTAATAATATAAAAATGATTTGAATATATATAATATAATATATGTTATATTTTGATTTATTAACAGATGATATTTTAATTCAAATTTTAGAAATTAATATTGAAAATATTGAAAATGAAATTACTAAAATAAATTATTTTTTAGAAGATGTTGAACAATATTGGTATTATTCAAGTTGTGAAGAAAATTATGATTATGATTCAGAATTAGATCATATATATGGTATGTAAAAAATGATTAAACATTATTAATATAATAATGTTTAATTATGAATTTGAAAAATATTTATGTAATAAAGAAAATATTAAAGAAACTTTAAATAATTATGGAATTGCTATTTGTCCAATTTTAAATGAAAATGAATGTAATATTATGATAAATGATAAATGGAATTTATTAGAATATTTAACAAGTGATTTTGAAATACCTATTAATAGAAATGATAAAAATACTTATAAACAAATTTTAGAATTATATCCGAATCATAAAATGTTACTTCAACATTGGAAAGTTGGTCATTCTGAATTAGTTTGGAAAGTTAGACAAAATTTAAAAGTTAAAGAAATTTTTGAAAAAATTTGGAATACAAATGATTTAATTGTTAGTTTTGATGGTATTAGTATTTATATATTAGATAAACCAACAAGAATACAAAAATCTTGGTTTCATGTTGATCAAAGTTATACAAGAAATAATTTTGAATGTGTTCAAAGTTGGATTAATGCTTATGATACAAATGAAGGAGATGCTACATTAGTTATATTAGAAAATAGTCATAATTTTCATAAAAAATTTCAAGAATTTTTTAATATTATTGATAAAAAAGATTGGTTTAAACTTAATCAAGAACATTATAATTTTTATATTAATAATAATTGTTTAGAAAAAATTATTAAATGTCCAAAAGGTTATGGTGTATTTTGGGATAGTAGAACAGTTCATTATGGAAAACCTATTGATAAAACTTCACCAAATAATTTTAATTTTAGATGTGTAGTTTATATATGTATGATTCCAAGAATTTTTTCTAATCAAAAACAATTAGATAAACGTAAATTAATATTTAATCAACTTAGAATGACTTCACATTGGCCAAATAAAGCTAAATTATTTCCAGTTTTTCCACAAACTTATGGAAAACCTATTAAAAAAATAAAAGATATTAATATTGAACAAGTTAATAAATATATTAATGAAAATGGTTTAAAATTAATTTAAAATATAATAATTCAAATTTACTTTTTTATTATGTTAATTCATAACCATGTATTTTTTCAATAAAATGTAAATATAAATAATATAAAGCAAAATTTAAAATATATAAACATTCAAAATAAAAAATGTTTTGATAGAAATCTATTATTAGAAATAAAAGTAATATAATTTCTAATAATAAAGAAATTAATAAAATGATATTACATTTTGTTAAAAATAAGTTTCTAAACATAAATAATAAAATTAATATAAATATTAAAAATGCAAATAATTCATGCAATATAGTATTTTCATTGCAATAAATAAGTAAAAATAGAAAAATTATTAATGTAAATATTAATATTTTAGAATAAATAATAATAATAAATCTTTATCCATTTTTATATATTATATTATTATTTTTTATAATTTTTTTTATTAAAATGTACTATTATACTTTCGTGATCATATTTATAAATTTATGAAAGTTTAACAGAATAATTATGATCATAATTATATTGATAAATTATACTTTCGTGATCATATTTATAAATTTATGAAAATTTAACAGAATAATTATGATCATAATTATATTGATAAATTATACTTTCGTGATCATATTTATAAATTTATGTAGGTTTAACAGAATAATTATGATCATAATTATATTGATAAATTATACTTTTGTAATCATATTTATAAATTTATGAAAGTTTAACAGAATAATTATGATCATAATTATATTGATAAATTATACTTTCGTGATCATATTTATAAATTTATGAAAGTTTAACAGAATAATTATGATCATAATTATATTGATAAATTATACTTTCGTGATCATATTTATAAATTTATGAAAGTTTAACAGAATAATTATGATCATATTAAATGTTATATTTATCAGAAAATAATAATAAATGATCGATGCAAAATTTTATCAATAATTAATATTAAAAAAGTCTGAATAAAGTTCATAAAAAAAGTAAAAAATAAAAATTAAAAATCAAAAATAAATTAGGAATTAGAAAATATGGTTTAATATAAATTAAAAATATAAAAAAAAATATAAATAATATAAATGTATATATAATAATATACATAAATAACGATAATTCAATATCTTCAGTATTAATACAAAAAAATAAAGTAATATATATATTCATTTAAATAGAATTAAATATTTTTTATTTGAATAAAAAATGTCTTTGTTTTATTAAAATAGCAATAATAAAACAAATAATACCAAATGAAATATGTATCCAATGTGATGGACATTTATTTATTCCAAATAATTTAACAAAATTACAATGATCATTATGTTTGAATAATGACCAAAATATAGCATTAATAATTAAAATAATAACAATAATATTATATAATAATTCCATATTTTTATAATATAAATATTTTTATTTTTATTTTTATTTTAAGATAAATTTAAAATTTTCAATAATATAAATTTCATCATTAATATAAAATTTTTTTTCTATATCATAATCAATTAATATATCATGAATATATGTATTATTTGTTAAAAAAACTGACCAAAAAATAAAATTTATAATAATAAAAATATTATGAATAATTTATTTTAACATAACTTTTAATTTAACATCACCTCCAATATTTATTTCATCATTTATATATAATTGTTTTTGTATATTTTTATTAATAGATACACCATTTATATATGTTTTATTGGTACTACATAAATCTTTAATAAAAATATTTATTGAATTAATATATTTAAATTCTGCATGATTTTTTGATACATGTTTACAATATAATATAGATATATCACATGATCTTGATCTTCCAATATTTATTTTTTTATTTTTTTTAATTTTATAATTTTTTTTATAATATTTATAAAATATATGATCTTTTGAAATAGGTGTTATACATTTTAAATAAATTATACTATTACATAATAATTTAAAATTTTTATAATTACCATCTCTATAAAAATATTTATTACACATTTTTTTCCAAATAATTAAATCATTTATTATTATTTTATAATTATTCTTTGAAATAATCAAAAAATTCAATAATTCTTTAATATTTAAATTAATATTTATATTAGTAATTAATTCATTTGGTAAATTATTCATTTAATTTTTAATTTTAAATTTATATCATTTTTTATTATTTAATATAAATCAAATCTATTATTTTTGTTATAACTAAGTCGTTAAATAAATCTGTTTGTTTTAAATCAGATTTATTCTATTAATTTAATATATAGAAAAAATCTTATTAAATAAGTTTTTTTAAACTATTATTAAATATCTTAGTTCTTTCTTCTAATTCTTGTATAGAATCTCTAGTACTAAAAGTAAAGGATGGTAATGCTAATAATTTACAATCGCTTGTTCTTATACTACAAAAGTCATTTTTCCAGTAAGGATAACTGTTAACTTTTAATAAAGAACCATTCGCTATCCCTTCTTGAATTAATAAAACAGTTTTATCAGATGTGTTTTCAAATAAGATATCATCTCTTGAAATTATTGGACCTTCATGTAAAACTACAGGAGAAGCAGACAAATTGATGATAACATATTCTGTTAAATCAAAATCGATTGATCCAATATTTATTTGCGCTTCAAGTTTATAAGTGTTATAACTCATAGTATCATTTAGAACATTCTCTTTATATTTTGCTTTTAAGAAATTTGTTTTTGTTTCTAATGTTGGTTGTTTTGTAAAAAACTTAATTTTTTTAAATACTTCATTTTGTTGCTCTTGTGTTAAGGGAACTTTACCAATTATTAAATTTAATGGTTTTTTGCCTTTATTATTACAATCTAATATATAATTATAATATGGTATTGTATCATAACAATGTGTTATTGTTTTTCCATTTGGTAATACTGTTTTAATTTTTGACAAATATTTAATTTTCTTAAAATGTAACTCTCCAAAAGTTTGTTGTGTTATTGGATCATTATCATTTAAGTCACAACCAACATATTTTTGTCTTGGAGATTTACTGGAAGGACTTAATGATTTAGCAAATTCTTTAAATTTATGTGCTTCAAGTGCAAGTTGTAATTTTAGATCTGATTTAGAAAGTGGTTCTTTACTACCTCCGCCTCGTACCATTTGCAAGTATGCTTTTTTTGGCTCTCCACCCGAACTACTGTACCCACTGCTAGTACTTCTGCTACTTCTACTGCGTATGTCACTATGTGGACTTTCACTATAATGACTACTGATGCTATCGCTTCTTGCTCTCAGCCACTCTCTCTGTTGTTCTCCTTCTATTTCTTGTCTTGCTCTCTCTTGTTCTCTTTCTCTTGCTCTCTCTGTTTCAAATCTCTGTCTTTCTATTTCTTGTCTTGCTATCTCTCTCTCTCTCTCTCTTTCTATCTCTCTTTGTCTCTTTGCTTCACGAAATCTTTCTATTCTTTGCGTTTCTTTGTCTATTTCGTTTTGTTTGTATGTTCTACTATATGGTTCTTTTTCAAAATTTGATAATAGTTCTTTTTGTTTTTTTGATTTAAATTTAGTTAGTGATTTTGCTGAAACTTTTAAAGGCAAATAACTTAATCTTAAAGAATTTTTATCATTTATTACACTTTTTGCTCTTGATAATTTTACTGAAAAATAAGGTGATAGTTTTTTACCTAAATGTTTATCATTATATTCTTTTAGTTTTTTATCATAACTTTTTAATTCCTTTTTAAATTGTTTTTCTTTTTCTAAATTTTCTTTTATTTTTTTTTCTTTTTGTGAATTTTTTCCTTTAATATCTGATGTCATTTTATATCTTTGTAAATCTTGACTAATAATTGGCGCCCTAGGCATTTTAGGTGGTTCCCGTAAATTATTATAAGGATCTATAACAGGTTCATATAATAGATTGTTATGTTCTTGTGATTCTTTATGAGCAGTCTCAATATCAAAAATTGAAGATACAAAAAACATTTTGAAATTTTTTATTTCAGAGTCGCTTATTTCTCTGTTAATTTTATAATTAACCTGTTTATCTTGTGAATAAGATCCTGCACTCCAATTGTCATATATAAATTTTTGTTCCTTAAGTATTACATTTTTAACTTTGATCCATAATATTTTTAAAAATGTTTTAATGTTTATTTTTTCACTATTATCACTATTATACATAGATCCTAATATTAAATTTAATATGGTTTTTAGTCTATTTTTATTATATTTTATACTATAGTCTATAACTTCTATTTTCTTTTCAATACCTAATTCTAACCTTGGTATTTTATAACCATACAAAAAATAATCATTATATATTTTTGCATCCAATCTTTGTATTGATATTAAGTAATGACTAATTTCGTATACATATTGAATAAATAATTTTAAAAGAGGAGGAACCTCATACAACCATTTATCAGTTGTACCAGTTATATTTTTAAGTTGAAAGTTTATACCTTTATTTTTTTTATTTGTAAATTTTAACATACTATCAATAACTTCATGGCAATTCATATCAACAGCTTTAACTAATTTTATTTGATTTTCAATAGTTTCATATAAAAATTCTTGATTATGTATATATTTTGTTATTTCATTAAAATGTTGTTTATTTTTAATAAAATAAAAATGCATAAATAAATGATCATAAACAGTATAACCTTTTTTATCTAATATCTGTTCTTTACCATATAAAAGTTTTTTTTGTTTTACTAAAAAATCTATCCATTTATTTTCTTCAAGATCATTATATTGTTGTTTTAAATTTTTAAGATAATCAATATCTTTAAAAACATAAATATGATCGGTTGGAAGTTGTTTTCTAATATTTTCAAAAATTTCTGGATTTATAATATCAGTTGGTGTTAAACCACTTGTTAAATTGTTAATAAATTTTTCATATAATTGAACATATTTGCTTTTTAGAACTATTGAAGTTTTAACTTCGGTGTTATTATAAGGATCAACTGTAGATTTTTTTTTCCATTTTTTTATTGCTTCTTCAATATTTAAATTTTGAAAAGTAGCAGTTCGTGGAGAACTAGCCGAATGCGAGGAACTGGATTGCATTATTATAGCTTTTGATATTTTAGTAAAAGTATATTATCAAATAATTTAACTTCTTAAATATCTATAAATCTATCTTTATTATTTAAAAAGATAAGTTTAAAAAAAATAAGTTATTAAGTTTTCAATATCTTGAAACTTTTTTTGAGCTTTAAAATAATTTCCTGTCTTTTTTTTGATTTTGAATTAGTTTTTGTTTCTGTATTAAGTGACCTTTACCAATTGTTAAATGTAGTGGTTTTTCATCTTTACTGTTATAATATAATATATAATTATAACGATATTGTATTGTTAGTTTAAATAAATTTATCAATAATATATTTAATATTATTTTCAATTTTAATTATATTATGTGTTAATAAATTATATTTAACTATTAAACATAATCCATTATATGAATTAATATTTTTATTAATATTTTTTAATAAAAAATTAATATAATTATTAGATATATTATTATTATAATTAATATCAACATATATTAAATAATATTCATTATCAATATAATCAATTAAATTATAATAACCTATACAATCAGATTTTAATATTTCATTTATTTTAGAATTATTAAATATTTTTATTGTATTTATTGATTTAATATTACTATCAATAAATATTCCATTCATTTTAAATAAATATGATTACTTTTTTATAAAAAAATCATTTTTATTTATTTCTATTAAATTATTAAATTCTTTTAATAATGTTATTTTTATTGGAGAACGAGTATATTTAATATTAAAAAATTCTTTTTTTAAAAAATTATGAAATTGAATTATAAAATTATAATATTTATTATTATTATTATTATTATAATTAAAATCTTTTAAAATATATATTAATTTAAATGTATTTACAATATATATATTTTTATATATTTTCCATTTAATAAATAAATCTTTTAAATCAAAAAATAACATTAATATTTAAAAAATTATAATATCATTTTTATTTATTAAACATTTTATATCTTAATTTAACCTAAATTACTATTTTTATATAAAAAATAAACTTTATTTAAAATTAATGATTGATATTAATTTTAAAATAAATTTTACAAAAAATCATATAAAATTTAAAAAAAATATAAAAAATTATAAAAATAATTATTATAATTCAAATACATGTGAAATTAATATATTAAAAAAATATTTAATTTTTTTATATAAAAATAATGATCATTTAATAATTGAATAATAATTAAAAATATAAAATAAAAAGTTATAAAAAATGATTTTATGTTTATTTTAAGATACAAATAAAAATATGACAGAATTAAAAAATAAAAAAGAACCAAAACTAAATCAAAAAAGTTTAATGATAGAATTAAAAAAAAAAGCAAATTCAGATA
>Ga0222719_10000490_pt1 | contig 39558 bp, 47 predicted proteins | sample C33_34DmetaG_FD_165039 | JGI IMG/M metagenome (GOLD analysis project Ga0222719, IMG submission 165039) | Estuarine water microbial communities from San Francisco Bay, California, United States - C33_34D | ecosystem: Environmental > Aquatic > Marine > Unclassified | place: USA: California... | reverse complement strand
TAAGACAAGTTATTGGCCTAAGATCTTATGGTCAAAGAGATCCATTAGTTGAGTATAAAAAAGAAGCCTTTTTTCTTTTCGAAAACTTATTGAATAAATTGAAAATGGATTTTGTTACAATTTTAATAAATTTAAAAATAGTTCAAGAACCTAGTGAAAGTATTTCAAGACCATTAAAAAAAGAAACATCTAACGATCCAAAATGTTTACTAATAAAAAGAAAAAATGAAAAAATTTCAAGAAATGAGAAATGTGAAGCTACAGGTAAAAAGTTTAAAAACTGTTGTGGGGCCTTATAAAGAAAATATAAAATAGCCCAATAAAACTATTACTCCAAATAAAACTGCTAAATTTAACTTTGATTTAAAGAAGTTTTTAATAAATAAATTAACCTTACTTTCTTTCATGCTGAGTGTACTTAGATCGTCTATTTGATTTACGAAACCTTTAGATCTTCCAATAGTTAAAAATTTATTTTTTCTATGATTAAAAATTTCTTCTCCACTCATGTTAAAAAATTCATTCAAATTTTTTTCAATCGATTTTCTTACGTTATCTAATATTAGGTCTCTATCTCTGTGGGCACCACCAATTGGCTCTGGAATAATTTCATCAATTACTTTTAGTTCTAAAAGGTCTTTTGAAGACAATTTCATAGCTTTTGCTGCTTCTAAAGTTCTTTTAGGGTCTCTCCATAAAATGGTGGCACAGCCCTCTGGAGATATTACTGAGTAAATTGCATTTTCTAACATGATTACCTTGTTAGATGAAGCAAGTGCTATTGCCCCTCCTGATCCACCTTCTCCAATAACAATTGCAAGAGTTGGGACGTTTAAAGACATGCAGCACTCAATTGATTTTGCAATTGCCTCTGCTTGACCTCTTTCTTCCGCTCCTACACCAGGGTAAGCTCCGGGTGTGTCTATAAAAGAAATTATCGGAATGTTAAATTTATTTGCTAATTTCATTAATCTAATTGTTTTTCTGTAACCTTCAGGTCTCATCATTCCAAAATTTCTTTCAATTCTACTTTCAAGGCTGTCCCCTTTTTCTTGACCAATAACTAAGACAGATTTTTCATCAAATTTTGCAAATCCTGCTAATACGGATTTGTCTTCTCCATAATATCTATCACCTGACAGTGGGATAAAATCCTCAAATAAATTATCGATAAAAAATTTTGCTTTAGGTCTGTCTTCATGTCTTGCAACTAGAGTAGTTTGCCAGGGGTCTAAGTTAGAGTAAATCTCTTGTAGCTTATTATCTATCTCTTTTTGAGACTCAGATATTTTTTTGGTATCTACTTCCGAAAGACCATCTTGATTATAAGGGTCTTTAAGTTTGTCTATTTCTATCTCTAAATTTTTAATATCTGTTTCAAAATTTAAATAATTTTTCATATGATTGTTTAATTATTAATTAATTAAGAAAAAAGGCAATAAAATGTTTTAAATAATTTATATTTGACATAATTCTATTAAAAGGTACTCTTAATTGATATCGGGAGAGACTATTAAATAATAGCGCCGAAGGAGCAACCACCCCGGAAACTCTCAGGCAAATGGACCGATAACAAACATAACACTCTGGAAAGAGATTTATCTCGCCGATGGAGCAAAACTCTCAGGCAAAAATACAGATGGGGTAAAATGGGTGCTATGAAAGAACAATATACAAAAATACACAATCTATCAGTTTCTAATAAATTGCTTAACTTCGTTAATGAAGAGTTGCTTAAAGATACAAATATTTCTTCTGAAAAATTCTGGGAAGGCTTCGACCAAGTAGTTCATGAGCTAGCCCCAAAAAATAAAGAGCTATTAAAAATAAGAGAAGATTTACAAAAAAAAATAGACGATTGGCATATTGCTAATAAAGGTAATGAAATCAATCTAGAGGAGTATAAAAAATTTTTAAAAGAAATTGATTATTTAAAAGAAGTGGGCCCTGATTTTAAGATCAAAACAAATAATGTTGATGAAGAAATAACTAGTATTGCTGGACCTCAATTAGTAGTTCCAATCATGAATGAAAGGTATGCACTGAATGCCGCTAATGCTAGATGGATGAGTTTATATGACAGTTTGTATGGTACAGATGTAATCGAGCAATCTGAGGATAGTGCCACTCAAAGATACGATCCTTTAAGAGGAGAAATGGTTATAAAATATGGAAGAGACTTTTTAGAAAAATATTTTCCTATAGAAAATTTTGAATGGCATAATATTACAGGCTTTAAAATTGATAATGGCTCTTTAACAGTATTAAAAGATAGTAATAAATCATCTTTAAAAAATAAAGATAAATATATTGGTCATAGAGGAGAGGCCAATGATCCATCAGCAATAATTTTAAAAAATAATAATCTTCATATAGAAATAATTATAGACCCAAATGCTTTTAGTGCTCAACAAGATCCTGCTAAAATTAGTGATATTATTGTTGAAGCTGCAGTTTCAACTATTTGTGATAATGAAGATAGTGTTGCTGCAGTAGATGCTGATGACAAAGTTATTTGTTATCGTAATTGGCTTGGACTTATGAAAGGTGATTTGAAATCAACTTTTGAAAAAAATGGAAAGACTTATGAGCGTAAATTAAATCCCGACAGAAGTTATATTTCTAAAGATGGAAAAGGATTAAAGCTACATGGAAGAAGTTTATTATTGGTAAGGAATGTTGGACACCTTATGACTAACTCAGCAATCACTTTAAAAGATGGTTCTGAAATACCAGAAGGTATTATGGATGCCTTTATAACTTCAGCAGCTTGCCTTCATGATATTAAAAAAAAAGGTAATTCTAGAACTGGTTCTATTTATATTGTTAAACCAAAAATGCATGGTCCTGATGAAACCTCATTTACTGATTTAATTTTTACTAAAGTTGAAGAAGTTTTAGGATTGGAAAAATACACTTGTAAAATTGGAATTATGGATGAAGAGAGAAGAACCTCATCTAATTTAAAAGAGTGTATTAGAACACTTCAAAATAGAGTATTTTTTATTAATACTGGTTTTTTAGATCGTACTGGTGATGAAATGCATACTTCAATGGAAGCTGGTCCTATGATTAAAAAAGGAGATATGAAATCTTCTAAATGGATTGGGGCATATGAAAATAACAATGTAGACATAGGTCTTCAATGTGGTCTTTCTGGTAAGGCTCAAATTGGCAAAGGAATGTGGGCTATGCCGGACAAAATGAAAGAGATGATGGAACAAAAAACTGGGCATCTAAATGCTGGTGCAAATTGTGCTTGGGTTCCCTCACCTACAGCGGCAGCTCTTCATGCTCTTCATTATCATGAAATAAATATTTTTGAGAAACAGAAAGAAATTCAAAAAAGAGAATCTGCAAAACTGGATGATTTGTTAACAATTCCTGTAGCAGACAGACCAAACTGGTCAATGGAAGAAATTAACTCCGAAATTTCCAATTCTGCACAAACTCTTTTAGGGTATGTCGTCAGATGGATAGATCATGGAGTTGGCTGTTCAAAGGTACCTGATATTAATAATGTTGGTTTGATGGAGGATAGAGCCACTTTAAGAATTTCTTCTCAACATATAGCTAATTGGATACATCACGATATTTGTACAAAATCACAAGTTATGGAAGTAATGAAAAAAATGGCAAAAATTGTTGATGATCAAAATAAAAATGATGGTGCCTATACTCGCTCCGGAAGAGGAAGCTACGAAATGATGTCTGAAAATTTTGAGCAATCAATTGCTTTTAAGACAGCTTGTGATTTAATCTTTAAAGGTAAAGAGCAACCTTCGGGTTACACAGAACCGTTATTACATCTAAATCGATTAATAAAGAAATCTAGTCAGAATTAGTTTTAATTCCAGTTCTGTTTTTAAAAGCTGAATATAAAGTTCCATCATCGAGACTTTCTATTTCACCACCAACAGGAAGTCCTTGAGCAAGTTTTGTAACCTTAGTAGAAGTTTTTTTTAAACTATCCTCTATGTAATAAGCGGTAGTTTGACCTTCTACTGTTGCACTTGTTGCTAGTATAACTTCTTCAATATTTTCTCTTGAAACTCTTTCTACTAATGAATTAATCAAAAGATCCTCTTTTCTCTGGCCGGCAGAAGAAATAGTGCCACCAAGAATATGAAAGTAGCCTTTATAGATATTTGAATTTTCAATTGACCATTGATCTGCAATATCTTCAACTACACATATTTTATTATATTTTTCTTTTGAATTTTCACAATTGTTACAGCCTAATGAATTAGATTTTAAAGTACCACAAGATTGACACCTAATAACATTTTTATAAACTTGTGCCAACGTGTTTGCCATTGGCTTTACAAGTTCATCCCTATTATTAATAAGTTTTAATACAATTCTTTTTGCAGATTTAGGACCTAAGCCAGGAAGTTTAGAAATTAATTTAATTAACTCTTCTATCTCATTAATATTTTGCATATTCTTAAAGCGGCCATTTAAAACCAGGAATACCTAATCCACTTGTAGACTTAGAAATTTCTTCAGATGTCTTAGATTTTAATTCTGATTTTGCATTATTATGGGCAGCCACTATCAAATCTTCGATTATAATTTTATTTTCCTTTAATATTTCGTCTGAAAGGTCAATTTTGATCATTTCATTTTCACCATTTAAAGTAACCTTTACAGAATTTGAACCAGACGTTCCTTCTACCTGAATGTTCTTTATTTTTTCTTGGCTCTCTTTCATTTTAGCCTCTAATTCTTTTGCTTTATCTAAAATTTTTGTAAAATCAGTCATTCTTTAATCTTCTTTTCTAGGTTTAACATCAATAAGTTCTGCGTCAGGGAAACTTTTTAAAATATCTTTATAAATTGAGGAGTTCTTTACACTTTCTATCAGTTCTTTTTTTTGATTGATTTCTTCTTCTTTTTTAGATGGCTGTCCTTTAGTTTTGCTTAGACTTATAATCCATCTTTCATTGGTCCATTCAAAAAGTTTTGTTGAAAGATCTTTAATAAAATCTTTATCTAAATCTTCATTAAATGAAATTTCAATTCTTTTGTTCTCAAAACTTACAAGGTTAACATTTTTTTCTAATTCATATTTTAATTTAATCTCTTTTTTAGAAGAGCATGCTTTTAATAGATCATCAAATGAATTTATAAGACTGGTATTTGTTTCAATGTTATTATTTTCTTTTTCTTTGATATCTTTTTCCTGAACAATATTTTTCATTTGCCCTATTGTTTCAGATTTATCTTTTATTCCAAAGATATCTTCGTTTGTTTTTTTTGGTGAAAAAGATGTTTGGTTTTCACTTTCAACTAATAGTTTGCTATCTTCTTTATATTTGTCACTTTCCTGTTTAATGCTTTTTAAATGAATTAATCTAATTAAGAACATTTCCATTGATAAATGTTGATTAGAAACAATATCAAGCTCCTCAAGTGTTTTAATAGTAAATTGCCAAAATAATATTAGGGTCTCATTGTTAACTTTTTCTGAAAGATCTTTAATTTTATTAAACTCTTCATCATTCAATAAAAAATTATTACCATCCAAATTGAGTGAATCAATATTTTTAAAATAATATAAGAGCTCTAAAAAATCATTAATAAAAATTTTTGGTTCAACACCCTGGTTATATATTTCTCTGTAAGTGTTGAGAACTTCAGTTTCTTTACCTTCAAATATCAATTCAAATAAATCAATTAATTGAGACTTATCAAAATAACCAAATATTTTTTGTGCTGCTGCAAGATCTAATTCTTTGTCTTTATCCAAGGTAAGTAAAGCCCTATCAAGTAACGATAGCGCATCCCTAACTGAACCCTCAGAAATTTTAACAATTAATTTAAGAGCATCATCTGATGCGTTACCATTTTCTTTTTCTTTAATTTTCTTAATAAAATCAAACAACTCTAAAGATTTAATTCTAGATAAATCAAACCTTTGACAACGTGAGACTACTGTAATTGGAATTTTTTTTATTTCTGTTGTTGCAAAGATAAATTTTAAATATTCTGGTGGCTCCTCTAAGGTTTTTAACAATGCATTGAATGCTTGTTTGCTAAGCATGTGAACTTCATCAATTATAAATATTTTATATTTAGCAGTAGTTGGGCCATATCTAGAAAATTCAATAAGGTCTCTTACATCGTCCACCCCTGTTTTACTTGCTGCATCCATTTCCAATACATCAATATGATTTGAGTTAGAAATGGCATTGCAATTTTCACAAAGTTCCTCTTTACACAAATTATCTATTCCATTTGAACAATTTAGAGATTTTGCAACAATCCTTGCTGTTGTCGTTTTTCCTATTCCTCTAATTCCAGTAAAAAGATAGGCATTAGGCACTTTATTAGCCTTAATAGAGTTAGAAATTGTTTCCGCAACAACATCTTGCCCTATAAGATCATTAAATGTCTGAGGTCTGTACTTTAAAGCTAAAACTTTTGTATTTTTATTCATTTTATATAAAGGAGACTAGAACCTGAATAACTGTCTCTACGACTGCTTCCGTTAAGATCTGGTCGGGTTCAAGCAGTATCCACCTCTAGCCTCCAAAACTATTATAACAGTAATGTTTTCTATTCTACAAGAAAAGTTTCTAAGTTATTTTTCTCTAAACTTATCAGCCTCAAAAACACCTAGTACGTGAAAATCTTGGCAATGAAGTCCTAATTCTTCTAAAGACTTTTGTATTTTTGGATTGTCGATGTGTCCCTCTAAATCACATAAGAAAAAATATGACTCAAAGGAATTTTGCTCTGGATAGCTTTGAAGTTTTGTAAGGTTAACTCCATTGATCGCAAAACCACCTAATGATTGATAGAGAGCTGCAGGCTTGCTTTTTAGCTTAAATAGAAAAGAAGTTATGTATTTCTTATCACCAAAATCAGGCTGTAAAACTTCATTACCCATTACCAAAAACCTCGTAGCATTCCCTTTTTCATTCTCAATATTTTTTGAAAGTATTTTTAGATCATAAATTTCAGCACTTAAAGTAGAAGCAATTGCTGCTTCAGTTTTAATTTTAGTCTTTGAAATTGTCTCAGCCGAACCAGCAGTGTCAGCACGAATATGTTCAACTAAATTATTTTTTTTAATAAATTTAGAGCACTGTGACAAAGCTTGAGCGTGAGAATAAACATCTTTGATATCACTTAAATTGCTATCTGGCTGTCCTAATAAATTATGTTCAATTTTCTGAAAATGTTCCGCATAAATATTAAGTCTATACTTAAAAATAAGATATTCGATTCCAATATTTCCTGTAATTCGATTTGATTCTGGAATTACCATTCTCGAATTTTTATCTTGTGATGTTTTTAAAAAACATTCATCAAATGTCTTACATGGAATTATTTCTGCTTTAGGATCTATTTCTAGTGCTGCTAAATGTGAATAAGCACCGAATGTTCCTTGAAAATAAATTTTGGTCATTTTAGGATTTATATTCCATAATTTTTTTTATAGCTAGATAATCTTCTTTTGTATCTACACCAATGGGAGAAAAGTTTGCCAAAGCAACATTGATTTTCAGATTATTATCCAATGCTCTTAACTGTTCTAATCTATTTTTTTTTTCTTTTAATGTTTGGTCCAGACTAACAAATTTTTTTAATGTACTTGTTTTATACGAATAGATTCCAATATGATGATAAGTATTTTGATCATTTCTTGAAAAACCATCTCTAGTAAAATTTAATGCTATTGGAAAATTATTCTTTTCTAATTTTGTTTCTGTAATAACCTTAACTATATTTTGATCAATTAACATTTTATCATTTTTAATTTCTGCTGCTAGCGTTCCAATTCCAGAATTACTATTAATCATAAAGTTATTTAAATTTATAATATCATTTTTATCGATATTTGGTTCATCCCCTTGCAGGTTTAATATAAAATCAATGTCTTTAATATTAAGCTTTTCGTAAGCCTCAAAAATTCTATCTGTGCCGGTTTTGTGAGTGTTACTCGTCAAAACAGCTCTACCACCATTTTTTTTAACATCATCGAGTATTTCTTGATCTTCGGTTGCTACTACTACCTCGCCAATATTTGTTTCTTCTGCCTTTTTAAAAACATGAGAAATTATTGATAAATTATTAATTGCTAAAAGCGGTTTACCTGGCAATCTACTTGCTGACATTCTTGATGGAATTAATATTAATGTTTTAGCCATTATAAATTTACCAATTTGTGCGTCTAACAGACGCAAAATTAAAAAATTAAAAATTAAGTATTTTTTTAATTATCATGTTATATCTGCAAAATAATAAAATTTATATGGATTCGTTCGAGCTTAATAAAATTATTGCTGCTATTTTAATGGTTGCGCTTCTTGTAATTGGTTTAGGAAAAGTTGCTGATGGTGTCTTTCATGTAAATAAACCAGAAAATCCAGGGTATCAAGTTGAAGTTGAAGGACAACCAGCTTCCACAATATCCCAAGTTGCTGAAGTTGAGCAAAAAGTAGACATTGCCGCTATAATGGCTCTAGGCGATGTAACTTCAGGTGAGAAAATTTTTAAAAAATGTGCAGCATGTCACTCTATTGAAAAAGGTGGTCCAAATAAAATTGGTCCTGCTCTTTATAACGTAGTAGGCAGTAAAGTAGGTGCTGTAGAAGACTACAAATATTCTAAAACTTTAGCCTCATATGGTAAAGACTGGACTTTTGAAGAACTTAATGGTTTTTTAACTAAACCTAGCTCATATTTGAAAGGAACAAAAATGTCTTACGCTGGCTTGAGAAAAGAAGCAGATAGAGCCTCGATTATTAAGTACCTAAATCAAAATAGTGATAGCCCTAAACAGCTACCTTAATTTACCAAAACAATATAATAAAATACTTTTTTGAACGTGCACTCTATTTAGAGCCTGCAGCCATACTTCAGAGTTTTTTCCCAAAAAAACATCTGTCGTAACTTCTTCTCCCCTTGGAAGACAGTGTAAAAAAGTTGTATCTTTTTTAGCAAAACTCATCAATTTTGAATTAATTTGAAAGTTTCTAAAATCTTTAATTTTTTTATTTTTATTAACTTTATCGTTCAATGAAATTACTTTATCTGAAAAAATTACATCAGCATTTTTAACTGCTTTTTTAGCATCATTAAAGATATGAATTTTTCTTTTATTTTTTTTTACCCAATCTAATACAAATTTTTTAGGCCCATAATTCTTGGGACAGCCAATATTTAAGTTGAATGAAAATTTAACTGAAGCAGCAATCAAACTATTTAGAACATTATTAGAATCTCCAATCCAGCAAATATTTAATTTGGAAATAGATTTTTTTTTAATCTCTTCAACTGTGAAAATATCTGATAGCACTTGTGTTGGATGAGACGATGGACTTAAACCATTTATTACTGGTATCTTTAAGTATCTGCTAAATTCTTCTATTTTTTTATCACTATCAGTTCTCAGCATAAAACCATCCCCATAAGTTGATAAGATTTTAGCAGTATCTGCTAGACTTTCGCCACCTTTTCCTAGGTGTAATTCATTAGCTCTAAGTGTTATAGTTCCTCCACCTAGTTGTTTTATTGCAAGGTAAAAACTTAATCGCGTTCTCAAACTTGCCTTTTCAAACATTTGAATGAGTAACTTGCCTTTTAAAGGTTTATCTTTATCAACTTCTAGAGTGTTATAATTTTTTCTTTTTTGTTTTCTATTCTTTGCATCAATGATGATTTTTTTAAGGTCTGCTGAAGGTATATCTTTAAGGTTGATGAAATGTTTCATATTTATTTATAAGTAGAACACACTTTTTTAATAATATTTATTGCTATATCTATCTCTTCTTTTTTAACATTAAGAGGAGGTAATATTCTAATAACATTTTCAGCCGCTCTAATTGTTAATAATTTATTATCCATTAGTTTCTGTATAAATTTTGTTTGATCATCATGAAGTTGTAATCCGATTAATAAACCAACGCCTCTTACTTCTTTAATTATTTTAGGAAACTTTTTTCTTAATTTATTTAATTCTGAATAAAAGTATTTTGATAATTTTTTAACATTTGAAAGAAATCCTTTTTTTAATATTTGATCTAAAACAGCATTTCCAACAGACATAGCTAGTGGGTTGCCACCAAATGTTGACCCATGAGTTCCAGCTGTCATTCCTGATGCTACCTTTTTATTCATTAAAACTGCACCTAACGGAAATCCACCTCCAATACCTTTTGCTATTGGGACAATATCAGGCTTAATTTTAGAATTTTCAAATGCAAAAAAATTTCCACTCCTTCCAATTCCACACTGAACTTCATCTAAAATTAATAAAATTTTTCTCTTATCACAAATCTTTCTTAATTCTTTTAAACACCAATTGGGTATAACTTTAATTCCTCCTTCTCCCATCACAGTTTCAACCATAATAGCAGCCGTTTTTTTTGTTATTTTTTTTTTAAAATCTTTATGATTTCCAAATTCAAAATGGTCAAATCCATCAACTTTTGGTCCAAAGCCCTCAGTCATCTTCTTTGATCCACTAGCATAAATTGTAGCTAATGTTCTTCCATGAAATGAATTTTTAACACAGAGAATTCTATTTTTTGAAGGTTGTCCTATCGAATAAAAATATCTTCTAGCAACTTTAATTGCTGCTTCTGTGGCTTCTGCTCCACTATTTTGGAAAATAATAAAATCTGCAAAAGTTTTTTTTGCCAATCTTTTAGCCAATTTTTCTCCCTCTGGAATGATAAATGCATTAGAAACATGCCAAAGTTTTTTAGATTGTTTGTTAACTGCTTTTATTAAATATGGGTTTGCATGCCCCAAGGAATTTACTGCTATTCCCTGAACAAAGTCTAAATATTTTTTTCCATTTGTAGAATATAAAAAACTTCCCTTACCATATTTAAAAGAGATTTTTTTTCTATTATAATTTTTTGCTAAAGCGCTCATTAACTAAGATTTAATTTTATAACCTTTTTTGTAAAGAAGAAAAGCAACATACCACATAACAATACTTAATATGGTTAGATAGATTAGGCCTATTGTTATTGGTCCATCTGATTTTCCTAAGAAGCCATATCTAAACCCATCGATCATATAAAAGAATGGATTTATGTGACTAATATTTTGAAATAATTCTGGCAGTTTATCTATAGAATAAAATACACCTGATAAAAAACTTAATGGAGTTATTATAAAATTTGTTACAGTTGCTGTATGATCAAATTTTTCAGCCCAAAGGCCAGTTATAAAACCAAGACTTCCAAGAATAAATGCACTTAAAAAACCAAATACAAAAATATAAAAAATATTATAAATTGTGATATCAACTATTAATGAAAAGACCGCTATTGAAATTATAGCTATTAAAAAACTTCTTGTTAAGGCAGCCAATATTATTGCCATTGATACTTCAAGGGCTGATAATGGTGCATAGAGCATGTCAACAATATTTCCTTGAATTTTTCCTATCATTAGTGAAGAAACAGAGTGACTAAATGATTGTGTTAAGATGCTCATCGCAATTAAACCAGGAGCTAAAAAATTTATAAAAGAATAGCCAAGCACATCTCCTCTATTATTGCCTAAAGCTAGGGATAGAACTGATAAAAATAATAAACTTGAAACAAGTGGAGATAACAAAGTTTGCTGCCAAACTGCCATGAACCTGTTACACTCTTTAAGCCATAGGCTTTTAAAGCCAATCCAATTTACAAAGCCAAACTTTTTAACTCCAATATGATATTTTTTATCTAATTCAACCATAAGTAATCATATATAAGTTTTAAAAAAAGATGTGTATAAAACAGAAAAATCCATTGTCTTTTTTTTAATCTTGTGTGATCTGTATATAGTTATAAAATTTAATTAACATACTAAATATAGAATATGAGCTGGAACGAAGAAAAAGTAGAAAAGTTAAAAGAACTTTGGGGCAAAGGAAGCACTGCAAGCCAAATAGCTGAAATAATCGGTGGTATTAGTAGAAATGCAGTAATTGGTAAAGCTCATAGATTAAATTTATCATCAAAAATTAAAACTAGAAATGCATCTTCAAGCCAAAATTTTGATAATAGTTCAGAAGAAAATTCTTCTAAGCAAAAAAGAGGACGAAAAAGTAAGTTTCAATCCTTAATTATTGAAAAGGATTTTGAACCAGAAAATCCTAAGAAATTAGAAGAGCTAGATGAGAGCTCTTGTAAATGGCCTATAGGTCATCCTGAAGAACAATCATTTTATTTTTGTGGACGATCGTCTTTAAAAGATTTTTCATATTGCAAACTTCATTTGCTATATGCCTATCAGCCAAAAGGAAGAAAAGAAGAGCCTGTAGCTGATAAAGATGAAGAGACACCTCAGTATATTGATAAAAAAATTAATACTGCTTAATAATTTTTTAATTTAATTAATCTTAATTTTTTATTTCTTATTCTTTCCATTAAACCCTCTAATCAGAGATTTTATGATTAGATAAATTAGGTAAGAGAAAATTGAGAATATTAAAAAATAAATAATATTAATTATCATAAATAATCATACAATTTTAGTATAGGAAATTCTATTAAGAATTAGCAGGGTTATATTTTTTTGTAGAAAATTGCCCACCTTCTCTCCACATATAGCTATATTTTTCTACTTCATTATCAAATACTCTTGTACTTGGAACCCCAATATCAGCATTAGTTTGATATTTACCTGAAGGAACATTGTCATATTTTAAAAGCGTAAGCTGATCTATTGTTAGGAGTGGTTTTGGAAATAATTGAAAAAATTTAGCAGACATAGTTGCTACAAAAAGAGGTAATGGTACTAATAATCTTTTTTTATCTATTAAATGTAATAATTTTTTTAAAATTTCTTTTAAGGATAAGATGTCAGGCCCAACACACTCTATAATTTTCGAGTAAATATTTTTAGAGACAACATGATAAATGGTATCAGTTAAATCCGAACAATGTATTGGAGCAAATTTAGTTGATCCATTATAATAAAGAGGGAAAAATGGAAGTCTACTGAGTAAAGTCATAAAAGACGTAGTAAAATTATCATCAACTGAATAAACTACAGAAGGCCTTAATATTGTCGCTAAAGGAAAATTTTTTTGAATATTAAGTTCGCCATCTAATTTACTTTTTGCATACTCTGAATCTGGTGCATTATTTATTCCTAATGCTGACAAATGAATAAATTGCTGAACTTTATATTCTTTACAAAGTTTAGATAAAATAGATGGAAAAATAGAGTGAATATTTTTGAAAGTATTGCCCTTGCCACTTTCATACAAAATACCAATCAAATTTATGCAAATATCAGTTTGAGAGAAAAGCTTTCTAATTTTTTTTTCATCAAAGATATTAGCTTCAACAATGTCTATGTAACCTGCATTAGCTTGAGTTTTTATTGCATATCCTTTTTGATGAAGGTTTCTAGTAACCACAGTTACTTTATAATTATTTTTAGTAAGCTTTCTTATTAAATGACGACCTATTTGACCACTACCGCCAAAAATTAGACAATTTTTTGCTTTCATATATATATAATTAAAAATGAATATTGATATTAAACTTCACAAGAGTGATCTACCAGAAGATTTAGATTTAGGCAATATTATAGCGGTTGATGGAGAGTTTATGGGTCTCAATGTTAAACGTGATCCTTTATGTCTTATTCAAATATCAACTGGTAATTCTGATGCTCATATTATCCAGCTTGATAGAGAAAAATATGATGCTCCAAACTTAAATAAAGTTCTTTCCGACGAATCAATCACCAAAATATTTCACTATGGTAGGGCGGACATGGCTCACATTAAGCATTACCTGAAAACAGAAACTAATAATATTTTAGATACAAAAATTGCTTCAAAATTAGCAAGATCCTATTCTGATAGTCACTCCCTAAAAACTTTAATTAAAGAATTTATGAACGTAGATGTAAGTAAACAATTTCAAAGTTCAGATTTTGGAGGGGAGCTATCTCCAGCACAATTAAAATATTGTGCTAATGATGTTATTTATTTGCATAAAATTCATGAAGAATTAAACAAAATTCTAGTAAGAGAAAAGCGAATTGATTTATATAAGAGCTGTTTAGCATTTTTAAAAACTAGAGTTGATCTTGATTTGGCTTTATTTAAAGACGATATATGGTCTCATTAAATGAAAAAAAGAAATTATAAAAAAATTGCAAAGAGTGTAATTGATCTTGAAATCAAAGCTTTAAAAAAATTAAAAAATTCAATTAATAATTCTTTTAGTGAAGCGGTAGAGTCGTTGGCAAACTGTCAATCAAAAGTGATATTATGTGGGGTAGGCAAAAGTGGATTAATAGCAGCAAAAATTTCAGCAACACTTTCCTCTGTTGGCACACCTTCATTTTCACTATCTGCAAATGACTGTTCTCATGGTGATCTTGGTAGTATTTCAAAAAAAGATATTTTAATTTTGATAAGTTATTCTGGTTCCACAGAAGAGTTAAAAAATATTATTAAATATGCAAATCGAAATAAAATCACTCTAATAGGAATAATGTCTAAAAAAAATTCGATATTATACAAAGCGTCTGATATCAAAATACTCATTCCAGAAGTAACTGAGGCAGGTCTTGGTATCGTTCCAACTTCAAGCACAATTAATCAATTGAGCATAGGTGATGCGTTGGCAGTAGCAGTTTTAAATAAAAAAAATATTAATAAAAAAGATTTTAAAAAATTTCATCCCTCTGGAAATCTTGGCGCACAACTTAGAACTGTTGAAGAATTAATGATCACAGGAAACAAAATTCCATTCGTAAACGAAAGCTTAAATATGAAAAAAGCTTTACAAATTATTTCAAACAAAAAACTTGGTACTTTAATTGTTCAAAATAATAAGAAAATCACTACAGGAATAATTACTGATGGCCAAATTAGAAGAGTTAATGCAATGAGCAATAATCTCCAAGATCTATCTGTCAAAAAAGTTATGACCAAAAACCCTATAAGCATCAATCTAGACACTCTTGCTGAAAAAGCTTTATCTATAATGAATGCAAAGAAAATCACTTCATTATGTGTTCACAAAGATAAAAACAAAAAAAAGACTGTTGGAATTTTACATATTCACAACATACTTCATTCAAATATTCATTAAATGAATAAAAAAACAGGCCTACAAGCTATAATGGTTTTTGTTATCATCCTAATTTCATTATGGTTTTATTTAAAGTACTTCACTGAGAATTTTAAAGATGTAAAGAAAACTTTAGCTATAGAAAAAGTTGATGAAAATCAAAATAGTACCTCAACTTATATTAATGATATTAATTATGTTTCCACAGATGTCAGGGGTAATAAATATCAAATAACCGCAAAACTGGCTGAAATTAAAATTGAAAATCCTGATTTAATGTTTCTAAGCGACGTTGTAGCTTTTGTTTTCATAAAAGATAAAGACACAGTCAAAATTACTTCTAATTTTGGCAAATATAATACAAATAATTATGATACTATTTTTTCTGAAAATGTAATAGTTATTTACCCAGGGCACAAAGTGACAGGAGAATATTTAGATTTTTCTTTTTTAACTAACCTTGGAGTTTTTACCACAAACGTTATTTATACTGGGGAAAAGACAAATTTATTTGCTGATAAAATGGAAATGAATCTTACTACTAAAGATACTAAAATCTTTATGAATGATGCTGGAAAAAAAGTATTAATCGAAGGAACTAAATAATATGGGTGTAATTAAAAAATTTAGAATTAAATCTTTCAAAAACCCTCAGCCTCTTATCTCTCTAGAAAATATATCTTTATCATTTGGCAAAAGAAAAATTTTAGACAACGTAAGCTTTAAGATTAATCATGGACAAATTTTAGGAATGTTGGGACCAAATGGAGTTGGGAAATCTACAATTTTTAATTTAATCACAGGTTTAATTAAACCTAACTACGGTAAAATAAAGTTTGAAGGAATAGATGTTGTTAATTACCCAATATATTTAAGAACAACAAAATTTAAAATTGGGTATGTTCCTCAATATGGAGGTTATTTTAGCGATCTAACTTTATTAGAAAATTTAAAGGCAATAGCAGAAATTGTAATTGATGATAAAAATTTAATTCACCATAAGGTTGATCAGCTTATAGCTAAATTTGAATTAGACGCAATTAGAGATATAAAAGCAAAGTTTTTATCTGGTGGACAGAAAAAAAAATTAGTAATTGCTCTTGCTTTGTTAAGCGACCCAAAAGTACTTTTACTTGATGAATGTTTTGCAGCACTAGATGTTCTAACCATTAAAATGCTACAAGAAATTATTGTTAATTTGCAAACAGAGAGTAATATAACTATTTGTATTTGTGATCACCAAGCACGAGATCTTCTTTCTTGTGTAGATGTTGCGGTCATTTTATCAAACTGTAAGATTGTAGCGCAAGGATCTCCGAATGAATTGATTAACAACACTGAGGCCAAAAATGCTTATTTCGGTGACTCTTTTAAATTCAATTAAAGCATGCCAAAAACACTCGTCATTAAAGATAAAATAAAAAAATTTAATAAACAGATACAAGTTAGTGGAGACAAGAGCTTAAGTATAAGATGGGTTCTTCTAGCATCTCAAGCAATTGGAAAATCTAAAGCTTACAACCTTTTGATGTCAGAAGATGTATTAGCTGCAATTGATAGCATCAAAAAACTTGGCATAAAAGTGCAGATACAAAAAAATTACTGTGAAATAGTAGGCAATGGAATTAATGGCTTTAAATACAATAAAAATTTAACAATAGATGCTAAAAATTCTGGAACACTTGGTAGATTAATTTTAGGTCTTATAATTAAATCTCCTAAAAAAATAAAAATAATTGGTGACAAAAGTTTATCTAAAAGAGATTTTTCAAGAGTGACCATACCTCTAAGAAAATTCGGGGTTAAATTTTCCTATAAAATAAAGAATAAACTGCCTTTAACAATTCTTGGCACACAATCAGCAAAAGGTATTAAATATTTTGAGAACAAAGGTTCAGCTCAATGCAAAAGTAGCATAATGCTTGCAGCACTAAATGCATCAGGAACAACTTCTATTAAAGCAAAGAAATCAAGAAATCACACAGAATTACTTTTTAAATATTTAAAAATTCCAATCAAGGTAAGAAAGACTAAAAAATTTGATTTTATAGATATTAAAAAACCAAAAAAAATTAGTGCCTTCAATTATCAAATTCCAGGAGATATAAGTTCAAGTGCTTTTTTTATGGTACTAACAACGCTTGCTGATAATTCAAAACTTTTAGTTAAGAATGTAAATATTAATCCTTCTAGAGTGGGAGTTATTACAATCTTAAAAAAAATGGGAGCCAAAATAATACTTAAAAACCAAAAAAATTATAGAGGAGAAAAAATTTCTGATATTTTAATAAAAAGTTCAAAAAAACTTAAAGCTATTAATTGTCCAGTAGAATTAAATAGTAGTGCCATTGATGAATTTTTGATTATTTTTTTAATTGCAGCAAAAGCAAAAGGTATTTCTTATTTTAAAGACCTTTCAGAACTAAACCAAAAAGAAAGTCCAAGATTAATTTGGGGTTCTAAAATTTTAAATATGATGGGTATAAAAACAGATTTAACAAACGATTCTATTAAGATTTATGGACAACCTGATTTAGAAATAAAAAAACCAATAACTGTTAAAAACTATCTAAAGGATCATAGAGTTTTTATGATGAGCACAATTGCTGCTTTAACCTTTGGTGGAAAATGGAAAATTTACGATAAAGATTCTATAAACACTTCCTTTCCATCTTTTTTGAAGATAATTAAAGATATAAACCATTCATCACTATGAAGCTTAAAAAAAAAATTAAAATCGCAATAGACTCGCCTGCTGCTGCTGGTGCTGGCACTCAAGCAAAATTAATTTCTAAACATTTTAACTTATTTTATTTAGATACAGGAAAAATTTATAGATTAATTGCAAATATTAAACTTACTCAACCAAATAAGTATAGTCATAGTTTAATAAAAAAAAAGATGCTCAAATTAACTATGAAAGATTTGCAAAATAAAAAATTATTATCAGATGAAGTTGGAACAATGGCATCAATTATATCAAAAGATAAAAAAATAAGAAAACTTGTTCATGCATTTCAAATTAAAAGCGCTTATCATCCTCCCAAAAAGTATAATGGATCTTGTTTAGATGGAAGAGACATAACTTATAAGATAATTCCTGATGCTGATTTTAAATTTTTTATAACAGCAAATACTAAGACTAGAGCTTTAAGAAGGTATAAAGAGTTAAAAGGACTAAATAAGAAAATATCTTTTAATGAAGTCCTAAAAAGTATCAAAAACCGTGACAAAAGTGACTATAATAGAAAAGTTTCACCTCTTATGAGAACTCGAGATTCGGTCTTGATTAATACCACGAATTTAACTAAAAGATCATGCTTTTTAAAAATTAAACAAATTATGGATAGGAAACTAAAAGCTTAATGGAAATTTATAAAGACCTTTCAAACCCCGCCTCTAAAGAATTCGAACAATTACTAAATTCACAGTTTACTAAAACAGCAAATCTTGAAGAAGGAAAAATTATTACTGGTGTAGTAAACAAAGTTACTGATAACTTTGTATTTCTTGAAGTACCTGGTTTAAAATCAGAGCCTATCTTGGATATTAATGAATTAAAAAGCATGGGTATGCTTGATAAAGCAAAAGTGGGTGAAAAAATTTCTGTTCTTCTTGAAAGGTTAGAAGATAAAAAAGGTGAAGTACTAGTATCAGCTTCAAAAGCTCAAAAAATTCAAGGTTGGGACAAACTTGTTGAAGCGTATGAAAAAAATGAACCTATCATGGGTAAAATTACTGGACGTGTTAAAGGTGGATGCATAGTTGAACACATCGATACTGGTTCTTTAATGTTTTTACCTGGATCTCAAATTTCAGATAAACCATTAAAAGACATTAGTCATTTAATGAATGAGCCTCAAAAATTTGCTCTAATAAAATTAGATAAAGTTAGAGGAAACGCATGTGTTTCTAGAAGAGAAATAATCTCTTCATTTAAAAAAGAAGATAAAATTAAAATTGTCGAAAAATTCAAAGTTGGAGATATAATTAAAGGTGCTGAAGTAAAAGGCTACAGTTCATTTGGTTGTTTTTTTAGTGTTAATGGTGAGCTTGATGTTTTAGTTCACTTACAAGAAATTTCTTATTCAAGAGTTAATCACCCTGATGAAGTTTTTACAATCGGTGAGAAACATGACCTTAAAGTAATCAGTGTTGATCTTGAAAAGCTTCAGGTTGGTTGTTCAGTAAAACAGCTTACACCAGACCCTTTTGAAAACATTTCAAATTATGAACTAAACAAAATCTATAAAGTAAAAGTCGTTAAGCTTATGGACTTTGGAGCTTTTTGTGAGCTTGAAAAAGGATTATCAACTTTATTGCACTCAAGTGAATTAAGTTGGACTAAAAAAAATATTTCTGCAAAAAAAATGTTTAAAGTTGGAGATGAAATTGATTGTGTAATCACTGAAATTGATAAAGAAAAAAGAAGAGTGGCAATATCTCACCGTTTAACAACTGATAACCCTTTTGAAACATTTGAAAAAACTTACCCAATTGGATCTGAGGTTGAGGGTGAAGTTGCAAGTAAAAATGAATATTCTATTTTCTTAAAAGTTGATGGCTTAGATATTGATGCTTTCTTGCATTGTAATGATTTAACTTACCTAAATAATGGTGAAGAAGAATTAGCTAAATATAAAATTGGCGATAAATTAAAAGTTAAAGTGTTAGAAGTAAAAGCAGCAGAACAAAAAGTTAGAGTTGGCTTACGTCAAACTCAACCAGACCCTTTTGATTGGTTTAATGATAAAAAGGTTAAACAAACTATCACTGTTAAGATTATTTCAACTGACAACAAAGGTCTTGTTGTAAGACCTGAAGGCTGTGAAATGGACTTCATTATTAAAAAATCTGCAATAGCTATTAATGCTGCTGATGCAAGACCTGCTAGATTTACAGGTGGAGAAAGAATTGACTGTGCTATTCAAGAGTTAGATATAGATAAAAGAAAAGCAACATTAAGTATTAAACTTTTAGAAGAAATTGAGCGTAAAGTTGCACTAGATACTTATGGTTCTGAAGCAAGTGGTAAAAACTTACCTTTCTCATCATTATCTGATGATTTAGAGAAAAAGAAAAAAGAAGACGAATAAAAATTGGCTATTGTAAAATCAAAGCTTCTAAAACAACTCGCTAATAACTACCCAAATTTTTTAAAAAAAGACCTAGAAAAGTTTACTGATATTATTCTTACTGAAATAAAGCAGGCCCTTAAACGAGGAGATCGTGTTGAATTAAGAGGTTTTGGAATGTTCTCTACTAATATTCAAAAAGCAAGAATATCAAGAAACCCCAAAACGGGAGAGAAAGTGAATACGCCTGAAAAAAAAACAATTCACTTTAAAATGTCTAAGGAAATGTTTAAAAAATTAAACAATGATGAATAAAAATATCTTTGTTGCTTGTGATACATCAAGCTTAAAAGAAATAAAAAAAATAATTAGCGATACGAAAACTAATAAACTTCAAATAATTCCAAAATTTGGCTTACAGTTCTTTTATTCAAAAAGTGGGAGAGCTTTTCTCCAAAATTTTAAGAGAGATTATTTCTTAGATTTAAAAATAAATGATATTCCACAAACTGCTTTATCTGCAATGGATAGTTTGAAAGATTTAAAGAAATGTAAATATATTACAGTTCATGTAAGCGGTGGCCTTGAAATGCTTAAAGCTATTACAAAAAAAGCTAAATCAATTAACAAAAATTTAAAAGTATTAGGAGTTACAATTTTAACAAGCCTTAACAAAAAATCTCTTGAAGAAATTGGTCACACCAAGACCGTAGAGCAGTTAGTATTAAAACAAGCTGGTCTTATAAAAAAATCAGGTGCAGCTGGAATTGTGTGTTCTGCACAAGAAGCAAAAATAGTTAGGAAAAAATACAAAAATTTATTTATTGTTACGCCAGGAATAAGGCTACCTGGAGATGATGCAAATGATCAATCTAGAGTAATGACTCCTAATGATGCTTTTAAAAATAAAGTTTCTGGTATTGTAATGGGAAGGTCATTAGTAAAGGGTAATATCAAAAACAACATTAAAAGATTAATTAATCACTTAAATCAATGATCCAACCCTGCAAGATTTGTGGGATCTCCGACTCTAAAACTTTAGAATTTTTAACTTCCCATCCTACTCCACCTAAGATGATAGGGTTTATTTGTAATTGGCCTAAATCAAAAAGATTTGTTGAACATGACAAGCTTAAAAAGCTATTAAAAGTTGATAAAAAAAAATCAGAATATGTTGCTGTATTAGTTAAACCTAATGAAGATATATTAGAAAAAATAAAGGATTTACCATTCGATTATTATCAACTTTATGATTGTACACCTACTGAAGTTAAATCAGTTAAAGAAAAATATAATAAGAAAATTATTGTTGCGATAACTGTAAAAGATCAAAATGACACAGTTAAATATTTAGAATATAATGAGCTTGCAGATATAATATTATTCGACAGTAAAGGTTATGAAAAAAGCATGTCCTTTGATCATCAATTAATTAAAAATATTAAAATTAATAAAGAATTGATGCTTGCTGGGAATATTCAAATTGAAGATAACCTTGAAAATTATAAAGAAATAGCAGACATTATAGATATTTCTGGAGGTCTAGAAACATCTGGATTAAAAGATATTTCAAAAATAAATATTTTTTTAAATAAAATTAAATTAATTAACAATGAAACTTAAAAAAAAGATTCCTTTAATCGATCAGCACAACAAAAATGGATTTTGGGGTGGTAAATTTGGTGGTAATTTTATACCTGAAACTTTAAAAAAGCCTATTGAAGATTTAACTGAACTTTTTGAAAAACTTAGATACGATAAGAAATTTCTTAAAGAAAGAGACTATTATTTCAAGAATTATATAGGCACTCCTACTTCATTTGTTAAACTTCAAAACCTATCAGATTACTTAAGTGGAGCTCAAATATATGCCAAAATGGTGTCAGAGGCGAACGGAGGAGCTCATAAAATTTATAATGCAACAGTTCATTGCCTTATTGCTAAAAAAGCAGGGAAAAAATATGTCGTTGGTGATACGGGCGCAGGTTATGCTGGAAAGATGCTGAGTATGGCTGCTAAAAAATTTGGCCTTAAATGCAAAATATTCATGGGTGCAAAGGATATTAAAAGACAAAAGCCTAATGTAGATGCAATGAAAAAGAATGGTGCAGAAGTTGTACCCGTTTATTCAGGAAGCCAAACATTAGTAGATGCTGTCAGTGAATGCATGCGTTATTGGGTTTCAAATTGCGATAACACCCATATGTGTGTTGGATCAACAGTAGGCCCTAATATATTTGTTAAAATTTGTGGCTGGAGTACAGCTCAAATTTCAAGAGAATTAAAAGTTCAAATTCAGTCAGAATTTAAAAAGATGCCTAAAAAAATTAAACTCATTAATTGTGTTGGAGGTGGAAGTTCAGCTTATGGGTTTTGGAGTGAGTTTATTGATTATGACAAAAAACAGATTGAATTAATTGGTGTTGAAGCTGGTGGACCAAAAAATTCAAAACTACATGCAGCACCTCTAACTAATGGAGCTAAACTTGGGATATTGCATGGAGCTGCAGCTTATGTTTGTCAAAATAGTGAAGGACAAATTAACGATACCGCTTCTATTTCTGCTGGATTAGATTATCCTGGGGTATCCCCTATTCACTGCTTCTTAAAAGATACTAAAAGAGCAAGATATACATCTGCAACTGATGAGGCGGCTTTAAATGCATACAAACTAGTTACAAAACTTGAAAAAATAAACCCAAGTCTTGAACCTAGTCATGCTTTTGCTGAAGCTATAAAAATTGCTCCAAAATTAAACAAAGATACTATCATTATTGTTAATTCTTGTGGTGATGCCAAAAAGGATCGTGATATTTTAAAAGAAAGATTGGGAAAAATTAACTAAGATGTCATTAATCAACTTAGCATTTAAAAAAGTAAAAACTGAAAAGAGACCTGCATTACTAACTTACACGGTAGCTGGAGATAGTACTAAAAAGAAGTCTCTTGAGATATTAAAATCAATTGCAAAATATGCTGACATTTGCGAAATAGGATTTCCTCATAACACTCCAATTGCAGATGGTGGACAGATTCAATCAAGCGCTTATAGAGCTTTAAAAAATGGTATCAAAATTAAAGATGTTTTTTCAATAGTTAAAAATTTTAAAAAATCAAAACAATCAAAACCCGTAATATTGATGGGTTATTATAATATGATTTATCAATATGGAGATAATAACTTTATAAATATTTGTAAAAAAGTAGGAGTAGATGGATTAATTGTTGTTGACCTTCCTTATCCAGAAAATAAAGAATTTGCAAAAAAATGTAAGAAAAAAGATATTAGTTTTATTCAATTAGTATCTCCTACTACGTCTCTAGATAGAATGAAAAAAATTATAAGAGACTCACATGATATGGTCTATTATATCAGTATGCTCTCAACAACTGGTGGCAAGCTAAAGGTTTCGCCTAAAAAAATTTTAGAGCGTTATAGTAAAATTAAAAAACTTAACAAGAATAAGAATATTGTAATAGGCTTTGGGATCACTGAAAAAACCATAGCATCTTTAAGAAAGGCTGATGGATTAGTGGTTGGCAGTGCTTTATGTAAAGAAATATCAAATTCTATTAAAAAACGCCAAAATCCTGTCACAAATGTAACTAATATTGTGTTAAAGTTAAGAAAAAAAATAGCATGAATTGGATTAAAAAAACTTTAAGATTTGGTGAAAAGATTAAAACCATCATTAAAGCACGTGCAACCAAAACAGAGATAGCTAATAGTGACTGGACCTCATGTTGTAAAGGGCCAATCTTAAAAAAAGATTTAGAAGAAAACTTATGGGTTTGCCCATCTTGTAACAAACACCACAGAATAAGCCCACGTCAGAGATTTGACATTATATTTGGCAAAAATAATTATGAAGTTTTAAAAACTCCAATTCCTCAAGATGACCCTTTAAATTGGAATGATGCAAAACCTTATAAAGATAGATTAAAAGCTGCTAGAAAAAAAACTGGCATGGATTGTGGAATGATGGTTGTTAATACTAATATTCTAAATTTAAAAATCACAGCGATTGCATCTGATTTTGATTTTGTAGGTGGCTCAATTGGTGCTGCAGAAGGTGAAGCTTTTTTATACGGAATTCAACATGCAATAGAAAATGAACAACCTTTTGTAGTGTTTACTTCTGGTGGCGGAATGAGAATGATGGAAAGTCTTATATCTTTAAGTCAAATGACAAGGACGACACTTGCAATTAACGAACTAAAGAAAAATAATTTACCCTATATTGTTGTTCTAACTGATCCAACTGCTGGTGGTATTACAGCGTCATATGCAATGTTAGGTGATCTACACTTAGCAGAACCAGGAGCTCTTATAGCTTTTGCAGGAGCAAGAGTAATTCAAGGCACTGTAAGAGAAGAGTTACCAGAAGGCTTTCAAAGAAGTGAGTATGTAGAAAAAACTGGCTTTGTAGATTTAATTGTAGAGAGAAAAGACTTAAGAGAAAAAATTGGATCATTATTATCAATATTGTTAAAGAAAAATTCTGCTATAAATTCATCAGAAAATGAAACTTCAGAAGATAGTAGAGCGCTTACAAAAGCTGCATCCTAAAGAGATTGATCTAAGTCTAGATCGAACTAAAAATCTTTTAGAAAAATTAGGCAATCCTCAAGATCAAATCAGTTGTATTTCTATTGTTGGCACAAACGGAAAATTTTCAACTATCCAGGCACTTTATGCAATTTTAAAAGAGGCTGATTATAAATGTAATATTTATACCAGTCCCCACATTCAAAAAATTAATGAGAGATTTGTTTTTAACAATAAGCCTCTAACAGATGATGAATTAGCCAATCTTTTTTCTGAAATAGAAGAAGCTAATAATCAAACACAAATCACTTTCTTTGAAATTTTAACGGTTGCTTATTTTCATTATGCAAAGAAATACCCTGAAAACATTAACTTAATTGAGTCAGGTCTATTTCATAGATTTGATGCAACCAATATTTTAAAAAAAAACTTAGCTAGTATTGTAACAGCTATTGGTCTGGATCACTTAGACTGGCTTCCAAAAGAAGAGCAAACAGTTGAAAAAATAATATTTGAGAAAACATCCACTTTGTTAAACTCTAAAATCGTAGTTGCAAAACAAAGTTCAAATGAAATAAGCAAAAGTATTGAAAATACAATTAAAGACAATACTTCTAAAAAAATAATCTTTAATAAAAATTATAATTTTACATTAAAAGAAAATGATTTTTTTTATTTTGAGGATGAATTTGGTGCTCTTAAACTTCCAAAACCTAATTTGCCTGGAGAATTTCAATTAGAAAATGTCTCTACGGCAATTGCAACTGCTAGACAATTAACAAAATATAAAATAACCGATGAACATATTAAGAGTGGTATTACTAAAATAGAAAGTATTGCACGACTACAAGAGTTAAAATCTGGAAAATTAAAAGATTTAACTAGTAATAATTTATTATTTGTTGATGGATCTCATAATCCACTTGGTGCAAAGGTATTAAATGAATATCTTCAAAGTCTAAATTGTAACAAACATATTATTTTAGGAATGATGGCCAACAAAGACCACAATGAATATATGAGTTACTTTAAAGATATTAAATCATTAACAACAATTGACATTCCAAATCAACCCAATGCTATTAAGGGAAGTGAACTTAAAGGGAAAATTAAAAATTTTGAAAATATTAATTATAAAAATTCTATTGAGGAAGCAATTAGCTCAATTGATCTTCAAGAAAATGATATTATTTTAATTACAGGGTCTTTGTATCTTGCGGGAGAAGTTTTAAACTTAAACTAGATATTCTTATCTAGAAATTCTTTCATTTGACTCTCAGCAACTCCACCAACTTTTCTGTCTACCTCAACACCTTTTTTGTAAACAATAACAGTTGGTACACCTCTTACACCAGCAGCTGAACCTGTGTTAATTCCACCATTTTCTATGTCAGCATAATAAAAGTTTGCTTTATCTTTGTAGCTATCTGAAAACTTATCCATGATGGGTTTAAGGCTCTTGCACGGAGCACACCATTCTGCAGAAAATTGAACTACAGAGATATCTTCATTCTTAATTTTTGTTTCAAATTCTTCGTCTTTAAAATCAATAAGCATATTTCATATATAAATTCTTATTAGATTTATTCAATATGTAAAAAAGGATTTTTTTAGTTAATTAACAAAGACTTATTATGCTTGTTCGTATTTTTTTTGAATACCTTCAACGAACTCATTAATTTCGTCTAAAAACTTGAGCTTTTTCTCATCTTTTTCGTTGGTATATCTATCTCTTAAATTATCACACTCAAAATAAAATTCTTTGCATGTCCACCATTTTTCTTTTTCATCACTTAATATTCTTTCGGCTATTCCACGTTTAATGGTCTTAAACATATCAGGAGGAAGTGTCTCAGGTGATTCTTGATATATTATCTTTTTTCCAAAGCTTACCATTCTCTCATCCTCAAATTTATCTAATAATATTAATTTATCTTTCCAAGAAGCTGCATGCCATTTTGGAAATAAAGCTGTGTCTTTTTGAGGAGTAAATTTTTTATAAATTGTCTCTTCTGCCAGTAAATCAACTTGTGAGTCGAATTGTGCTTTTTCTTCAGCTGTTTCTCGTAATGCGGTTAAAACATTTTGAGAAAATCTCTCATTACTGTTTACTAATTTTGCACGCTCTTTAATTAGATCGGGATCAAGATTACTATATGGTTCAACTTGTAGTCCATAACTTGCGTCTAAAATTATAGGAGCTTTATTTGATCGTATAGTTCTTAAAAACTTTAATTTTTTAATAGCACTTTTAAGTTCAGAAATTGACATATCAAATAATGGAATAGGATCAATTTTAAGATCAAAAGCTTGGCCCCATTGATAGATTGGGTGAATACAATGTTTTGGGTGAAGTGGTGCAACTACAAATCTATAATTTTTACCAAAATGATATTCTGCTAATGTAAACATTTTTTCAGTTTTAAATATCGTCTCAGTATCACTCTTATTTGCTGTTCTTAAAAATGTATCCCAAGTCTGAGGTTGATTTTTTTTAATTAATCCTAAAACCTTAACGGTTAGTTCTGCATCAAATAAAGCTGAGTGAGCTCCACTTGATTCAAAGCCATTCATTCTAGCTAACGATTCTAGTTTCATGACCGCATTACCTTTTGCATTTGTTTCAGTTTTTATAACACTCTCATCAACTGCATGGGCACCTCTTGCAATGTTTAAACCATCATGTCTTTTGTTCGGGGTTGCATTGGTGATATAAGGATATCTAATTCCTCTAAAGAATTCGTTTCTTATCATCTCATCATCAAAGCCAATGTTTGACCAACCCATGAATATTGCTGGGCTCCATTTTTTAAATGTTGCTTCTAACTGAGATAACATTTGGTAATGACTTAAATTTCCTTTAGTTAATAAATCAACACTAGTCTTGTTAACTATCAAAGCCATTGCTTGAGGAACTTCTCCTTCTGGTAATCTACATCTAAAATTAAAACGATCTAATTCTTTAAAATTTGGGTCAACTAAAATACCACCTACTTCAATAATACTTCCCCATGAAGTATTGGCACTACTTGACTCAATGTCCCATATTGCTAAATTCATATTAGTTCATATTCCGTTGATGATAGTATTGTTCTACTTTTTCTAAAAACTTGTTTTGGTATTCTTCTAGTTTTTCACCTTGAATTCTAAAGTCTTGGAATAAATTATCTACAGTGCAAAGTAAAACAATTCCTTGGGTTATTTTTGAATTATGGACAACGTTATGAGCTAATGAATATGCCCCTAATTGAAGATAATAGTCCTCAATCCACTCTTCTTTTTTTGGTTTATTGGATTGTTTAAAATCAATGATAGTTTCTTGCCCTTCATACACACCGACTGCATCACATGTACCTGCGTATTTTCCAGGATAATACAATGTTGCTTCAGTACCATAAATTTCTGACAATTTTCCTTTAATACCTTGTTCGATAATTTCGTCTGCCATTTTTTTAGATTTGCTAGCCTCTTCTTCTAATAGCTCTAAATTTAATTGACCTAATAAATATTTTTCTAAATGAGAATGCATTGATGTGCCTCTGCTTGAAGCATCATTTTTAATTCTATTTGCTTCAGCAGCTCCCACTCTTGCCTTCCAATTTGCAAGGGATGCTTTTTTTTCTTCACTTTGTGTTGCTTGTAATATGGAAGTTACTGAAGGAAGCTTTTCTTGATTTACAGCATACATCCTTGAACCACTCACCATTGATCTCATAGATTTTGGATAAGTAAATTTATTATTCCACTGCATATAGTTTGTTATAAGCGGTATTGAAGAAAAAAAGAAATTAATTTTTTGCTTGTTTTGAATGGTCAACAAATTTTTCTACATTTTCTGTTTGAACGGCTTTATCAACTCGTTCAGGATCTTTAATATTTTCTAGGCTTCTGCTAATCGATCTTGCATCTGTTCCAAACTTATCAACAACAATCATTGCTTCTTCTAATTTTTTTCTAAGAGCAACTATATTTTCAAAATGTTTTCCAAATCTTGAGCTAATTGTTTTTAGATGATCGTAGATTTCTGTTGCACCTTTTTGAACTTTTAAAGATTGAAAGCCCATGTGTAATGATTGCAAATAAGCAGAAAGAGTATTTGGACCACAGATTACAACTTTATGTTTTTTCATTAATTCTTGAGTTAATAATTCTTTAGTAGTTGGATCTTGGTATTCAGTTAATTCTTTGTATAAACTTTCAGTTGGTGCATAAACTATTGCAAAGTCTGTAGTTTTTGGTGGAACAATATATTTTTCATTAACACTTTTAGCTTTTGCTTTAAATGCAGTAGCTAATTTTGCTCTTGCATCTGCAACAGCTTTTTTATCATCAGCATCATAGCCATCAGTAATTGCTTTAAATTTTTCTACTGGAAAATGTGAGTCTACAGGCACCATTACATCACCCTGAAGTTTGATTGCAAATTCAACATTTTCACCTGTATCTTCTTTCATCTTAACGTTAGTCATGAATTGAGAGGCAGGTAATAAGTCTTTGATTAGAGCATCTAATGAAAACTCTGCAAGAGTTCCATATTTTTTAACTCCAGCTAAAATTTTTGTTATACCTTCTTGGCTTCTATTTAATATTTGAACTTGTTGATTAAAATTTCCAACTTTTTCATCAACTTTTGTTAGGGCCTCTGTCATATCTTTAGTTACCCCCGTTGATAAATTGTTAAATGAAGTCGACATTGAACCAAGTGAAGTATTAATAGTAGTATTTAAAGTATCTTTTAATGAAGTAATTTCTGTCTTTAAATTGGCCATCTCTTCAGCTTCCTTATTTTCACTATCATCTTTTGGCTTAGACCTTAAGTTTAGATAAAGGATTGCTAAAGCAACTCCTAATAACAAGACTAATACGGTTAATAAAATTATGTCCATGATTCTAGGAGATATTTTATAGTAAAAATTTGATTTATATATGTAATTATTTAAAACTGTCTTTATGGAATTAATCTTAATACTAAAAATACTACTTATTATAGGAGCTATTGTTGCAGCTTATGCAGTACTTAGAAACCTTGATATTATTAGGATTATTTTAATTTACGTAAAAGATACTTTACTTCGAAAGTAACTTAACTAGTTTTTTAACCAAACCATTTTTTAAAGAAGATTTTGAAGCCATCATGCAGGCTTCTGACTTTAAAATTTCACCATCTTTAAGAATTCGAAGATTATTTGCTCTTAGAGTTTCACCAGACGAAGTAATATCAGTTATAATTTCAGATGACTCTGTAAAAGGATACGCTTCAGTTGCACCTAAACTACTAACTAATTTAAATTGAGTAACTCCTTTTGAAAACAAAAACTCCCTTGTTAAATTCGGATATTTTGTTGCCACTCTTAATCTTTTTTTCTTTTTATCTTTAAATTCAAAAGCAATTTCTTCTAAATCAGCAACTGTTTGAACATCAATCCAAGGATCTGGGATAGCCACAACCAATGTTGCTTTACCAAAACCATAATTCTTAACAACACTTATCTTTTTTTGAATATTTACTTCACTTTCTTTTAATAAATCAAATCCAGAAAAGCCAAGATCTAATGAACCATCTCCAAGTCTTTCAACTATCTCTCTTGCATGAAGATATAATACCTTAACATTTTTCAAGTTTTTAATAGATCCTAATAAATCTCTTTCACCTCTTTCTGAGATTAAATTTAGTTTATTTTTTTTAAATATCTTTAAGATATCAGCTCTCAATCTACCTTTACTTGGAATTCCGATATTAATAATATTTTTTATCATTAGTAATTTAAATTTAAAGCAGCTCCTACTGCTGGAACTTGTTTTTTTGATCCGAGGTCTGAAATTAGTTTGTCGTAACGTCCACCATTAATGATGTTAATATTTTTAGATTTAGATTTAATATCAATTTTAAAGACCATACCTGTATAATATTCTAATTGACGCCCAAAAGACGCTGAGAACTCTACATTTAATTTTTGAATTTTATTTAATGAAGTTGGGAAATATTTTTGATCCACAACTAAATTAATTTTATTTTTTTTAAAAAAGATATTAAGTTTTTCAGCAGCTTGTCCTATTGGACAGTTAATTTTTAAAAACTCTTTAATAATTTTTGAAACGTTTTTACCTCTACTAGCTCTTCTTGGATCTTTAATCTTGTTATCAAATCTCTTTAAAATCTCTTCAATTGATCGTCCAGCAACTACTGTTTGCTGTTTATCTTTTAGCATTTTTTGATATCTCTTTTTATCAACCTCAACAATTGTTGGGTCTACATCAGAATTTGTCTCTAATCTTTTTAATAAATCATTGAAGTATACTTCTCTCCAAAAGTGTCTTGAAAGCCTTAACTTCCATCTTTTTGGGATATCTAGTTTTGAAATTAATAAATTGAAAATCTCAACGTTACCAATTTTTAAAGTCCCTGATGAATATTGTAAATTAGATAAAGATTTTAGGGCTGTATTAATAATTTCTTTATCATCTTTTTTTTCATCTTTAGAACCAATAATCTCAAAGCCAACTTGATCTCTAATAATAGAATCTTTTTTATTATTTGATTTTCTATAAGCCTGACCGCTATAAAATATTTTCTCTTTTCCTTTAAGATTGTTTTCTAGGTATCTTAAACATGATGCTATTGTAAGATCTGGTCTTAGACAAAGCTCACTACCATTTTGATCAGTAAATGAAAAAATAAACTTTCTAAAATTTTCCCCAGATCGTTGAACGATATGATTGGCCTCAATTACTGAAGGTAAATCAATATATTTAAATCCTTTAGATTTAACCGATCTAAGAATTTTTTCAGATAAATTTTTTGATTTCATTAATTAAATTTTCTTTTGGGAACGTTAACTGATTGTTTTCACCTTTAACTCCTAAAAGGTTTTTTAAAGTAATCGTATTATCTTTAAATTCATTTTCACCACAAATAACAGCTATCGGGCATTGTTTTTTATTAGCATATGTTAATTGTTTGCCTAGATTTTTTTTACTATCTAAAAATATTTCAGAGTTAATATTATTGTCTCTTAAAACTTTTAAAATTTCATAATAATTTTTTAAATACTTTTCATCCATTACACAAATAATGACTGGTTTTTTCTCATCAACTTCAATTTGATCAAGTTGCATCATAGCAAATAATAATCGGTCAACACCAATACTCATTCCAGTTCCAGGAATATCAACTCCCTTAAATCTTGAAATTAATTTGTTATATTGTCCACCTGAACAAATACTTCCTATATCAACTTCTTTACCTTTGTTATTTGTTGTCTTAAAATTTAAATTTGTTTCAACACAAAATCCGTCATAATAAGCAAGACCTCTAACAATTGTAAAGTTTGTCTTTATTTGATCTAAATAATCTCCATAACTTACTATTTCTAATAATTCTTCTAGTTCTTTAATTCCTTCTTGGGATAAAGGGTTTTTTAAATTTTCTTTTAATTCTTCTAAATCTTTTACTTTCAGGAAGTTAATTATTTGTGAAGCTTGATCATCTGTTAAGTTAGCACCCTTTGTAACAGCTCCACTTGCATCTACTCTTTCTTCTTTTAATAAATCTTCAACTCCTCTTAAACCAAAGCCAGGCTTATCTAATTTATCTATTGCTCTCATAACCTTTATCTTCTTATCATTGGATATTTTAAGGTCTTCAATTAAACCTTGAACAATTTTTCTATTACTAATGTTAACAATGAACTGATCTTTTTTTAAACCACAGGCAAGAAGTGTACTTGCAATTAAATTACAAAGTTCGGCATTGGCTTGAGCTGGATTAACGTTACCAACGATATCTGCATCACATTGTAAAAAGCTTCTATAGCGAGCATTGCCTGCTTTTTCGTTTCTCCATACATCACCCATTTGATATCTTTTATAAGGTAAGGGTAATTCCTGATTATTTTGAGCAACAAATCTAGCTAATGGACTTGATAAATCATATCTAAGTGTAATATTTTTCTCCCCATCTTTGAATGAGAATACGTCAGACATAGGATTACTATCATCATCTGCAAGAAATGATCCTATGTTCTCTGAAATTTCAAATGAAGGCGTTTCAAGAGCACCAAAACCAAATTTTACAAAATTAGCTTCAATAATATTAATTAACTTTTTCTTGAGAATTAATTTTTTGCCCCATCGATCTTCAAATCCTGAGGGTAACCCAGGAATTAGTTTATTTTCTTTATTCATCTTTTTGGTACCCGGGCTGAGAATCGAACTCAAACTTAAAGTTCCACAAACTTTCGTGCTAACCGTTACACCACCCAGGCATTCCTTGTGTTTATATTATTTTTGTGTGGATTTAAAATTATATTATAAATAAATAGCCTAAAGGCTATGGAAACAAAGTCTGTGAGTACTTCTTGAAGTCTCTCTGTATGTAATATTTATAATCATGATCAGTCTTTTAGACAATTAAGAATAATTTTCAACACCTAAATATAAAAGGACGTTAACCTTATTTTTAAGGATTAAACGCCCTTTTAGATTTTTGAAGTTTAAGAACTAGTCTATTTTTTTTAAATTTACAGCTGAAGGGCCTTTCGGGCCATCCTCCATCTCAAATTCTAGTTTATCACCTTCGTTTAAAAAACGCATACCTGCAGTTTTTACTGCTGATGCGTGAACGAATGCATCTTTTTCTTTATCTTCTCTTTCAATAAAGCCAAAACCTTTTTTACCGTTAAACCACTTTACTGTTCCTTTTAGTGTGCTCATTTTTACTTATCCTTTTATTATTTATATAAAAAATTATTTTATTTTTTTTATTTTTTCAATAATTTTTTGGATTTTTAAAGGGAGGTGGTGGTGGCCCCAACTGGACTCGAACCAGTGACACACGGATTTTCAATCCGATGCTCTACCAACTGAGCTACAGGGCCCCTTATTAACCTCTAAAAGTGATACGACCTTTGGTCAAATCGTAAGGTGTCATTTCAACTTGAACCTTATCACCTTGAAGTACTCTAATTCTGTTCTTACGCAATTTGCCTGCAGCATGAGCTGTAACAATATGGCCGTTTTCTAATTTTACTCTAAACATTGCATTTGGTAATAAATCCTCAACAATTCCTGAGAACGACAGCATTTCTTGTTTTGACAAATTTATTTTCTCCTAATTCTTTTTTCTACCGACTTAGCGTGTCCCACTAAACCCTCGTAGTTTGCAAGTGTTATAACTGATGGACCAAGGGTTTCAATCCCTTTTTTTGATAGGTTTATATATGAAATTCTTTTATAAAATTCATTAACACTAACTCCACTTGAATATCTTGCTGAGGAATTGGTTGGCAATACATGATTAGAGCCAACATTATAATCTGTCATTGCCATTACAGCATATTTTCCTAAACAGATAGATCCTGCATTTTTAATCTTACTCACTACCTTTTTATAGTTCTTAGTATTAAGCTCTAAGTGCTCAGGAGCAATTTTATTTACTGTGTTAATAATTTTTTGGTCAGACGGCATATGAATTAAAATTCCATTATTAAGTAGACTATTTTTTGCAATCACTGCTCTAGGCAATTCTTTTAATTGATTGATAATTTCATAATTAACTTTTTTAATAATTGATTTGTCTTTTGAAATTAAAATACATTGAGCAAGGTTATCGTGTTCTGCTTGACCTATTAGATCGCTCGCTATCCATTCAGGATTTGAAAACTTATCACAAACAATTGTCACTTCAGAAGGACCTGCAATCATTCCTTCAATTCCAACATCTCCAAATACTTCTTTTTTTGCTGCAGCTACATAAGAATTTCCAGGGCCAATAATTTTGTCAACTTTTTTGATTTTCTTAGTACCATATGCAACAGCTGCAATAGCAGATGGTCCTCCAATTGAATAAATCTCTTTAATCTTACATTTTTTAGCAGCATATAATACCGCAGGATTTTGTTTACCTTTTTGACCTGGATTAACCATAACTAGTCTTTTCACTCCAGCAACAATTGCAGGTACTGCATTCATTAAAACACTGGAAGGATATGAAGCTGTTGAACCAGGTACATAAATTGCAACTGATTCAATAGGTACGTATTTATACTCTAATTTATTTTTTAGTTTGTCTGTATAAGAAATGTTTTTAAATTTTTGTAATGAATGGAATTTATAAATTCTATCATAAGCAAGATCGATTGCCTTTTTAACTTTTGGATCTAAAGACTGAATAGCTCTATTAATTTGTTTTATGCTTGGGGCAATAATACTATTTTTATTAAATCTCTTTTCATACTTTAAAATAGCTTTATCTCCATTTTTCTTAACATCTTTAATAATTTTAATAACTGAAACTGAATTAAGTTGGACTTTATTTTTTCGTTTAGACAGTAATGCATCTAAAGTTTTGTCAAAGTTTTTATTTTTACTATCTAATATCTTAATCATTAATCAGCTTTGTTTTGGTCATCTAAAGTTACTTCAATTATTTCTGTCGATAATGTAATATATGCATTGTTTGTAAACATTAAGTTTATCTCATAATTGTCATTATTTTTTAAATAATCCATCCCAATTAACTCTAATTTTTCCTCAGGGTCGTTTTGTTTAATATTTTTAGATTTAACTCTATCTACAAATTCAAATTTGCAAATACTAGTAATTTTTTTATCTTGTTCTTCCGTTTCTACTTTAGATCTTTTTAATGATAATAGAAAAACTTTGTTTTTCTGAAGATACTTAATTTCATTAACTTTAACTTCAGCTCCAGAGCAACATGCTGAGATTACTTGTAATCCCTCATTATCTGTAGCTATAATTTTTGATAAATATTTTTTATCCATTAATTAATTCTCTTAATTTTAGCCCCTACTTTTTTTAATTTCTTCTCTATATCTTCATAGCCCCTATCAAGGTGATATATTCTATTAATTACTGATTTTCCTTTAGCTGCAAGAGCTGCAAGAATTAAAGATACAGAGGCTCTTAAATCTGTGGCCATTAATTCTGCTGCTTCAAATTTGATATTTCCTTCTATGCTTGCTTGATTTCCATTAATAGAAATTTTAGCTCCCATTCTATTAAGCTCTGCAACGTGCATAAACCTATTTTCAAATATTTCTTCTTTAATATGAGATCTTTTATTAGCCTTACATAATAATACCATCATTTGTGCCTGCAAATCTGTTGGAAACCCTGGATAAGGAGATGTTTTAATATTTATATTTTTAATCTTTTTACTTCCTTGAATAAGGATTTCATTTTTTTTTAATGTAATTTTTGATCCTACTTTTTTTAAGATATTAATTTCTGTACTTATTATCTTAGGATCAATTCCAGTAATTTTCAAATTTCCTTCAGTTAATGCTGCAGCTATTAAATAAGTTCCAGCCTCTATTCTATCCGGCATTACTGAGTAATCTAATCCTTTAAGATTGTTCACTCCTTCAATTCTAACCGTTCTCTTTGCAGTCCACTTAATATTACACCCCATATTAATTAAAAAATTAACTAAATCTTTAATCTCAGGTTCAATCGCACAATTTGATAAAGTTGTTTTTCCTTTAGCTAAACATGCGGCTATAATTAAATTTTCTGTAGCACCAACTGAAACTTTAGGAAATTTTATATTTGCTCCTATTAATCCTTTGGGTGCATTAGCATGCACATAACCTTGGATAATTTTATATTTAACTCCAAGTTTTGATAGAGCTTGTAAATGAATATCAACAGGTCTTGTCCCTATTGCGCAGCCGCCAGGTAATGAAACTTTTGCTTTACCAAATTTAGCAAGTAATGGTCCTAAAACTAATATTCCTGCTCTCATAGTTTTAACCAAACTATAAGCTGCAAAAGTTTTTGTTTGCTTGGTATTTTTGATAATCAATTCTTTTTTATTATCTTCAATAATTGAACCTAATGACTTTAATAAAAGTATCATTGTTTCAATATCTTTTACCCTTGGGAGGTTTGTTAAAGATATCTTTTTATTTGATAATAATGTTGCAGCTAAAATAGGAAGGGATGCATTTTTAGAACCTGAAATTCTAATTTGTCCCTTGAGCTTTGCTGCCCCAAAGACTTCCAATTTTTTCATGATTATACTTTTGGTAAAGTTACTCCAGTTTGACCCATATATTTTCCTTTACGGTCAGCGTATGAAGTTTCAGGAGACTGATCTCCTTTTAGAAATAAAAATTGTGCAACACCTTCATTTGCATAAATTTTTGCAGGTAGCGGTGTGGTATTAGAAAACTCAAGAGTAACTGTTCCAAAAAACTCAGATTCAATTGGAGTTACATTAACTATGATTCCTGTTCTTGCATATGTGCTCTTACCAACAACAATACACATAATATCTCTTGGTATTTTAAAGACTTCAATAGTAGTTCCAAGAGCGAAAGAATTAGGAGGAATGATAATATAATCAGAGCTTTTTTTGGTTACAAAATTATCTGAACTAAACTCCTTAGGGTCAACGATAGAAGAATTAACATTATGAAATATCTTAAATTCATCTCCTACTCTTGCATCATAGCCAAATGAACTAAGTCCATAAGAAATTTTACCATCCCTGACTTGCTTATCTATAAAAGGAGAAATCATTGACTGCTCAACTGCTAACTTCCTTATAGATTTATCAGAAAGTACTGACATTATTTACTTTTCTTCTTATTTTTTTTTTGAAAAATTTTTCTTTTTTTTAAATTTTTTCTAAGAGCCAGACTTAACTTCTCATTTTTTTCTTTATCATTCATTATTTGTCTGGATTAGTTAAAAAATCTAAAGTGATAGGCTTTGATGCATCTAAAGTTTTCTCTGGTTCTTCTTGAACTTTTGGTCCCTCTTTAGCTTCACGTTTTGCTTTTTTTTCAGCAAGCTTTTTTTCTCTCTTTGCCTGCTTCTCCATAAGCTTATTGCCTTTAGTAGATTTATAATCGTAATGAATGCCCATAAAATTTCCTCCGTAGGTATAAATCATTATATGAAAAAAATTAAGGCAATTTTTTGAAAAAATGATTTATTATAGAAATACTTCAATAAAATAACAAATTAGCCCCTATAGTTAAATGGCATAACATGTCCATGGTAAGGATAAATTTCAAGTTCGATTCTTGGTGGGGGCACCAGATTATTTTTTGTAGAATATTTTTCTAGCAACAATTGCAGCTACTAATAAAGCTCCAAAAGCAATCATTGGAATGTAGATATCTGGTGAATATATCAAATCAATGATTCTAGGAGCTTCTAAGTTTTGTTCTATGATTTTTTCAAGTCCACTTCCAATTGAAACAACTAAAAATAGTGGTGGAGTTAATCCTATTAATGTTGCCCAAAAAAAATTACTCACTCTAACATTAAAAATACAAGGTAACACATTTGATAATGCAAAAGGAATGCCTCCAATAAATCTATAAGCTAAAAGATAAATAAATTCTGATTTTTTAAATTTTACTTCTAAATTTTTAAATCTATTTAAAAACTTTTCTTTAATAATTTCTTTAAAAAAATAATTTCCAATGATGTATAAAATTGTTGCACCAATAGTCATTCCAATTATTAGAATAATCGTTCCAAGCCACTTGCCAAAAATAAACCCTGCTAAGAGTGCAACTGGCAAACCAAATCCAGCCATCACAACCCAGATAATTGTGGCTGTTAAAAATATTAAAGAAATTAAAAATAAATTAGTTTGTTTTAATCCAAAAAAATAATCTCTATTGTTTTTAATAAATTCATAGCTTGTTAATTCTTCGAGGGTGAATTTTGATAAAAAAAAGTATAAAAATGATGAAACAACTAGAAGATAAAATAAACCTAAAGTTATCTTAACTTTTTTTGATTTTTCCATAATTTATTGGTCGTATTATAAAATCTTCTATTTGCTATTTATACATATAATTACTATAAAGGGCGAAATTTAAAAAAACTTAAATAAATCCTATGAAAAGAACATATCAGCCCAAAGTTGGAAAACGTCTTAAGAAGCATGGCTTCAGATCAAAGATGGCAACTAAAGGTGGGAAGAAACTTATTAAGAGAAGACGTGATAAGGGACGTAAAAACCTTACAGTGTCATCCACTCAAAAAAAACCTCAGGGTAAATAGTTCAAAATAAATGAAAAGCAAAATTGTTGCTCTTTCTAAAAACGAAGATTTTAAAAATTTACTTAAGAAAAAAAAAATCTCAAATAAATATATCACTCTCTTTTTTGGTCCTCTTGCAGATAAAGATAATAAAAAACTAAATATTAGCTTTGTAGCTAAAAAAAAACTAATCCGTAGTGCTGTAAAGAGAAATAAAATTAAAAGAAGATTAAGAAATATAATGAACGAAGCTATAAAAAAAGTGTCTATAAACTTTAATTATTCTTACCTTGTGATTGCGAAAATAACTATGCTAAACAATGAATATGCGATAATAAAAGATACTTTATTCCAAGACATAGAAAAGATTAAGTAATGAATATTATATCAAACATTTTAATTGGCCTGATTAAATTTTATAAAATGGTTATTAGCCCCTACTTAACTCCTTCGTGTAGATATCTTCCAACTTGCTCAGAGTATACAATTGAATGTTTAAGAACATATGGGCTCATTAAAGGGATATCAAAAAGCACTAAAAGAATATTTTCATGCCACCCCATTAAAATGTTAGGTGGTGGTGAAGGATTTGATCCAGTAAATAAAGAATTCAAGGCTAAGAAATAATGGATACTAGAAACGTAATCGCAGCAATATCCTTATCAGCAGCAGTAATTATTTTATACTCTCTTTTTTTTCAGCCTGACCCTGCGACTATTAAAAAAAATATAGCTGAACAAAATAAAATTGAAAATAATGAAGACACTCCTAGCTTAGATAAAAATGAAAATTTTTCAAAACTTTCAAGAGCAGATGCTTTAAAAGAAAATGATAGAATTCAATTTGAAAATGGAAG
>Ga0222719_10000488_pt1 | contig 39581 bp, 47 predicted proteins | sample C33_34DmetaG_FD_165039 | JGI IMG/M metagenome (GOLD analysis project Ga0222719, IMG submission 165039) | Estuarine water microbial communities from San Francisco Bay, California, United States - C33_34D | ecosystem: Environmental > Aquatic > Marine > Unclassified | place: USA: California... | reverse complement strand
TAAATATAATGTACTTTCAAAGAAAAATCTGAAAATATATGATTATATTTTTAAAAAAAATATCTCTATTAGGATTAAAGAATTAGATTACAATGGTTTTTCAGCTGAGTACAGATCAGGAAATAAAACAAACATAATATTTTTTTCAAAAAATCATAAAAACTTAATGGTGTCTACAAGAATTATGAAAAAGGGAAAAGAAAAAATAAGAATAGAGTTGTCAAAAATTAAAATATTAAATTGAATAATTCAAGGATAAAGATTATATGGACCCATTAACACAAGGAGTTGTAGGTTCAGCGGTAGTACAGAAGTTTTCGAATAAAAAACATATATTAATTGCTACTATACTCGGATTTTTCTCAGGCCTTGCGCCAGATTTAGATATTTTTATTAGGTCAAGCCACGATCCACTGCTGGCGCTGGAATATCATCGTCAATTCACCCATTCCTTGATATTTATTCCTATTGGAGGTTTAATATGCGCTACATTTTTTTACTATTTGTATGCACGAAGAAAAGGAATAGAATTTAAACAACTATTCATTTATTGCACTCTAGGATATGGGACGCATGGTCTTTTAGATTCTTGCACCTCATATGGTACCCAACTCTTTTGGCCTTTTAGTGATACTAGGATTGCATGGAATACAATATCAATAATAGATCCAGTATTTACATTACCAATTTTAATTTTAATAATTACGGGAGCTTTAAAAAGAAAAAAAATCTATAGTTATTTGTCTTTATCCTGGATTATTGTTTATTGTAGTTTTGGAGTGATTCAACAAGAGAGAGCTAGAGACGCAGCTATAAATCTTGCCAATTCAAGAGGTCATTTTAATGTTTCAATTGATGTTAAACCAAGTTTTGCAAATTTAATAGTATGGAAAACTATATACAGCCAGAACAATAGTTATTTTGTGGATGCAGTAAAAGTAGGTTTTCATAAAAAAATATATGAGGGCTCAAAAATTGAAAAATTAAGTATTAGAAAGTCATTCCCTTGGCTTGATCATAAAAGTCAGCAAGCTAGAGACATAGAAAGATTTAGATGGTTTTCAGGAGGATATCTTGCTATATCAAAAAAATATCCCAATCGTATTATTGATATAAGGTATTCTATGTTACCAAATGAAATTAATGGATTATGGGGTATAGAGCTTAATAAATTAGCCACGAGAAAAAGTCATGTCAAATATGTTTTCAATAGAAATAGAGATCTAGATTCAGCAAAAAAACTAATTAAAATGATTAAAAACTAAAAAGGAAAAAATGGACAAACAGATAATAGCTATTGGCGGAGGAGGTTTTGGGAGAAATCCTGGGAATGGTACTATTGAAAAATATATATTAGATCAGTCAGACAAAAATAGACCAAATATATGTTTCATTCCGACAGCAACAGGTGATGATGAGTCCTATAAGGTTAGTTATTATGCAACACTAACAAAATTAAATTGCACCCCAACGCACATAGATTTTTTTAAAAGAACTACAGACTTAGAGAAATTAATTAAAGATCAGGACATAATATTTGTTGGCGGCGGAAATACTAAAAGTATGCTTGCGGTATGGCGTGAATGGGGCCTAGATAAAATTTTGAAAAAAGCATATCAAAATGGAACAATTATGTGTGGTGTAAGCGCCGGTGCAATTTGTTGGTTTGAAAAAGGAGTAACAGATTCTTGGGCAGATAAACTTAATATTATGAATTGTTTAGGGTTTATGAAAGGAAGCTGCTGCCCACATTATGATGAAGAGCCTGAAAGAAAACCATCTTTATCAAAATTTATTGAGAATAAAGATATTCAAAATTGTTATGCTATTGAAGGTGGTTGTGCCTTACATATAAAAAACGAAGAAGTATATTCAGCTATATCGTTTCGAGGTAAAAAAAATACATTTTATGTAGATTATCAGAGTGGTAAAACTGTTGAAAAGAAACTACCAGTAATCAATATTTAAAAAATGACAGATTTTACTCAGAATATTGGATTTCTTGCAGCAATATTAACAACAATAGCATTTATGCCACAGGCCATAAAAATTTATAAAACAAAGAGTGTAAAAGATATATCATTAACAATGTGGTTTATATTTAGTGTAGGAGTGTTTTTATGGCTTATATATGGCATCCTCATAATGTCAATTCCAGTAATTTTAGCTAATATTGTTACTTTAGTATTGTCATTATTTATACTATTTTTTAAAATTAAATATAGCTAAAATATTAAAGAAAGGAGTTATTTTGACTGATTGTTTATTTTGCAAAGTTCAAGACGCTAAATACGAAAAAGAAATTATTTATGATAATGATTATTTTTTCGTTACAAGAGATAGTTATCCAGTAACAAATCTTCATACATTAATAATTCCAAAAAGATGTTTTCAGTCGTATTTTGATATGAATGAAAATGAAATAAAGTCAATTAACGCAGTATTAAACTTGCAGCGCGAGGAAATATTAAAGTTAGATAATACTGTAACAGCCTTTAATATTGGCATAAATGACGGAAAAGATGCCGGGCAATCTATACATCATCTTCATGTTCATTTAATTCCAAGAAGAAAAGGTGATATAGAAAATCCACGTGGAGGTGTTAGAGGAGTAATACCATCAAAACAAAAATATGTAAAAAAACAAGAGTTGGAGAAATGACAGATAAATCAAAACAAGAAAAAACATTGTTAATGACAAGGCTAATGACACCTGATATGTCAAATTTTTCCGGAAAGGTTCACGGAGGCACAATTTTAAAATTATTAGATGAGGCAGCATTTACATGTGCCTCCAGATATTGTAAAACATATGTCGTTACTAAATCACTTGATCAAGTAGAATTTAAAAATCCAATAGAAGTTGGTGACCTTGTAACTTTTAAATGTAATGTGAATTATGTTGGAAAAACCTCAATGGAAGTCGGGGTACGAGTTGAATGTGAACGAATTAGAGAAAAAAAAGAATATCATGCAATTTCAAGTTACTTTACGATGGTTTCGGTAAATGAAAAAGGAAAGCCAATGGAAGTGCCAAGAATAGATTTTGAATCAGAGACAGAAGAAAAATTATATGAAGCAGGTAAGATGAGGTGTGCAATGCGAAAAGAAATTCAAGCAAGAAATAAAAAGTTGCACGTAAGTTTAGATAATTGGATTAAAATTTGGAATTAAAAAATGGACAACGATATAACAAATGAAATAAAGAAAATTGTTAAAAAAGGAAAAGAAAATGGATTTATATTGATTTCTGAATTGCAAGAAATTATAAAAGAACTAAAGCCTGCTGACCAACAATACATAAGAGATGGAATGGAGGAGCTAGAAATACAAGTCGTAAAGACGCCGAAAGACTATGATGAATACAAATATATGACAGGTGAAGAAGCAATAGCTTTTCTACAAAGTCTTAGCGATGGAAAAACTAAAGCGTTTGTAAAAGATGAGAATAGTGAAAATTAATATATAATTGGCATTAAAAATGAGGATCTAGTCCAATTATTAAAACATAAGAAAACCAAATTGCAGCAATTGCAATCAAAATATAATAGACAGGACTAGCTATAATTTCAAATTTTTTATTTTTATGAATATAATTATATTTTATATTAATAAATAAAAAAAATGCCAAAATAGGAATAAAAATAATAAAAAATATAAATGAATTGTTGCTCATAAAAATTACCTAAAAAAATTAAGTATCTGGTTGTGGCATAGGAAGTCCAGCTAATTTACAAATCTCGTGAATTGGATCAGATTCAAATAAACTATAAATATGATGTTCATAAATTTTCTTATTATGAAATTTTTTAATATTTGGTGTTAATTCCATTAGCATTTGATGCATAGTTGGACACTCAAGATTCATTAGATAATAATCTCGAAAGTAATAAATTAATTCCCAATGATCAGTAAATAAATTTATATTATCAATCTTGGCAATTTCAATAGCATATGACTCAGACCAGTCATCAAAATAAGTAAGAAATCCTTGGTCATTAGTTTTAATAAGATTGCCATCAACCATAATATTAATCATATTTTTTGCCCTCAAAAAAATACTTTCATTTCTCAGTATCTTCCTAATTCATAAAATATCAAATACATTCATAATTTAATTAAATTATTATCCGCTAATAATGTTTTATAAATAAATTTAATAAAGAAAATTAAAAAAATTTTAATAAAAAAATATTTCTAAAGTTTATAATAAAAACTAAGTGGAGGTGAAATATGGAAAATTTAAATAAAGATAATAAAATTTATTATAACAGCATTAAAAAAGATAGACTTCAAAAAAAAATAATTAGCAAGATAGATTTAATACAGAAAAAAATAAATAAAAATATTTCTATAAGTGCTAAATTAGTACTGCAGAACAAAATCGAAAAGCTTACTAGGGCCTATAATTTAATTTCAAAGAAACCAAAAGATAGAAACAGATATAAAGAAACTCAGATAATTAATGCTAGAGTTATAGAATATAAAAATGAGATAAAAACTTTGAACAGTTTTATCTTAAGCGAGAATATTAAAATTAAAAAAATTAAGATAAAAATTCATAAGTTAATGCGAAGAAAAGAAAAGCTTGATAATGAAATTGTATATAAGAAGAACAAAAGAAGATCGCCTGCTTTAATAAGATATAATCTTAGAAAGCATATGTTGATAGAAGATATTATTAGCTAATTTAAATAGAAGTATATACTGATATACAAAAAATTTATTACATATAATAATTCAATTAATGACATAATACGAGTGAAATCAATTACTTAAATAGTATAGTAATGAATTGCTGATCAGTATTTCATATTATGATATAATATTTCTTAATAAATGATGTAAACCATTGTAAGAATTCATGAGCGATTTTCTAAAAAATTATGATGCGATCACTGATACGCAATTAAGAACTTGTGTGAAGCTTTTAGGAAAGCTTCTAGGTAACGCTATCAAATCACATGCAGGTAAAGAAGTTTACACTGTTGTAGAAAAATTGAGAAAAGGTTTCATTAATCTTCAAGAAAATAATGATCAAAAACAACACGACCAACTAATTAATTATATTGATAAACTGGATCCTGAGGTTTTAAAAAACGTGGTGCGTTCATTTTCAAAATATTTTTCTCTAGTTAACGTTGCAGAAGAAGCATATCAGCATATTCATAGAGAAAGTATCTTGGGATCTGGGAAAGCGGGCTCCTCATTATGGGAAGGTTCTTTTGATCATATGCTTAAAGACTGCAAGACAAATGGTATTACAACTAGTGGTTTACAGGAACTTTACAATAGCCTTCAATTTGTACCAGTATTTACAGCTCATCCTACAGAGGCAATGAGAAGAAGCAAGATGGAAGCAACAAGAAGAATTTTTGCAACTATTTTAGAGCTTCACAATTACCGTACTCAATCAATTAGAAAAGAGGAAATTGTTAAAAAACTAGACGCGCAAATATTAATACTTTGGAAAACTGATGAAGTTAGGATGAAAAAACCTACAGTAGAAGATGAGGTGAGAAATGGTTTATATTATTTTAATACTTCACTCTTTAAAGCTGTTCCACAAATGTATAGAGACCTTGAAAATGCAACACGAAGAATATATTGTGATTCTCTAACCATTAATGATATTAAGGTTCCTAGTTTTCTAAGATTTGGATCTTGGATCGGAGGAGATAGAGATGGAAATCCTTTTGTAACCCCAGATGTCACACAAAAAGCTGTATACATGCATTCTAAGACAGCACTAAAAGAATACATAACAAGAGCAAAAGAATTATCTTTGTTTATGACTCATTCTGATCAGTTAATGAAACCTTCTGATAACTTTATCGAGTCTTTAAAAAAAGATAATGAGTTTCTGAAAGCAGCTTTTTATAAAAAAACTAATGATTTTCCAAAAGAACCATATAGAAGAAAATTTAAAATAATTAGTTATCGTTTAGCAGAATCATTGAGAAGGATTACAGAGCTTCAGGATGGAAAAACTATCAAAGAAAAGACAAACGCATACTCTTGTGAAAAGGAGCTTCTAGAGGATTTGTATATCATAAGAGATTCTCTGAAAGAAGATGGGGATATTGTTTTACTAGAGTTTGGATTAGATGATTTTATAAGACTAGTTGAGACATTCGGATTCTTCTTGGTTAATCTAGATATAAGAGAGGAATCAACAAAGCATACAAATGTGATAAGTGCTGTTGTTAAGCAAGCTAAAAATAAAAATTATGACAATATGAGTGAGGAAGAAAAAGTTAAATTATTGTCAAGCATGCTTATCGAAAAAGAAACTTTCAAAGGAAGTTATGAACTACTTTCAGAAGACTTAAAAGTTATTGTAGATGTTTTTAAAACAATGATTCTACTTAGAGAGCAAGTAAGCCCAGAGGCATTTGGGCATTATATTATCTCAATGACCCACGATGCTAGCCATGTTCTTGAGGTAATGCTTATAGCAAAAATGGTTGGCCTTGTAGGAGAAAAAGAAAATGGAAAATTGTTCTGTAATATTTTAATCACTCCACTGTTTGAAACTGTTGATGACTTAGCGAGAATAAAAATTATTTTAGAGTCGCTATTTTCAAACGAGGTTTATATAAAATTTTTGCAATGTCATGAAGATAATTTGCAAGAAGTAATGCTAGGTTATTCTGATTCTTGTAAAGATGGAGGGATACTAGCTTCATCATATGGTCTCTATGAAGCACAACAGCAAATAATTGAAATTTCCGAAAAATATAAAGTTGAGTGCAAAATATTTCATGGGAGAGGTGGAACTGTTGGTCGAGGTGGTGGCCCAACACATAATTCTATTCTTGCACAACCTGCGAATACAGTTAATGGAAAAATTAAAATTACAGAGCAGGGAGAAGTTCTTTCATACAAATATGCTCAATATGAAACAGCATGCTATGAATTAGAAATGGCTATCAGTGGGCTCATAAAGGCTAGCCAGCACATTGTCGTAGAACAAAAATCTGATACTTCTGCCTATGAAGAAATAATGAAGGGTATGTCACAAAAAGGAGAAAATAAATATCGTGAGTTAACAGATAAAACTCCCGGATTAATTGACTATTTTTATGAAGCTACACCAGTACAAGAGTTAGGTGAATTAAATATAGGCTCAAGACCAGCACATAGATCTAGCGGAGAAAGGTCTAGATATTCTATTAGGGCAATTCCATGGGTATTTGGTTGGTCTTTATCTAGACATACTCTTCCTGCTTGGTATGGTTTAGGGTCAGCATTAAATAAGATTTATGATGAAAAAGGAATAGAAGTTCTCCAAGAGATGTATAGAGATTGGCCATTCTTCCATATGATGATTGATAATATTGGGCAAGCAATTGCAAAAGCAGACTTAGCTATTTCAAAAGACTATGCAGCTTTGGCTAATGATCAGGAGACAGCCGCAAAAATATTTAAGAAAATAGAAGATGAGTATAAGCTAACAGAAAATTTAATGTTGCAAATAATAGATACCAATAGACTTTTGGCAGATAACAAAAAATTAGCCTTATCTCTATATAGAAGAAAACCTTATATGGATCCTTTAAATTATATCCAGGTAATGTTACTAAGAAAGCATAGAAACTCAGACTCACATGATGAAGCAGTATTTAATCCTTTATTAAGAACGATACATGCTATAGCGGCAGGACTTAGAAATACAGGCTAAGAAATCTTGCTTTGTGATGATTCCATATTGAAGTATTCTTTTATCTTAATTCTTAATAAAATTGCTTATATTAATATTATAAAAAATTATTAATTTTTTAATAAGAAACATTCTCATTTATTATCATTAGAAGGCTTGCTTTACAGACTATAACTATTGTCTATGAAAAATATAAATATATTCTTAGATCTTGAACATAGCTATAAATATATACTTTATTACGTTACTAAATTAATTAAAGCAAATAAAAAAGGGGAAATTTATGAACAAACAACATGTAGCTTTATCACTTAGTGTTGGAGTCCTAGGCGGTATCTCGGTTTTTTTGGCAAGTAACTTGTTAAGTTCTGTTGGTTATTTAATATGGGTTGGATTTATAGCTTGGGGTTTGTTTTTTAAAAACGGCGGAGATAATAATGCATTAAAAATGACAATAACAGCAGGTGTTTATGGTGCTGTATTAGCAGGACTATTTTTTGTACTTTCAGGAGCTATAAATATTGGTGGATCCTTAAATGGCCCAATATGGATTGCGATAACTGTCTTCTTGCTAATATTTGGAACCCAGATACCAATCTTTAGTTGTGCACCGACAGCTGTATGTGGTTACGCAGCAACTGCTGGCTATGTAATTCATGCGGCAGATGGTGCAATGATACCAATGATTTCTTCTGCAGCAATGCACAACCCTGTTATAACAGTATCAATATCTATTATTATTGGAACAATATTTGGGATGTTGTCTGGAAAAGCTGCAGCAGCAATCGGCAATTAAAGAAATTAATTATAATCGTTAGACGCTCACAAGGTCGAAACTTTAAATTTCGGCCTTTTTTTTAAATAGTAAATGCAAAATTTTCTTGTGTCTTTAGTATTTAAATCATTTTTTAATAATTTTTTTTTTACAAATCTCCACCCAAGCTCTCTATGACGTGCGAGAATAAATGCACTTTCACGCCTATATTTTATTTGCTTCCACCAAGAGGAATTTTTTGTAACTAGCTTAATTTGTTTATAAATATACATAATTAATATAATATAATATAAATAACGTGCTAACGTATTAACAAAATATAAATAAAAAATAATTTATAGAAATGATAGAGAACAATGAAAAATTAGGATCAAATTTTTTTACAAAAATAACTTTTTTTCTTGTAAGAATAACACTTGGTATATCTTTCTTTCTACATGGCTGGGGAAAATTACCACTGCCACCTGAGAAGCTGTCACCCTGGTTTGAAAGTATGGGTATGTTCGCGCCTGAATTTGTAGCATCTTTAGTTGCAGTAGGTGAAATGTTGTCAGGGATTGGAATTATTTTAGGTGGGATCGTCTCGGGCCCATTAGGTTCAATAATTACTAGATTAAGTGCTTTTTCAATATTTATAATAATGATAGGAGCATTTTATCTTGCTCATTCAGATTGGTTTATTAATGAAAAGTTATTTAAAAGTGAGCAAATTTATATATTTGTATTGAGCATATTCTTTTTAATCAATGGAAATAGAAAGTAGTTTATTTCTTTGATTTCTTTTTTGCTGCATAGAATCTTTTTTTAGGTTTTGCATCTGAGCTTCTTATAGTTTTTTTCGAAGACCCGGCTTTTGATTTTCTTTTTGGTTTATCGCTAAAACTTTTTCCATTCGAAGACCCGGCTTTTGATTTTCTTTTTGGTTTATCGCTAAAACTTTTTCCATTCGAAGACCCGGCTTTACGTCTTCTTGATCTGTTGTTAGTATTTTTTCGAGGAGCATATTGATGCTTTGCATTTGGATTCATCAACATATCTATATTAAGCCATAAATGTCCTTCGCTAGGAGAGACAAAGCAGATTGCTTCGCCGCTTTCTCCTGCTCTTGCAGTCCTGCCTATTCTATGGATATAGTCTTCTGCAACTTGAGGAAGATCATAATTTATAACATGTTTTAAATGTGGGACATCAAGGCCGCGTGAGGCAATATCAGTAGCAATTAAAACTCTTATTTTTTTTTCTCTAAAACTTTTCATAATCTTATCACGCTTACTTTGCCTAAGATCTCCATTTAAAGCGCCTGCTTTTATTCCATCTTTTTTAAGATTTTTTGCAATTTTTTCAGTGCTATGTTTTGTTTTAGCAAATACAAGAATAGATCCTTCTCTCTTTTCTAATTGCTCTATAAGGAGTTTATATTTTTTTGAATTATCGGTATTTATAATTTCATGTTTAATATTTTTTGATAACGTATTCTCTTTGTCTACTGATATCCTTTCTGGATTTTTTAAATATTTTTTTGACAAAGTAATAATATTTTTAGGAAATGTTGCTGAGAACATTAAAGTTTGCTTTTTTTGCGGCATATATTTTAAAATCTGATCAATTTGAATACCAAAACCCATATCAAGCATTCGATCAGTTTCATCTAAAACCAGATGAGTTACATTTTTAAGGTTTAAAGATTCTCTTTCTAAATGATCATTTATGCGCCCGGGTGTGCCTATAATAATTCTTGGTTTTCTTTTTAATTGAGACAGTTGCTTGCTAATTGCCTCGCCACCAATAAGACAAGATGCTTTAATTTGATTTGATTGGCCCAATAAATCTCTAACGACGCTAACAACTTGTTTTGCTAGTTCCCTAGTTGGCGTAATAATAAGCGCGCATTCATCACTAGTTGAAATAATTTTATCAATAACTGGAATAGCAAAAGCACCAGTCTTTCCTGTACCAGTAGATGCAGACCCTAAGAGATCACGTCCTTTTATAATTAATGGTATTGCTTGTGCCTGAATAGGCGTGGGTTTTTTAAATCCCATTTTATTCAAAGATGTATTTAAAGCCTTGCACAGCCCTAAGTTTTCAAAATTTTCCATTTAGTTTCCATATATTTTTAGAAACCAATGTATGTTACCTGGAGCACTGTGTTTTAAGTAATCAACGCGGGAATCTTTAATAAACTACAAAATTGTAATTTGCGGTACTTTGACAGTAACTTAATGATAATACAAGCAATAAATTCATTAAATATGCTTAATATCAAATAATATTTGTATTTAAGTCATATTGAATTAGAATGACAAATTCAAAAAATCTACAGAATAAAAGTTTATGTTCAAGACACAAGGTTTAGAAATATCGTTTTCTGGTCAAGAAATATTTAAAGATGTGAATGTAATTATTAATAAAAAAGAAAAAGTTGGTTTCATTGGAAGAAATGGATCAGGCAAAAGTACATTTTTAAAATTAATATTAGGACAACTTGAACCAGATAGCGGAGAAATAATAATTCCGAAAGGTTATAAGATTGGACACCTTGAGCAACATATTAAATTTTCTCATGATACAGTATTGGAAGAGGTTTGCAGCATACTTACTGGCGATAGAGAGTACGAAGGATGGAAAGGAGAATCTATACTAACCGGCCTTGGGTTTACATATGACGAAATGATGAAAAATCCTAATGATTTCTCAGGAGGATTTCAGGTAAAAATAAACTTAGCTAAACTTTTGCTAGATGAGCCAAATATGCTTTTACTTGATGAGCCGACAAATTATTTAGATATTCACTCTATTAGATGGCTGAAAAAATTTCTAAATGATTGGCGTCAAGAAATTATATTAATAACGCATGATAGAGATTTTATGAATAGCGTAATTAGTCATACATTAAATATACATCGAGGTATTTTCAAAAAAACATCAGGAAATACTGAAAACGTAATGGAGAAAATTTTAGAAGAAGAAGAAATACATAATAAAACAGTTTTGAATGAAAGCAAAAAAAGAGAGAAAACTGAAGAGTGGATAAAAAGATTTGGGTCAAAAGCAAGTATGGCAAGTCGAGCTCAATCAAAAATAAAAATGTTAGAAAAAAATGGTAGAAAAGAAAAACTTGCGGCAATTGCAAACTTAGATTTTAAATTTAATTATCTGCCTTATCAGAGCAAAGAAAATTTATTAAATATTAAAAAAGTAAATTTCTTTTACAAGGAAGAAAATTATCTTATAAAAAATGTTTCTTTTAGTATTAAAAAGACAGACAAAATATGTGTAATAGGAAAAAATGGAAAAGGAAAATCAACACTTTTAAAATTAATAACAGGAGATTTAATACCCATATCTGGCGATATTAATATACACCAAAAGACAAACTTTGGTTATTTTGGACAAATGAATATTGATCGTCTAAGTCCAAATAATAGTGTTTACCAGGAAATACAAAGTTATGTTCCAGAAATGGAAGAAACCAAAGTAAGGCAAGTATGTGGGAGTATGATGTTTTCAAGCAGACTATCAGGTAAACCAATAAAAGTGCTTTCTGGGGGAGAAAAAAGCAGGGTAATGTTAGGTAAAATATTGCTTAAACCAGCAAATTTGCTAATGTTAGATGAACCAACTAATCATCTGGATCTTGATTCGTGTGAATCGTTATTACAAGCTATTAAAGCCTTTGATGGAGCAGTTATGATGGTAACCCACGACGAATATTTTTTAAGAGAAGTAGCCAATAAATTAGTAATTTTTGATGATAATAAAGTAACAGTATTTGAAGGTTCATACGATGACTTTTTAAGTAAAGTTGGATGGAAAGATGAATAATAAATTTTTAATAATTTAAATGAAAACAAAAGTATATTTTAACAATTCTTGCTCAATCTGCAGAACAGAGATCAATGAATATAAAAAACATTCTAAAGACAAAATTGAATGGGTCGATATTTCTACATATAAAGACTCTGAAAGCGAAACTAATAAAAAAACAGACGAACTTTATAGAAGAATGCATGTTCTTGAAAATGGGAAGATTATTTCTGGCGCAAAATCTTTTTTAATAATTTGGAAACAAATACCAAAATATAATTTCCTATGTAAGATTTTTCAAAACCCACTAATTTTTCCATTCTTTAATATAATTTACGAAGTCATAGCTTATTTTCTGTACTTGAAGAGTAAATTGTTTAGATGAAAATAATATCAATAAATATATCCTCTCCTAAAACAATAATATTTAATAAAAAAAAATTAAATACAAGTATTTTTAAAAAACCAACTGAAGATGAAGTTATTGTAGGGCCTTTGGGAATTAAGGGTGATAAACAAGCGGACTTAAAAGCTCATGGAGGAACTCATAAGGCGATTTATGCATACTCGTATAAACATTACGATCATTGGGGAGATTGCTTAAAGAAAAATTTTTCAAATAGTTATGGGTTAATGGGAGAAAATCTGACTATAGATAATTTTGATGAAAAAGAATTTTATATTGGGGACCAATTTAATATATCAAATACTATATTGCGAATAACACAGCCTAGAATACCTTGTTATAAACTAGGAATAAAAATGAATCAAAGAGATTTTCCAAAGCTTTTTATAGATTACGGTCATCTTGGAATGTATATGGAAGTTCTTAAGGGTGGCTCAATTTCAAAGGGCAATGATTTAGCATTAATACATCGTGAAGAAATTACTATGAGTGTGTACGAAATTTCAAAATTGATTTTTGATGCAAAAGATAATATTGATGCAATGCAAAAAGCACTTAAAATAAATTGTCTTTCTGAAGAAATAAAAGAACGTTTTTCTTCTAGACTTGTTAAACTAGGCCATTACGATGCGATTTAGAGAAAAAAATGAAAAAAATTAGAAGTTTTTTTAAAGTTGATTCAAATTATCAACTGTTTATCGTAAATTTAGTCTTTGCATTAACCGGCTCAGCCGCACTATATTTTGCAGATTATCTTCTAAATTTATTTCTATTTACAAAGGATTTGTACGGAATTTTTTTTTATTGGGTAACTAGAATAATTTTAGTCTTGCCACTTTATCAGGTCTTGTTAATAATAATAGCGACAATATTTGGACAATTTTCTTATTTTTGGGCAATGGAGAAAAAGACAATAAACAAGTTTAAAAAAATTTTTTATAAAAAATAAAACACTAATTTTGCATAAATAATTTTGATACAATAATATCTAACTTAATTTACAAATAGTTGCGGAGGTTTTTATATGGAAAACGTTAATAGGGAAGAAGTTATCGCATTATTAAATGAAATAATGAAGTACGAGTTAGCTGGCGTCGTTAGATATACTCACTCTGCGCTTATGGTTGTTGGACCTTATAGAGAGAGTTTAATAACGTATTTTAATGAACAGTCATCAGAATCATTAGAGCATGCTCAAAGTGCTGGAGAGTTATTAGTAAGCTTAGGTGGGCACCCATCGCAAGATATTTCCATAATTGATGAATCAAATGAGCATTCGATCCAAGCATTACTTGAAGAAAGTCTACAACATGAAAGAAAAGCAGTATCTTTGTATAAAGATTTATTGTCTGAAGTAGAAGGAAAGAGTATTTACTTAGAAGAATACGCAAAGGAAATGATCAAAAATGAAGAGATACATAGTTTAAAAGTTGAAAAAATGCTTAGAGATTATGAATAAAAGTTTTTTTTCTGAAAGAGTTTTGTCTGGTGTACAGCCTACGGGAGGCTTACATTTAGGAAACTATCTAGGTGCTATAAAAAATTTTGTTCCTTTACAGCAAAAATTTCAATCACTATTTTGTGTTGTAGATCTTCATGCAATTACTGTATGGCAAGATCCCAAAGATCTAATAGCAAATAAATGTGAAGTAGCAGCAGCTTTCATTGCGTCTGGCATAGATCCAAAGAAAAGTATTATTTTTAATCAGTCACAGGTCCCAGAGCATACTCAACTTGCTTGGGTATTAAACTGTATCGCAAGAATGGGATGGTTAAATAGAATGACACAATTCAAGGATAAGGCAGGTAAAAACAAAGAAAAAGTTAGCGTCGGACTTTATACTTATCCAATATTAATGGCTTCTGACATTATGATATATAAAGCAACCCATGTTCCAGTAGGAGAAGACCAAAAACAACATCTAGAACTCACAAGAGACATTGTGCAAAAATTTAATAATGATTTTAAAAAAGAAGTTTTCCCAATGCCTGAACCAATTATTATGAAGAGCGCAGCAAGAATTATGAGCCTTAGAGACGGAACAAAAAAAATGAGCAAATCTGATATATCAGAATACTCAAGAATTATGCTTACTGATAATAATGATGAAATCGCAAAAAAGATTAAAAAAGCAAAAACAGACGCTATGCCACTTCCAGAAAATATAGAAGAACTTGAAAATATGCCAGAAGCAAAAAATTTATTAACAATATATTCTGCATGCGAAAATAAAAATTTTGATGAAGTTTTTCTTAAGTATCAAAATAGAAATTTTTCTGATCTTAAAGAAGATTTAATAGAAGTAGTGATAAATAAACTAAGTCCAATTAGAGAAGAAATGATTAAATTACTAGATAATCATGATTATCTTCAGGGAATTTTAGATTCTGGTTCGTTAGATGCGCAAAAAATAGCAAAAAAAGTTTTAAAAGAAGTATATGATGTCACAGGTTTAAATTCTGTAAGTTAATTCCAATTGAATAGTCAAAAAAAAATCCTAAAAGAGTTATTACGTAAAGATAAAAAATTAGGACCTATTCTTGATAACTCAAAAAAATGTCCTTTTTTACAAAAGCCAATCATCAAAGAAGAAATTTTATTTTACGAACTAGCTCAGTCCATAGTTGGTCAGCAAATATCTGCAAAGGTAGCTGATGTAATATGGAATAGATTGATCTCTGAAACAAAAAATAAAAAGAAGTTTTTAATTTTTATTTCCCAATCAAATTTGAAATGGGCAAGAAAACAAGGGCTTTCTTCCAGGAAACACGAATATATTAAAACTATAGCAAAAAAAATTATATCTAAAAAATTATCTTTAGAATCAGTTAAGAGTTTAAATGATGCTGATGCAAAAGATTTTTTGTCAAGTTTGAAAGGCGTAGGTCCTTGGACTTCTGAAATGTTTTTAATGTTTGCTTATAAGAGACTGGATATTTTTTCTATCGGAGATATTGCTTTAAGAAGAGCAGTATCAGAGATTTATGACGTAAGTAAAGATGATCAAAAACAGATAGTATCTATAGCGGATAGATGGACCCCATACAGATCTATTGTTTGTTGGTATTTATGGGAGCATTTGGGTGTTTAAATCTAAAAGTCGTACGTGATACCTTTTCTTTCCCAATCACCGAATCTAGTAGGTTCTAGGCCTTTTGGCCCATTTTTTTCTTTTGCTCTCATAATTAAAACCTTTTGCTTTTTTCTTTCCTTAGCTTCTGCTAAAGCATTTTTAGCGTTTTCTTTATTTTTTTCTATTAAGGTTTTGTTCATAAATCTATATGAGTATTTTCTAATATATTAGAGTATAATACTTCACGTGAGATATTTTAACAATAGGGAAATTAATATGTGTAAATTTACAAAATTTTTAGGTTTAATTATCGCAATTATGCTTGGTGGAATAGCGCATGCATCTGAAAATCATGTCGTGAAAATGCTAAATAACGGAGCTGAAGGATCCATGGTTTTTGAACCAGCTTTTATAAAAATAAACACTGGTGATAGTATCACTTTTGAAATGACAGATGCAGGGCATAATGCTGTGACCGTTGCAGGCCCAGATGGTAGCGTGGCTTTTGATACAAAATATAAGCCTTCAACAGTAATAAAATTTGATGTGAACGGAATTTACTTATATAAATGTGCGCCACATGCAATGATGGCAATGGCAGGGCTGATACAAGTATCTGATGCAAATAATAAAGATGAAATGGCTAAAGCTGTAGAGAAGTTTGAAGCAACGGTTATGATGCCTAATGTTAAAACAAGAATGTCTGATCTTTTTAATAGTAATATAAATTAGAAAAAATTAAATTGCAGAGGTTCTAATATTATAAACTAGGAATCTCTGTAAGCTTTTTCTATCCTTTCTTGCCTGCTTTTTTCCTCGGCACAAAATAAGGCTGTTGGCCTAACTAAAAGTCGCTCAATGCCTATGGCTTCTCCGGTATTAATACAATAGCCATAACTTCGGTCATCTATTCTTTTAATGGCTTCATCAATTTTAGGAAGAAGCTTAGATTCTCTATCTAGTATTCGCAATCTTAAGTGTATCTCTTCTTCAATTTGTGCGCGATCAAGATCATCGCACTCTCTAGACTGCTGAGATAACTCAGCTCTCTCATTTTCTAAGTGCTTTCTTAATTCTATTTTCATATTGACAAGGCGGTCTTTAAAAAAATCAAGCTGATCTTCATTCATATAGCGGCTTGCAGCTGCTTTTTTTATTTTTGCTTCTGTGTATTTCATTTAGCCATCATCCCTTATAATTTTTTAAAGTAGTGAACTTATATTATGTAGGCGCGTTATTATACAATGGATTTTGTAACACTCAAGATCTATTTTTCATCTTTTAGTTATTGATTTAATTTATTTTTTGCTTAGAGATATTATGTGTAAGCCTTTTAGTAAATTTATAGCCTCTGATAGTTGGTAATCATTTTCAAGTTTTTTACTCTGTATTTGAAGAATTTCTTCTGCATTTTTTTTATCAGTATTTTCTAAATGCCCTTTTAAATCAGACTCTTTGATCATTTTATTTTCATTAAGAGTGCTTAATTCTAAATCTTTGACAATAATATCTGGAGTAATGCCTTTTGCTTGTATGGACCTGCCATTGGGTGTGTAGTATCTGGCTGTAGTAATTTTTACAGCAGTTTTTGATGTAATTGGCAAAATAGTCTGAACCGAACCCTTTCCAAATGATTGAGTGCCCATAATGACAGCACGATTATGGTCTTGAAGTGCGCCCGCTACAATTTCTGATGCTGAAGCAGAACCACCATTTATTAATACTACAATTGGTTTACCTTCAGCTAAGTCCGTATTATTTGAATTAAATTCATATATCGCGTTAGCAGTTTTACCTTTTGTGAAAACTAGCTTCTTTTTACCTTTTATAAAAGCATCGCTAACATCAACTGCTGCTCCTAAGACACCACCTGGATTATTTCTCATATCCAACACAAAGCCTTTAATATTTCCCTTTGCTTCTTTTTTTAAGTTAGAAATTGCATCGTATAAATTATTTCCAGTTTTATTTTGAAAGCTGGATATTCTGATATATCCATAATTATTATCGATAAGTTCATATTTGACACTTTTCACAACTATTTTAGCTCTGATAATTTTTATTTCTAATGGACCTGTTTCTCCTTTTCTTGCAATAGTTAATAAAATTGGGCTTCCAATTTTACCTCTCATTTGATCCACAGCTTGATTTAGTGACTGACCTTTAACAGATTTTTTGTTAATTTCTATTATTAGGTCACCTGCTTTTACACCAGCTTTATATGCCGGAGTATCATCTATTGGTGTAATCACTTTTACAAAACCATCTTCCATCGTAACTTCAATACCCAATCCTCCAAATTCTCCTTTCGTTCCAATTTGAAGATCTTTGAAATCTTTTTCATTTAAAAAAGTAGAGTGAGGATCAAGGCCTTCAAGCATTCCTTTTATTGCATTATCAAAAAGTTCTTTATCTGATATGTCTTGCACATAATTTTGCTTTATTTTTAAATAAACCTCAGAAAAAGCTTGTAATTGATTCAACGGTAGACTCGTTTTAGCAGCATATGCATTATTATCTTTAATAATTAATAGGCTTCCAGCTAAAAACATTAATGCTAATAGAAGTATAATATTCTTGATTTTAAAAATTCTCATAGCACTATAGTATTAGAATTTTATCATTGAGCCAAACTAAATTTATTGCTTATATTGCACCATTCATGTGGGTTTTGAGGAACTCCATTTTGCCTAATCTCAAAATACAGCGAATTTATTAAATTCCCTCCACTTTGTCCGCTCATTGAAATTATTTCGCCTTTATGCACTAAATCACCTTTATTTTTAAGCAAAACCTTATTATGAGCATATAAGGACATAAGTTTTTTGCCATGATCAATAATTATCATCATTCCGTATCCCTTCATCCAGTCAGAAAATATAACTTTACCCGAATAAACGGCTCTAACTTTTCCGCTAGATGGTAAAATTATTGTTTCTCCATTCCATCGGTATAAGTTACTAAATTTATATTTATTAAAATTATTGCTAACTTTTCCATTTATTGGCCAAGGCAACGTTCCTTTGATTCTATTATTTCTATCATTGTTAAATAACTTACTGGGATGATTCAAAAGTTTTAAAAGATCGGACTCTTTATTTATATAGTCCAAGTAAGACAATTTACTTCTTTCAATTTCCAATTTAATTTTTTTTGCTAAAATTGTATTTTTTTTTTCAAGAGTATTTAATAAAAAAAGTTTTTCTTTTAACTCGGCATTAAGTTTTTGTAAAAAAAATATCTTATCATTATAATTTTTTGCTTTTGCAGACTCAATATTTCGATTAATTTGATATAAATCTAGTTCATCTTTTTGGGTTCTGCTGATGTATTTCGTTATTTCTGTATCTATAAATATGTCATTACTTTTAGAATTTAGTATTTTATATATTATATAATTATCAATTGTTGAATATTCTTTATAAACTATTTCTTGCAAAATTTTATTAGTAACTGTTTCTTCATATTCAATTGCTCTAATACCAATCCTGATTTTTTCCAGATCTAGTTTTAGCTTAGACTTGTTTTGATTTATTTTTATTATTTTTTTTTCAATATTATTTATTTCTATATCAGTTTCTTTAATCTGATAGTTTATTTTATTCAAATAAGAAACAAGCTTTTCTTTTTTTTTACTCTCAATGGCGATGTTTTCTTTTATATTTTTTAGCTTATCTCTAACATTATTTTTGTCCGCATAGCTTGGTAATGAGGTGAAAAATGCCGTATAAGTCATTAAAATCAATAAAATTAATTTATTAGACATATCTAATATTGATTGGTAACATGAGAATGATGATACTAAAAAGTTTTTTTAATAACAATAATTATGTAAAAAGAGGAAAAGTTTATGGTGGAAGCTGCCAAACAGTCAATAGACCATAGTAATGTTTCACAGGATGATATAGACAGAGCATCGCGCTCAATAAAAGCCATGTCACATCCATTGAGACTTAAGATATTGTGTATTTTGGGGGACTCTGAGTTTAGTGTACAAGATATTGTTGATACAGTCGGCACATCTCAAAGTAATATTTCTCAACATTTGGGTATCTTAAAGGACAAAGGCGTTTTAGTTACAAGAAAAGAAGCTAACAAAGTTTTTTATAGAGTTAGTGATGAACGAACTCTCAAACTACTAGAAATGATGAGAGAAGTTTTTTGTTCTTCAGGTCACTAAGAGAAGTAATTTACTATGGATGCCTACTTCAATTTTATTTCAAATAATCCAATCCTTTTTATCTTATTTTTTGTAATTTTATCGTTTATCATTTTCAATGAATATAAAACAATAACTCAAAAGTATAAAGATATCTCTCCTCAAGATGCTGTTTTTTTAATTAATGATGATGCGTTTATTCTGGATGTAAGAGAAAACTCTGAACTTACTGAAGGAATTATAAAAAACTCTAAGCATGTAAACTTCTCATCAGTACAGACAAGCCTTGACTCTATTAAAAAGTATTGTAATAAGGCAACTATTGTATATTGTAAATCAGGTGTAAAGTCAGCAACCATTTCAAATTTATTAATTAAAAATGGTTTTAACAATGTTTACTCAATAAAAGGAGGCTTCCAAGCTTGGGTCACAGACAGTCTTCCAATAGTGAAAAAATAATTATGAAAGCTATAGTATACTCAACAAAAATATGCCCATATTGCGTTAGAGCAAAAATGCTCTTAGAGAAAAGAAATATTGAATATATTGAATACAAAATTGATGAAGACGTAAAAATGTTTCAGCAAATGTTACAACTATCAAATGGGAGGCAATCTGTGCCGCAAATATTTATAGATGATAAACATATTGGTGGATATGATGACTTGGTTGATCTTGATATGGAAGGCGGGCTTGAAAGTAATGATTAGACATCCAATTATTCAAAATACAAATGCCATCTACTGATGTAACAATAGTAGGTGCAGGCTCCTGGGGAAGAGCATTAGCTCATACACTTTTAATTAATAAAAAAAAGATCTTGATGTATTCTAGGAATACAAAAGATAAAAAATATGAGTGCAAAAATATAAATGTCTTGCATACAAATGAAATTCAAAACGTTTTTAATAATAATGCCCCTATTGTAATTGCTACACCAGTGAGTTCTTTAAAAGAAATTGGATCTTTAATTAACAAGTATAATTATAGTGGGCCAATTATATTAGCTTGCAAAGGAATTGACTCAGCACTTGGATTATTTCCAACACAAATTTTAAGCCAAAGCATTTCAGAAAATAATCTTGCAGTTGTATCAGGACCAACATTTGCAGCAGAAGTTTTAAAAAACAAACCTACCGCTGTAACAATTGCGTCAAAAAATACTAAAATACTAAAATTATTTACAAATATGTTTCATAGTAAATATTTTCGAGTTTATGCTTCAAATGACTTGATCGGATGTCAATTAGGAGGAGCGATGAAAAACATTTTATCTATTGCTGTTGGTATATCTGATGGACTAAAACTTGGGGCTAATGCTAAAGCAGCTATAATATCCAGAGGGATGATTGAAATTAAAGCTCTTGGAGAAATACTAGAATGCGATGAAAATACAATTTATGGATTAAGTGGTTTAGGAGATCTTGTTTTAACTTCAAATGATGATCTATCAAGAAACAGGAGATTTGGTTTGGCTATTGCAGAAGGTTTGTCAATCTTGGAAGCAGAAAAAAAAATAGGGTTTGTTGTAGAGGGCATATATGCATCAAAAGGGTTAAATATATTGATGAAAAAACATTCATTAAATTTGCCTATATGCAACAAGGTATTTGATATAATAAATGGTAAAATAAGTGCTGATAAAGCAGTTAGTGATTTATTAACAAGAGAACAAAAGAAAGAATTTGTTTAATTTTTATCAATATTAAAATGTAATAAAACTTACAAGATGCTATCTAATATATTAAAATTTTTTTTATACAAGATTGAGCCAGAGAAGGCTCATAAACTTTCGCTTGTACTTATAAATAAATATTTCGCGAAAATGCCACTTTCGTCAAATCATCTTGATAAAAACTTATATCAAAAAATATTTAATTTAAGTTTTGATAATCCCGTAGGTTTGGCAGCTGGATTCGATAAAAATGCTGAAATTTATAATCAAGTTGATAAATTTGGTTTCGGCTTTACAGAAATAGGTACAATAACGCCAAAACCACAAGAAGGAAATTTAAAACCAAGGGTTTTTAGATTAATTCAGGATAAAGCAATAATAAATAGATTGGGTTTTCCAAATGAGGGTATGAATGAAATAACAAAAAAAATGAAGAAGAATATTCCAAAAGGTATATGTGGTGTGAATATTGGCCCTAATAAAGAAAATGCGACATCTATCGACGATTATTTATTATGTTTTGATCAATTTTTTGAATTAGCTTCATATATAGTAATTAATATTTCATCTCCAAATACTCCTAAATTAAGATCTCTTCATAATAATGAGAAAATAACAGAGCTAATAGATGCAATTAAAAAAAGAAGAGCTGAAAAAAAATCCAATGTTCCAATAATCCTAAAGGTTTCTCCGGATATTGAGGAAGATAAAATAGAAGGTATATGTAATATTCTTTTGGAAAAATCTATAGATGGAGTGATTCTTACAAATACAACTATCAGAAATAAGAGTAGTTTAAGTAGTGAGCATAGAATTCAAGACGGAGGATTATCTGGAGAGCCATTAAACGAAATATCAAATAAAATTATACAAAAATTTTATTTGCGTCTTGGCAGCAGTATTCCAATTATAGGGGCAGGAGGTGTAAGCAGCGGTGCTACTGCTTATGAAAAAATTAAATCTGGGGCATCATTATTACAATTGTATACAGCATTAATATACGAAGGTCCCTATGTTGCGAAAAAAATAAATAAGGAACTAAGTAATTTAATTAAGTTAAATGGATACAATAATATATCCGAAGTTATTGGAATAAACTGCAAATAATTGAATTAATTTTTTATAGATTTCATTTTATTTGTTATTGTATTTCTTCCCCATCCAAGAATTTTTGCTGCTTCTGTTTTATTTCCTCCAGATAATTTTAACGCTGATTTAATTAAAATAGATTCATAAACATTGTTAATCTTTTCTGATATATTTTCCGAGTCGTTATTAAATTCTTTAAGAATCCATGATTCCAGAATTTCCTCCCAATTCTCACTCTTATTATGATTATCTTCTTTAGCCAATAAATCTTTTGGCAATTCATTGATTGTTATTATTGAGTCTGTGGACATTACAGAAAGATACTTGCATACATTTTGAAGCTCCCTAATATTTCCTGGCCAAGCATACCTTAGAAAAATTTTTTTTACTTCGTCATCCAATGATTTTAAAGGTACCTTAAATTCCTTGGAAAACTGAATCATAAAATAATTTGCTAATTCCATTATGTCACTTTTTCTTGTTTGTAAGTTGGGTAGTTCAATTTTAATTGCATTTATTCTATGTAAAAGATCCTCTCTAAATAAATTTTGACGAACAAGATAATTTAGATCTTTATGAGTGGCAGTAATAATTCTAGTTTTAACCTTTATAGATTTAGAGCCACCAACTCTAAAAAATTCCCCTTCTTGTAAAACACGTAGCAATCTTGTTTGGACATCTAAAGGCATATCACCAATCTCATCTAAAAATAAAGTTCCATCTGAAGCTTGTTCAAATCTTCCAATTCTTTGATTATAAGCACCAGTAAAAGATCCTTTTTCATGACCGAAAAGTTCAGATTCTAAAAGTTCAGTAGGAATTGCGCCGGTATTTATAGCAATAAAAGATTCATCCTTTCTTGAGCTATTATTATGTATGGCTTTAGCAATTAACTCTTTTCCTGTTCCTGTTTCACCAAGAATTAAAACCTCAACATCTGTTTGTGCAATTTTAGCAATCGATTTATATATTAATTGCATTGACTCAGATAAACCAATAATTTTAGGTATTTCATTTGTATTATCAAGAGGCGAATTAAGTGAAGATTTTGATATATTATTACAAGCACTGTTTACAATAGAAATCACATTATCTATATCAAAAGGTTTTGTTATATATTCATATGCCCCTTTTTGTAGCGAGCTTACAGTTGTCTCAAGATCAGAGAAAGCGGTCATTATTATTATAGGGATACTAGGGTATTCACGCTTAATTTTCTGCAGCATATCAATACCATTAATTCCCGGCATTCTTACATCTGAAATAATAATATCAGGTGATATTTTTTGAAAATCTTCTAAAAAAGCTTCTACGTTTTCGAAGCAAGAGACATTATAATTCTCTTTTTTCAAAGCTTTATCTAAGACCCACCTTATTGATTTGTCATCGTCTAGAACGCAAATATGTTTATTATTCATTATTGTCACTTATTGGTAAAATAATCTTAAAAACAGTTTTTTCAGTATCTTCATCATAAATAATTATTCCTTTGTTGATTGATATCAATCTTTGTGAAATTGATAAACCTAAGCCATTACCACTATCTTTGTCAGTAATCAGCGGAAGAAATAATTTATTCTTTATGTCATCACTTATCCCAATACCGTTATCTATTATACTGATTACGCATACTAATTTATGCCTAATAGAATTAATTGTATAATTCCTATCAACTCTTGTTTTTATTTCAATTAAACCATTTTTTGTAATAGCCTCGTGGGAATTTTTTATTATGTTTAATAATGATTGAATTACCATATTCTCATCAATAAAAAGCAAAGGAATACTGGGATCATAATTTTTTTTATAGTTAAGCTTTTTTATTCCAAGGATTTTTATTATTTTTTCAATAATCTTATGAATATTTACTTTTTTGAAGTCAGGAAGATGATTTGAACTATTCATCTTATCTATATAATTTTTTAGTCTATCTACTTCACTAATTATAATATCTGTATATTCTTTGTATTTATTATCAATTTCTAAATTAAGTAATTGAGCAGCACCTTTTATTCCTCCCAATGGATTTTTTATCTCATGTGCTATTGAGCGAGTTATCATTGCTGACGTATTATTTTGATTCGTAAAGTCTGCATTTTTTACAATGTTCTTAATTCTTCTTATGGTTCGTATCTCTAATAACACATGTTTCTCATCCCCTTGATATATTGCTTGAACATTGCAGTCAACGAAATGTTTGCTTTTTGTTTTTAAAACTAATTCAACATCACGAGATACTGAAGATTGATTGAGTGCTATAGCGTCATACACTTGGTTAAGAATCATATTCTTTTGAGTAGAAAACAAACTATCAATTTGTGTATTTTTTAATATAGATTTGCTGCTGCTTAAGAGACTCTCCGCAGCTGTATTGACATGCGTAATTTTCATAAATCTGTCAGTGATGATCACAGAAGTACTTATATTATCCAGAATTTCGTATGCATCCATAATTTTTGTGTTAAGTAATAAAATTAAATATACACGAAATTTTGAGATTGCACAAATACAGTGCATTTTTAAAATATTATAATGCCCTAAACTAGGGCATTACAGTAATGAGCTAAAAACTGCTATAAACTATAGTACATCTCAAACTCTAACGGGTGAGTATTAGCTTGGAAAGCCTGTACTTCTTCCATTTTAAGAGCAATGTATGCATCTATAGTTTCATCATCAAATACTCCACCAGCTTTTAGAAACTCTCTATCTTCATCAAGCGACTTAAGGGCTTCATCAAGCGAGGAGCATACATGGGGTATCTTTGCCTCGTCTTCAGGACTAAGATCATCAAATAGATCAATATCCATATTTGGACCTGGATCTATTTTATTTTTAATGCCATCAAGGCCAGCCATCATAAGTGCTGTAAAAGTCAAATAAGGATTTCCACAAGCATCTGGGAATCTTACTTCAATTCTTCTGGCTTTATCGTTTGCAACATAAGGAATTCTAATGCTTGCAGATCTGTTTTTGGCTGAGTAAGTTAATATAGTTGGAGCTTCAAAACCTGGGACAAGCCTTTTATAACTATTTGTCGCTGCATTAGAAAAAGCATTTATAGCTTTCGCATGCTTTATAATGCCTCCAATATAGTAAAGTGCAAGTTGAGATAGTCCACCATATTCATTGCCTAAAAATAGATTTTCGCCATTTAAAAATAAGGATTGATGAACATGCATACCATTGCCGTTATCATTAATAATAGGCTTAGGCATAAATGTTGCCGTTTTCCCATAATTATGCGCTACATTGTGTATTACATATTTCATTACCTGGTTTTTGTCAGCTCTTTTTACCATGGTATCAAATTTAGTTGCAATCTCGCACTGTCCCGCAGTAGCTACTTCATGATGATGAACCTCGGTTTCAACTCCCATTTCCTCAAGAACATTACACATTGCTGAACGAATATCTTGAAAAGAATCAACTGGTGGGACAGGAAAGTAACCACCTTTAACTCCTGGTCTGTGTCCAGTATTACCATCTTCATATTGTTCCCCTGAACTAAAGCATCCTTCTTCAGATTCTACCCTATAGAAAGATTCACCTATTTCGTTGCCATAAGTTACTGAATCAAAAATAAAAAATTCAGGTTCAGGCCCAAAATAAGCTGTGTCAGCAATGCCAGAATCTACTAAATATTTCTCTGCTCTATGAGCAATAGATCTTGGATCACGGCTATAGCCCTCTCCAGTACTTGGTTCAATAATATTGCATCTTACTGTTAGTGTTGGATCACTAAAAAAGGGATCCATAATTGCTGTGTCTACGTCTGGCATAAGAATCATATCTGATTCGTTGATCGCTTTCCAACCAGCAATTGAAGAACCATCAAACATTTTGCCATCTGTAAACAAGGATTCGTCCACTGCGCCTACTGGAATTGTTACATGTTGTTCTTTGCCTTTTGTATCAGTGAATCTTAAATCAACAAATTTGACATCATTCTCCTTTATTGTTTTCATTATATCTGACATTATTCGCTCCTGTATGTATTACATTAATTTCATTATTTATAACGTATATGTATGCATATATTGTGCCATGTTTTTTATAAGGCATAAAATATGACTAAAATGTGTTAAATTGTTAGTACAATTCAATAATATATTAGATTTATATAGTAGTATATTACTAATTCAAAATTTACAATTTGTTTTATAATAAAGCCTACACATATTAGGTATATTTAAATTATGACATTTCAAGAAATTATATTTAAATTAAAGACATTTTGGGCAAGTAAAGGCTGTGTTTCGTTAGAACCTTATGACTTTCCTGTAGGCGCTGCGACATTTCATCCATCAACTTTTTTAAGGGCGCTTGGCCCTGAGCCGTGGAGGGCAGTTTACGCACAGCCCTGTAGGAGGCCAACAGACGGCAGATACGGAGAGAACCCAAATAGATTGCAGCACTACTTTCAACTTCAAGCTGTCCTAAAACCATCACCTGATGATATTCAAGATTTATATATTCAGTCTTTAGAATATATAGGCGTTCAAAGAAAAAATAATGATATAAAGTTTATAGATGATAATTGGGAGTCGCCTTCATTAGGTGCGGCGGGAGTAGGATGGGAAGTTTGGCTTAATGGTATGGAAATAAGCCAATTCACTTACTTTCAACAAGTAGGGGGTTTTGATTGCAAACCAGTAACAGGTGAGCTCACTTATGGATTAGAAAGAATAGCTATGCATTTGCAATCCATTGATAATTTATATGAAATTCAGTGGAATGAAGATATATCTTATGGAGAAATATACTTGCAAAATGAGCAAGAAAATTCTAAATATAATTTTGAACTAGTAGAGCCTAAAATACTAATCAAATTATTTGATGATATGGAGAAAGAATGTGTAAATTTATTAGAAAATAATTTACCGATTCCCGCTTATGATATTTTATTGCAAAATTCCCATTCATTAAATTTACTTGATTCGAAGCAAGCAATATCTTCTACGGAAAGGCAAGCGTATATACTGAGATTAAGAAAGCTGTCTTTTTTAATTGCTCAAAAATATTTGGAAAATAGAGAAAAAATTAATTTTCCATTAATGAAACATAAATAATTATGGAAAAAAATAATTTACTTTTTGAAATTGGCCTTGAAGACCTCCCTGCAAGAAACTTAAATATTTTTTCTGAAAAAATTAAAAAAAATATAGAGAAAAATCTATCTAAAAATAAAATTACTTTTGATTCAATAAACAACTTCTACACAAACATTAGATTAGTATTCGTAGTAAATAATATCCCTAAAAAAATTATTCTAGAAAAGAAACTGATAAAAGGACCGCCACTCAATATATGTTTTGATAAAAAAGTCCCAACAAAAACAGGCTTAGGATTTGCAAAAAAACATAACGTAGATATAAAAAAACTTAGCACAAAAGAAATTGATGGAAATAAATATTTATTTTTTGAACAACCAGAGATTACTATCAATACAAAAGACAAGCTATCTGAAGTTTTAGAGAATTCAATCAGTAATATAGAAGATCAAAAAGAAATGAGATGGGGTGATTCAAATACATCATTCATAAGACCTATTAGATGGTTATTGCTATTACTAGGAGATGAAAATATACATTTAAAAATAATGGGGATAGAAACGCAAGAATATACATTTGGCAACAAATCCTTACCAAATAAAAAAATTAAAATTAATGATGTTGATGATTACTTCTCAAAAATTAAGAATGAGGAAGTAGAAATAAGTCAAAATAAAAGAAAAGAAATAATTAAAAATGAAATTGAGGCGATAATCGAAAGTAATTTTTACGACAAAACTATAGATTTACAACTAGTAGATGAATTAGCTAATATGACTGAGTATCCTTATGTATTTCTGGGAAAATTTCCTGAAAAATTTTTGGATTTACCTCAAGAGGTTTTGAAATATGTAATCCAAGATACTCAAAAATACTCTTTAGTTTTTAAGAAAAAGAAAATAATAAACTATTTTATTGGAATTTCTAACGTAAAAATTAATAAAAATATAATTCAAGGAAATGAGAGAGTAATTAACCCAAGACTTGATGACGCGCAATTTTTTATATCTAAGGACCTAGATAGCAACATTTTTCAAAATAAAGAATTTCTTAAAAGGGTAATTTTTCACAAAAAATTAGGAAGTATGTTTGAAAAAGTTCAAAGAATTACTAAAATCTCGTCTTATATTAATAATGAAAGTTATCAGGATGAAAAACTATTACACAAAGATATAGCTGAATTATGTAAATTAGATTTAATTTCCAATATGGTTGTTGAAATACCAAAGTTACAAGGATACATTGGAAGTTATTATGCGCTTAAGAGCGGAATAAATAATATAGTGGCTGAAGGTATTAAAGATCATTATGCCCCAAGAAATCCGGAAGATAGTATCCCAAAAAGCATTGATGCACAAATCGTTTCTATCGCAGACAAGCTTGATACTATCGTTGGCATGTTTTTAGCAAATGAAAAACCAAGTGGTACTAGAGATCCATTGGGAATTAGAAGGTCAACCAACGGATTATTGAAAATCTTACTAAATACTAATCAAAGTATAAATATGACATTATTAGTTAATAAAGTTTACGATATTATTTCTTTAAATTTTAATGATTTAAAGAAAAACAAAAAAGGGCTTGATGATTGTCATATATATTTTAAAGAGAAATTAATTTCTCTACTTATAGAAAACTATAACTTTAAAGATAATGTTGTCTTGTCAGTTATAAATAATAATAAAAATATTAACCCTTATGAAATATTAAAGAAAATTGAAGCAATAAATACTATATTAGCAGATGATGATTATCAGAAGATGTTTAATAACGCAAAAAGAGTGGCAAATATTTTAAAAAAATCTGACTTAGCCCCAACAAGAGTTGTTAATGAAAATTTACTAAGAGAATCTAGCGAGAAGATATTATATAATAAAATCACTGAGATTGAAGAAGAGTTGAATTCATCTTTGGTAGATAATAACTATATAGAGTACTTAAAAAAATTAAATAGTCTTAGTGCTTGTACAAAAATTTTCTTTGAGGATGTAATGATTAACGATAAAGATGAAAATATTAAGTTAAATAGATTATCGTTATTATATTTAATCAATAGTTATTATACTAATCTTGCAAACGTTGCTAATTTAGCTTATTAAAAAATATGAAAATAATTGATTATTTGCAAAAATTTATCCTGAAAAGATTTTTCCCTTTTAAAGAATGGATTTCTGACCTTCGTAACCCAAAAAACTTACAAGCTGATATTGTTGCTGGCGTAACTGTAGCCTTAGTTTTGGTACCTCAGTCTATGGCTTATGCTCAATTAGCAGGTCTGCCCCCGTATTACGGTCTGTATGCCTCATTTTTACCAGTAGCAATAGCATCTATTTTTGGATCATCAAGGCAATTGGCAACTGGCCCAGTTGCGGTGGTAAGTCTTTTAACAGCTGCAGCTCTTGAACCAATAGCTAGTAGCGATCCATCAGGATATGTTGCATACGCTATAATGCTTGCTTTTCTAGTTGGTTTATTTCAATTATGCCTAGGGCTTTTGCGCCTAGGAGTGCTAGTTGACTTTTTATCTCATCCAGTTGTAACAGGGTTTACTAATGCTGCAGCAATCATAATTGCTACATCACAATTATCAAAACTATTTGGTGTAAGTGTTGTAACACAGGAACACCATTACCAAACTATTATGAATGTAATTTCGGAAGCTTTAGTTAATACTCACACTCCGACTCTCTTAATGGGAATTTTAGCAATATTTATTATTCTTTTTGTTAAAAAATTATCTAATAAGTATCCAGCTGTTTTAATTTCTGTTGTTATTACAACAGCAATATCTTGGTATATTAATTTTGAATCAAGATTTGGTGGAAAAGTTATTGGCGTTGTTCCTGATGGACTTCCATCAATGCAAATGCCACAAATAGATTTTTCCCAATTAGTTAATTTGGGAACTGTGGCTATAGCAATAAGCTTGATAGGGTTTATGGAAGCCATCTCTATTGCAAAAGCAATGGCAACACAAACTAAGCAAAGACTAGATGCTGATCAAGAATTAATAGGACAAGGATTAAGTAATTTAGCTTCGAGTTTTTTTCAGGGTTACCCAGTTTCAGGATCTTTTTCAAGGTCTGCAGTAAATATATCTGCAGGAGCTGTAACAGGATTCTCGTCTGTTGTTACAGGCCTAGTAGTAGGAATAACTTTATTATTTTTAACTCCATTATTATATCATTTGCCTCAAGCAACTCTAGCAGCAGTAATTATAACTGCAGTTATAAATTTGATTAAATTTAATCCAATAAAATACGCTTGGAAAGTTCAAAAGCATGATGCAATAATATCAGTGATAACTTTTCTTGTTACATTACTCCTCGCCCCAGAATTAGAAATGGGGATAATTGTTGGTATTATATTGTCGTTAGGAAGTTACTGTTACAGATCAATGAGACCAAGAGTTATTTGCCTATCAAAAAATAAACAAGGGGTATTTAGGAACTCCGATGAAAACAATATACCAAAATGCTGTTCTATATCAGTAATGAGATTTGATGGACCCTTAATATTTACTAACGCAGGCCATTTTGAAAATGAAGTTATTGAGAGAGTCGCTACTAAACCTGAATTAAGATATTTTATAATAGACGCAATTGCAATTAATGAAATAGATGCGTCAGGTCAAGATATGCTTAATAGCTTATCATCAAGATTATACGACCAAAATATTAAACTATACTTTGCAAGAGTTCATAAACCCATAATAAAAATCTTTACAGATACAGGTTATTCAACTGGGCAATGGAAAACTCATTTCCACAGAACAATAGATGACGCAATAGAGAATGCTTGGTCAGATTTAGGATGTACAAATATCTCACCACCATTTTGTACTAGTAAAATATGCCCTATGAATAGAGAAACAGCTGGTCTATCTTCTATATACGAGGCTAGTATAAAAAAAATAAAAAAATAAAAAATTATTTCACTTTGTAAGACAATTCAGTAATTTTGTGCCCAAGAGAAATCCCTCTTTTTTCAAATTTTGTCAAACATCTTTTTTTGTATAAATAAATATCATTTATTCTTTCAAAATTAGTATTTTGATCAAATATCTTAATTATGTGATCACTATAATTAGACCAATCAGTAGCAATTTTTATAAAACCATTTTTAGCAATTTTACGATTTGCCAAATTCAAAAAATCTTCATTAATTATTCTTCTTTTATAATGCTTTTTTTTAGGCCATGGATCAGGGAAAAATAAACTCAAACCATACAGGCTGTTATCCGTTATAAAGTTTTCTAAAAAAATTACTGCATCATGACAAGATACTTTTATATTTGTTAATTCTTCTTTAGATATTTGTTTTAGAATATTACCTACGCCTGATTCATAAACTTCTATACCAATAAAATTTAATTCTGGAAATTTCTTTGCAATGCTAGTTAATAATTTTCCATCACCAAAACCAATATCTAAAACGCATGGATTATAATTGTTAAAAAATTCTTTATAGTCAAATTCTCTTTCTGCTGAGAAAAAATTTAAATCTTTTTCTTTGTTTTTTAAATATATTTTTTGTGAGTTTGTAAGTCTACCACTTCTTTTTACAAAGCTTTTTATATGCAGCGAATTATTCATGACAACGCATTTTTCTTATTACTTGAAGGGATTGCAATACTACTTAATTTCATTCTTTTAGCTTCGTAAGCATATCTTCCTGCAATTACAGCATGCTTCATGGCTTTAGCCATTAATATAGGATTTTTTGACATGGCTATAGCAGAATTTAATAATACTGCGTCGCAACCCATCTCCATTGCTATGGTTGCATCACTAGCCGTTCCAATACCAGCATCAATGATAATTGGAATTTTTGCGTTTTTAATAATTTTTTTTATATTGGCCTTGTTTATAATCCCTTGCCCAGTTCCAATTGGAGATGCCAATGGCATAATAGCTGCGCATCCTATAGTCTCAAGTTCATTTGCTAATAAAACATTATCAGTAGTGTAGACCATTACTGAAAAGCCAAGACCAACTAATTCTTTAGCTGCTATTAGAGTTTCTTTTTCATTGGGTAACAAAGTATTTTTATCTGCTAAAACCTCTAATTTTATTAGATTATCATTCAATAGTTCCCTTGCTAACATTGATACTCTAACTGCATCTTCAGCAGAAAAGCACCCTGCGGTATTTGGCAAAATTTTATAGTTATTAGGATTTATATAATCTAATAAACTTTTTTGATTTGTATTTTGACCTATGTTGGTTCTTTTAATTGCAACGGTTATCATTTCAGCATCACTAGCTTTCAAAGCTTCTTGTGTCTGCTTAAAATCTTTGTACTTGCCACTCCCGATAATTAATCTAGAGTTATATATTTTATTGTTAATTAGAAAACCCATTTTTTAGCCACCACCAACTGCTGTTATAATTTCAACTTTATCATTATTATTTAACTTATACTTTTCCCAAAGATTTTTTGTTATTATTTCTTTATTTATTTCTACAACAATATTATTTTCACTTATATTATTTTTTTTTAAAAATTCACTTATGGTTAAATCAGTTTCAGAAAAGAATTTTTTTCCATTTATCAATATATTCATTTTTTATTAACATGTTGTTTCATAGTATTTACATAGTGTTTCGAAGAAAATTTAATATATTCAATTTCTTTATTTGTCAGATCTCTTGCAGGTTTTGCAGGAGACCCTTTGTACAAAATTCCAGATTCAATTATTTTATTAGGACTGACTAGACTGCCAGCTGCAATCATAGAATTGCTTTGGATTATGGCACCATCTAAAATTATACTTCCTATTCCAATTAAGCAAGAATCCTCTAAAGTACATGCATGCAATATTACGCCGTGACCTATGGTAACATCATTACCTATTTTTAATGGGAAGCCGCCTGGTGTAAATATATTATCACTTGTAACATGAAGGATTGAACCATCTTGTACATTTGTTCTTTTACCTATTGTTACTTTTTGCACATCGCCTCTTACAACTGTTTGAGGCCAAATAGATGATTCTTCATCTATTGAAACATCTCCGATGATAGTGCAGCTTTCGTCTACATAAGCATCTTTATGTATATTTGGAGAAAAATCTTTAAATTTTCTTATGGTCATTTTGTTGTATTATAGTTTCTTTATTAATTATATTAAATTATTTATTTCATGTTTAAAGATAAACTTTATTTATATATTAAATTAATGAGGCTAAATAGCCCCATAGGAATACTATTGCTATTATGGCCGCCATTTTGGGTAATTGCATGTACTAATAACGGAGAAATATATAATTTTATAAGTTTAATTTTTTTAATAGGAGTTATTACAACAAGAACAATCGGTTGCGTAATTAATGATTTTTTTGATAAAAAATTTGATAGTAAGGTCTATAGAACAAAAGATAGGCCATATGCATCAAATCTCATAAATAAAAAAGAAGTTATTTTTATATTTGGAGTATTATCAATTATTAATTTAAGCCTTCTTTTTTTCTTGAACACAAAAACTATTTATATCGCTCTTTTCGCTATTATTTTTATCGTAACTTACCCGTTAACAAAAAGGTTCATAAAAGCACCGCAAATATTTTTAGGAGTTGCTTTCTCTATTTCTACATTAATGGCATATACAAGCATAGCTAATAAATATCCAAACGATATAACTTGGATTTTCTTTTTTGCCACATTAGTATGGGTTACAATGTTCGATACAATTTATGCAATGTCAGATAAAAGAGATGATCTTAAAATAGGAATTAATTCAACTGCAATATTATTTGGCGATAAGGATAAGTTTATCATTGGGGTATTACAGTGTATTTTTTATTTAATTTTTATGTATATTGGTTATTTAAAAGAATACGGCTCTACTTTTTTCTTTTTTCTTATTATGGCAATTGGGGTAGGTGTGTATAATCAAGTATTGATAAAAAATAGAGAGCCAAAGTTTTGTATAATGGCATTTAAAAATAATCAATATGTAGGCTTGTTAATTTTTCTAGGTATATATGGGGAGTATCTTTTATGAGTAATGTACGCAATGATTGGGAATTAGAAGAAGTTTTGCAACTTTTTAATAAATCGTTTAACGAGCTATTGTATCAAGCTCACGATATACATGTTAAAAATCACAAAAAGGATATGGTGCAAGTTTGCACTCTTCTTTCAATTAAAACTGGTGGTTGCCCAGAAGATTGCGGATATTGTTCGCAAAGTATTCATAGTGATGACCCAATAGAAGCAACACCATTAATGTCTTTAGAAGAAGTTGAGAAACAGGCAAAACTTGCGCGTGATCAAGGTTCTACTAGATTTTGTATGGGAGCAGCTTGGAGAAGACCAAGTAATAAAAATATAGATAGGGTTATAAAAATGATCGATATTGTTCACGATCTTGGAATGGAAAGTTGTGTTACGCTTGGTATGTTATCAGAAGACCAAGCAGTAAGACTTTCAAAATCAGGCCTAAACTACTACAACCATAACCTTGACACTTCTCGAGAGCATTACACAAAAGTAATTAGCACAAGAAATTATCAGGACAGATTAAATACATTAAAGTATGTAAGGGAATCAGGGATTAAAGTTTGTTCGGGCGGTATATTAGGACTTGGCGAATCAAGAGATGACAGAGCAAAGCTTTTAATAGAATTAGCTAATCTAGAATCTCATCCAGAATCTGTTCCAATAAATATGTTGGTTCAGATGGAGGGCACAAGATTATATGATAATGAAAAAGTTGATGAAATAGAATTTGTTAGAACTATTGCATTAACTAGAATAATGATGCCAAATACTTATGTTAGGTTATCTGCAGGAAGAGAATCAATGTCAGAATCAATGCAGGCATTATGTTTTTATGCTGGCGCAAACTCTGTATTTTATGGAGAAGAACTGTTAACAGCTCCAAATGTAGAAGTTGAAAAAGATAGAGAATTATTTAATAAGCTAGGTATGAAGATCGAGGGAGAAAGTGATCAAATTGATAATTTAAACAATAACAAGACTTCAAATGCAGAGGAAAAACAAAATATTTATAATTTAAAATTAATTAATTAATTATTAAAAATAATTTGAGCAAAATAATAAAAAAAAAACTTAAAGATCTTAAGCTGTCTAACAACTACAGAATCAGAAAAGTTAAAGATTCTGGAAACTCACACATATTTGTACATAAAAATAAAGAGTATCTTTCCTTTGCTAGCAACGACTACCTTTCTCTTTCAAACGATAAGAGAATTATAAATGCAGCTAAGAAATCTTTAGATAATCATGGGTATAGTACAAGCTCATCAGCTTTAATATCAGGATATACAAAGTCACACATGAAATTAGAAGAAGAAATCTCAGATTTCCTAGGCCAAGAAAAAACATTATTATTTTCAACAGGTTATCAAGCTAATCTAGGTGTTATCAAGTCATTAGTTAATAGAAATGATACTATTCTTTCTGATAAGCTTAATCACGCATCATTAATTGATGGTTCGATTATATCTAGAGCTAGCTTTAAAAGATATCGTCACAATGATTTTAAAGATTTAGAAAACTTACTTCTTAAAAGTAAAGCAAAAACAAATCTAGTAATTAGTGATTCTCTTTTTAGCATGGATGGCGATATTGCAGATTTAAAAAAAATTAACAAAATAGTTCAAAATCATGAATCATTATTTTTGATAGATGAGGCTCATGCCTTAGGAGTTTATGGTAATGAGGGTAGAGGTTTTGTAAACAAATACTCATTGAATAAAAAATCTAATATTTTTGTTACAGGAACTTTTGGAAAATCTGTTGGAACCTTTGGAGCTTTTACTTCTGGACAAAAAGATAGTGTCGAATATGTAATGCAGAAAGCTAGGAGTTATATATATTCTACATCTCTACCAGTAAATGCTGTGGAAGCAACTAGAGAGTCTTTGAAAATCATACAAAAAGAAAACTGGAGAAGAGAAAAATTATTTTCATTAGTGAACTATTTTAGAAAAAATATTAGTGAATCAGGTTTTAATGCCTTGGATAGCAGATCACAAATTCAAGCTATATTAATAGGAAGTAGTAAAAATGCTATTTATGTAAGCGAACAATTACTTAAAAATAAGATTTATATTCCTGCAATAAGGCCCCCAACAGTTGAAGAAGGTAAATCCAGGCTAAGGGTCTCAATAACTACAGATCATGAAGAGTCTGATATAGATTATTTAATAAATATTTTACATACGATATCAAGAAATCTTGTACAATCTTAGTATGACTGAAAAGATTAAAATATTACTTGGTGTTATTGGCGGAATTGCCGCATATAAATCAGCTGAAATTGCAAGATTGCTAATCAAAAATGATTATTTAGTAAAAGTTGTAATGACAAGAACTGCCGAGGATTTTATAACTCCATTGACTTTTGAAACACTAACAAACGACCAAGTTTATAAATATAATACAGCAATAAAAGATCAACCAATGCTTCATATAGATTTAGCTAGATGGGCCGATTTAATACTTGTTGCGCCTACAACTGCAGAATTTTTATCTAAAATATGCCATGGTAGGGCTGACGATATTCTTACTACAACATGTTTAGCTTTTGATAAAAAAATAGTATTAGCCCCCAGTATGAATAAAAATATGTGGGAAAATAAAGCAACGCAAGAAAATTATCAAAACTTAAAAAAAAGAGGAATACTTTTTTCCGGACCTGAATTTGGAAGTCAGGCATGTGGAGATATAGGCTCAGGAAGAATGAAAGAGCCAGAAAATATTCTTGATGATATTAATCAATTAACGAAAAAAAGTACCAAATTATTTAAAGATAAAAAAATTTTAATTACTGCTGGTCCAACAATAGAAAATATAGATCCAGTAAGATATTTATCAAATAGAAGTTCAGGGATGATGGGATGTGAAATTGCTAATGCATTTTATGAACAGGGAGCAAATGTTTTATTAGTTAAAGGCCCTTGCAATTATAGGCAAAAAGAAGAAATACAATCTATAGAAGTAAAAAGTGCAAAAGATATGCTTTTTTCAGTAGAAGATAATATAGAAGGTTGTGATATTTTTGTATCAGTAGCAGCAGTTTCTGACTTTACTGTAAAAGACTTATCAGAAAATAAAATTAAAAGTGAAAAGAATTTTAAGTTAGAGTTAACAAAAAATATAGATATCCTAAAAACAATATCAAAAAAATATAATAATATTTTTACCATAGGTTTCGCAGCAGAAACAAGCGAATTGAAATATAATGCTGTAAAAAAATTAAAAGATAAAAAGATATCTGTTATAGCTGCAAATAAAGTAAGTTTCTCAGAAGGTATAGATAATAAAAGTAACTCAATTACTTTATATTGGGGGGATGGATTAGAAAAGATTTTGAAATTAAAAGATAAAAGAGATTTGGCAATCGAATTTGTTGAAGAGATATCAAATATTTATAATTAGGAATAAAAGTATGTTAAAAAAAGTGCAGGTGAAAATCTTAAACAATAATATTAATTCAGGTATACCGATGCCAACCTATGCAACTGAGGGTTCAGCAGCTTTAGATTTAAGAGCATGTATAGATAATAAAATAGAACTTTTACCTAAAAATACAATATTAGTGCCAACAGGCCTTGCTTTTTATATTCAGGATAAAGATTATGCTGGGATTATTTTACCAAGATCTGGTTTGGGTCATAAACATGGAATTATTTTAGGAAACTCTGTTGGCCTAATAGATTCAGATTACCAGGGGGAATTAATGGTTTCGTTGTTTAATAATAGTAATAATGTTTTCATCATTAATCCTGGCGATAGAATAGCACAATTCATGCTCATACCAGTTATTAGTATAGAATACGAATTTGTAGATGATTTTAATGCTACCTCAAGATCATCAGGCGGCTTTGGCCATAGTGGAACAAGTTAGTAATGGAAGTATTAAAAAGCATATTTAAAGCTTATGACATAAGAGGAATTTATGAAAAAGAATTATCATTAGATTCTGTAAGTTTAATAGCAAAAGCATTATGTGAAATATATAAAACTGGGAATGATAAAATAGTTGTCGGTAGAGATGGAAGGTTATCAAGTTCAGCAATTTCTAAATCATTAATATCTGGGCTTCTAAAATGCGGAAAAGAAGTGGTAGATATTGGTCAAGTCCCAACTCCACTGCTATATTTTGCAGTTAAATATTTTAAATTAAATTCAGGAATTATGATTACTGGAAGTCATAATCCCAAAAAATATAATGGTTTAAAAATAATAATGGATGGACACTCACTTGCAGGCGAAGAAATTCAAAATATATACGATAAAGTAGTTAATATAAAATCAAATAATGAATATAAGGATATACCGTCAAAATACAAAGAAATACAAATAGACGACAAATATCTCAAAGATCTTTTGCAAGATATAAAAATTAATAAAAACTTAAAAATTGCTATTGATGCAGGAAATGGTGCAGCTGGCCCTGTTGCACTAAAAGCATATAAAAAACTTGGAATAGATATAATAGATTTATACTGTGATATTGATGGAAATTTTCCAAATCATCACCCTAATCCAAGTGATCCAAAAAATTTAGAAGATTTAATATCGTCAGTAAAAAAAAATAAATGTGATCTTGGGATTGCATTTGATGGAGACGGTGATAGATGTTTAATAATAGACAATCTAGGAAAAATTCTTTGGCCAGATAGACAAATGATGCTCTATTCAAAAAATATTTTAGAAAAAAGTAAAAATGAAAAAATTGTATTTGACGTGAAATCATCAAAAGATCTGCCCATTTTTATAAAAAAATATAATGGAATACCGGTGATGTCTAGAACAGGGCATTCTTATATAAAAATGAAAATGAAAGAAATAGGCGCTCTACTAGGAGGTGAAATGTCAGGTCATATATTTTTCAATGACCGATGG
>Ga0222719_10000485_pt1 | contig 39716 bp, 21 predicted proteins | sample C33_34DmetaG_FD_165039 | JGI IMG/M metagenome (GOLD analysis project Ga0222719, IMG submission 165039) | Estuarine water microbial communities from San Francisco Bay, California, United States - C33_34D | ecosystem: Environmental > Aquatic > Marine > Unclassified | place: USA: California... | reverse complement strand
AGGCGTCATACAAGAGCGCAAGTTATTGAATTTTGTCAAAAAGCTAGAAAAATTCGTCCAGAGATTACTTTTGGTGCTGATATAATCGCGGGTTTTCCTACCGAAAGCGAAGAAGCTTTGCAAAATTCAATTAATTTAATAAAAGAAGCAGATTTAATTTTTACCCATATTTTTCCTTACTCTTCAAGACAAGGAACGCCAGCTTCTAAAATGCCACAAATTGATAAAAAAATTATTAAGCATCGCGCCAAAAAATTAAGAGAGGCTGGGAATTTGCAACTAAAACAATATCTTGCCAAGCAAATTGGCAAGATTTTATCAGTAATTATAGAAAAAGATAATTATGGTAAGTCTGATAATTTTCTAGATGTTAAATTTGTTGGTTCCAAAAAGTTAATCAATGGCCAAATATATGATCTCAAAATAACATCTGTTGACAATTGTCAGCTAATTAGTAGCTAATTTTTTTAAATAATCATCAATCCTATTTTTATTCATAATAACTTTATTGCGATGCTTATTCAAGAAATCTTTAGCTTCTTCTAAATTTTTGGCTTCGCCGACTTGAATGATTCCAATCATTGCCATCACTCCATGGATTGAGCATTCATAGATGTAAATTCCTTGTTGATTAAAATCTAGGCTAAATCTCTGATTAGTTTGGCTTTTCCATGGCTTAGAATTTTTGGGAATAAGTAACGAAGCGCTGTTGTGTCCTAATTGCTCAGGTATAAATGTTACTTTATCACCAACATTAATTTTTAAAAATGATGGCTCAAAAATCATCGATTTACCATCTAGTTGATTTAGCATTTTAACCTCAAAATCTTTACTAAATGCAAAGTTTGAAACAAAAAAAACCAAGAACAAAAATTTGAGAAGTGTTTTCAATTAATTATAATTTATTTAAAAGACCCCTCAAATTAACAAATTTAGCAACTTTGAGGGGTCAGTAGTTTAATTTTTGAGATCAAAACGGTCTAATCTCATAACTTTAACCCAAGCATTAACAAAATCTTTAACAAATTTTTCTTTTGAATCATTCATTGCGTATACTTCAGCTATTGCTCTAAGTTCTGGGTGGGAACCAAAAATTAGATCAACATCAGTAGCGCTAAATTTTAGCTGATTGCTGTTTCGATCAAATCCTTGATAAAAATCTTGACCTTCAACTTGGCGCCAAATAATAGACCTATCCAATAGGTTAACAAAAAAATCATTTTCTAAATTTTCAGTTTTATTGGTAAATATGCCATGATTGTTGTTGCTATTTGCTCCTAAGGTTCTCATACCGCCAATTAAAACTGTCATTTCAGGAACACTTAATTTTAATTGATCTGCCTTATCAACCAGCATTTCTAAAGCTGGTCGGTAATTTTGATCTTTATTATAATAGTTTCTAAATGCATCAGCTTTTGGCTCTAGCAAAGCAAAAGATTCAACATCAGTTTGCTCTTGAGTAGCATCAGCTCGACCAGCTTCAAATGGGACGATAATATCAAAACCAGCATTTTGCGCTGCCTTTTCAATCGCTGCAGATCCTCCAATAATAATCAAATCTGCAATAGAAACTTGCTTATTGATTAAGCGATTAAAAAAGGATTCATTAAAATCTTTTTGAATGCTTTTTAAAGTAACTAATACTTTAGCTAATTGTTGAGGATTGTTAATTTCCCAATTTTTTTGAGGTAGAAGTTGGATTCTTGCACCATTTGCTCCGCCTCTCATATCAGAATCTCTGTAGGTTGAGGCTGAGGCCCATGCTGTACTAACTAAATCATTAATAGTTAGTCCAGACTCAAGAATTTTAGCTTTTAGATTCTTTATATCATTATTGCTTGCCAAAGAATAATCAGCTTTAGAAATCGGATCTTGCCATATCAAATCTTCTTTTGGAAAAGCATTTCCAGCATAACGACTAACAGGACCCATGTCACGGTGAGTTAATTTAAACCAAGCTTTAGCAAAAGCTTTTTGATATTCCTTAGGATTGGCTAAAAACTTTTCGGCAATTTTTTTATATTCTGGATCAAATTTTAACGCCAAGTCAGCAGTTGTCATTACTGGTGGGTTGAATTTTCCTTTAACATGAGCATCTGGTACAGTTTTATGTAAGGATTCATCGCTTGGAACCCAAATAATTGCACCAGCAGGACTTTTGGTTTGTTGCCAATCTAGCTTAAGAAGATTTTCTAGATAAAGAGTTGACCATTGAGTTGGGGCTTGTGTCCAAGCGCCTTCAAGGCCACTAGTAACAGTATCTTCAGAATGTCCTTTGCCACATTTATTTTTCCAGCCTAAACCTTGAGCTGAGATTGGTGATGCAGCTGGTTCTTTGCCGACGCACTCAGCTTTTTGAGCGCCGTGCATTTTCCCAAATGTGTGTCCACCGGCAATCAAAGCAACTGTTTCTTCATCATTCATTGCCATTCGACCAAAGGCAGTTCTGATATTTTTGGCAGAACCAACTGGATCGGGTTTGCCCATCGGACCTTCTGGATTAACGTAAATTAATCCCATGTGAGTAGCCCCAAGAGGCCTTTGTAACTTACCATCTTTTTCTTTTCGATCACTAGCTAACATTTCAACTTCAGGACCCCAATAGACTAGATCTGGCTCCCAATCATCAGCTCTGCCGCCAGCAAATCCATATGTTTCAAATCCCATATTTTCTAGAGCAACATTACCAGATAAAATCATTAGATCTGCCCAAGATAAACTACGACCATATTTTTGTTTAATTGGCCATAATAAACGACGCGCTTTGTCAAGATTGCCATTATCTGGCCAGCTATTTAACGGGTCAAAACGCATTTGACCACCATCTCCACCACCACGACCATCAAGTGTTCTATAAGTTCCTGCACTATGCCATGCTAAACGAATAAAAAATGGGCCATAATTTCCAAAATCTGCTGGCCACCAGTCTTGCGAGTCAGTTAAGACTTTATTTATATCTTTTTTAACTTCATTCAAATCTAGTTTACTAAATTCTGCTGCGTAATCAAAGTCAGATCCATATGGATTTGATTTTTTGTCATGATCTCTAAGGGATGATAAATCAAGTTGAGTAGGCCACCAAAAATTGTTTGGCCTAGCATTAGCACTATATTTTTTGATATTTTCAGTTGTAAATTTTATTTTGAAATCTTTAGCTAAATCGTTGGCTATAGAGTATGAAGTTGAGGAAATTAAAATTGATCCAATCAATGCAGTAGTAGTCAAAAGACTTTTTGCATGAAAATTCTTCTTATTTAGCATAGCTATCTTGATTTAGTTGATAAAATTATACTTTTTATTAACTCGTGTAAAAATATTATAAGTTATAACAGTTTATGCACGAGTTAATATGTTTTTTAAAATTTGAAATTTTAATTTGTAACTTTTTTTTAAAATTGTAGATATTAGCTCATACGTAAGCTAGTTGCCTTTTGAAATTAACATATAGATAAGTCAATTAAGATTCAGACTTTTATAAGGCAAATTTTGGCTATAAATTTAATTTAAAACCTTGAAGTATATCCAATACTACTGCGGTTTTAACTTAAATTTCTATCTCAAAATTTTCTCATATAAAATTTCTAAATCTTAACTGACTTATCTATATTCCTTAACAAAACAATTTTTCAAATCCAAATTAGCAGTTAGTAATATAGCTTTTTTAGATTGCTTTGTTAAGAAATATTTCTTGTCACAAGCGCAACTAGTTTGTGCGCAAGTTAATAATTTTTATTAGACTTCTTGCATAACTGCCAAATTTTGGTAATTTTTTCGTTATTAAAAATTTTTGAAACTCACGTACATCAAAGTACGCTAAAATTCCAAAAATTTTTAATGCCTACAAATTCCTCAAAATTTTATGGTTATGCAAGAAGTCTATTGAGCTATTGGTTAATTTGCAGTGATCTTCAAAAATTCTTATTACAAATTTGGTTCAAGAGATTTATAAGTATAATATATTAAGCTTATAGTATTATTAATGTTTTCTTATTAAGTAATTTTCAGTGTTTAGGTCCTGTCAAATTAGATTTGTTATTAGCTGCTTGATCTTTTTTTTAATATTTGTAAAGGCTTATGCTAAAAACTCCTTTAAAAATATTCAAAATGACAAATCTTCAACAATTATAAAAGCAAATCAGGTCGATGGCGATCAAAAAAACATGATCTTAAGAGCGACTGGAGATGTTGAAATAAGTAAAGGTTTAAGCAAGATTACTGCTGATGAAGTTGCGTATGATAAAAAAAATAAAAAAATTGAAATTAAAGGCAATATTGTTGCTAACAACCTTGAAGTTGGTCGCCTTAATTCAAGTGAGGCAGAGGTCAAAGATGATTTTACAAGTGGCTATTTTAAAAATGCTGAAATGATATTTAATGATGGTTCTTATATTAAAGCAAGCAAGGTTGAAAAGAAGAATCCGATATCAACTATTTTTTATAATCCAATTTATTCATTTTGTCCAAATGATGAAATTGCTAACAATTCAGACAATATAGGAAAGAAAAAAAATTTTGCAGCAATTAGATCAAAAAAAACAAAAATAGATAAAGAAAGCCAGTCAATCAAAACTACCCACGGTTTTTTTGAAATATACGATGTTCCAGTTTTCTACACGCCATATTTTAGTGCACCTCTTTCATCCGATAAGAAAGAAACGGGATTTTTATTTCCAAGCTATGATCGAAATAACCAATTTGGCATTGGGGTAAGGTTACCCTTTTATGCCAATATTGCTCCAAATAAAGATTTGTTAATTACTCCTAAAATCGGTCTAGATGGAGAGAAGTATCTAATCACCAATAATTTTCGTCACTTAACTTCATATGGTCAGTACGATCTATCACTCGAATTCGCTAATAATAAAATTAATTCTGAAGAAAATGATGCTACAATTGTTAACAGAAGTAGCAATAACATCAGATGGTTATTTCAAGGTAAGGGCGACTTTGATTTTAACGAAAATTTTGGTTTTGATTATTCAGCTAACACTCTGTCAGATTCAAGTTATCTTAGAGATTACCAAAATGATTATCTTAACTACTCTTTAACTCAGGCTAACTTCGATTATATTAAAGATCGTGACTATTTTGCAATTAAAGCTTCTCGATTTCAAGAATTAGAAAATTATCAAGATCAAAAACAACAACAATTTGTTTTGCCGCAAATTGATCATGAAACAACATTTAGATCCTTACTATTCAGTGAACAAATTTCTCTAAAAAGCAATATTACAGCAATAAATAGAGAGAGTGGATTGCAATATCACCGTATGACTTTTATTCCTGAAATATTATTACCTTTTAATGTTTATGGTAATTTAATAAATGCTAAATTTTTATTACAAAATGACTTTTATTGGTTTGATCAAAATTATAAATATAACGAAAATCATGTTGATTATAAAAAAACGCAAATAAATCAAAGGCCTAAATTTGTTTTAGATTGGTCGTTACCATTAATTAAAAAAAATCAGGAAAGCACTATTTTAATTGAGCCTATGGCAAGCTTTGTTTCAACTAAGTCAGTCTTAAGTTATAATAAAATTGCTAATGAAGATTCTCAAGATTCAGAGTTAACTTTTAGTAATATTTTTAGTGATGATTATTTATCTGGATATGATCGCAATGAAGCGGATGAAAGATTTGGTTATGGTGTTAAATCCTCTTTATTTAATAATATTGGCGAATTTTTTGTTGGCTTAGGACAGAGTTATAGAGTAAATAATGAAACTCAAGATGTTGCAATCAAAGGATATAGCCAAAGCAATAAATCAAACTTTGTTGGTAAGGCTATGTATAAATTTAAAAGAAATTTTTCGCTATCCTACACATTTCAACTAAACGAAAATAATTATCGCAATGATATTAATGAGATTAACTTAACCGCCAATTACGATCGATTTAGCTTTGGAACAAACTATACTCTTATTAGAAGAACTTTACAAAACGATACTAAAAGAGAGCAGATAAATTTATCATCGTCCATCAAGCTATTAAACAGATGGAAAATTTCAGCCAATGGAAATAGAGATTTAAGGACTGGCAAAATTCTATCAAAAAGAATAGACGTCTACCGCAATGGATGTTGTACTGAGTTTGGATTTTATGCAATTGAAAGCAACCCTGAAAACTTTAATAAGCCAGTTAAAACTTATGGCTTGAACTTAACATTTAAGAATTTGTAATAAACAAAAGATTTATGCTAAAATAGTTAGGTACTGCTAATAAAGGTTATTTATGTTAAACTATAAAACCTTTGTTAACAAGTGGCTATTTATTCTCGTAAATTGAATTTTAATATTTATTTTTCAAAGTCATATTATAACAAAATCCATCTAGCTAATGCTAATATTTGTGAATTTTTTAAAATAACTTAATTTTACTTAAAAATGACTAAAGAAACTACCGATAACAATTTTTCAAATGACGTTTTGCAGGCCAAAAAGCCAGTTTTGGTTGATTTTTGGGCGCCTTGGTGTGGTCCATGTCGACAATTAGGACCGGTTGTTGATCAGCTATCACAAGAGATGTCTGATCAAATTGAGGTATTTAAAGTTAATATTGATGATAATCCAGAAACTCCTTCAAAATACATGGTTCGTGGTGTTCCAACTTTAATTTTATTTAAAGATGGAGAAGTGATTGATACCAAGGTTGGTGCTTTGCCAAAATCTGCTTTAAAACAATGGCTTGATGGCAATTTGTCATAAAAAATTAGATCTTTTAGAAGCTCAATCAAATTTTTATAACTCTAGCTCATTTTTACTAAAAATTGGTTGTGAGCTAGAGTTTTTTTTATTTAAAAAAAATAATCAGCCGGCAAATATTAATGAGATTGAGTATTTTATAGCTGATTTTACCAAATTTCAAAATAGCCAAAAAAATAATATAATTCTTGATATTATTAGAGAGCAGGGGGTTTCTCAGCTTGAAGTCAGAACTAAATTTAGTGATGATTTAGTTTTGCTTAGTAAGTCTATTGAAGATATCAAAATCAAAATTGCCAATTTAGCTAATGAGCGTGATTTAATAGCATCATTTGTGGCGCAACCTATAGAAAATGATTGTGGCAATGCTCTGCAATTTAATATTTCTTTACATGATAATTTTGGCACTAATCTCTTAGATAATGATGAAATTTTGCATAAATTTTGCCAAAATTTGTTAGATAAAACAAGGCAAATTTTACCTTCCTTAATTTCTAATCAAGATGATCTAAAAAGATTTGATGCCGAGTTAAATCTAAATCTTTTCAAAAAAGGCAAATATGTGGCGCCTACTAATTTAAGCTACGGTATCAATAATCGAACATGCGCCATTAGAATTGCTCAAGGCTATGAAAAAAATAAAAGAATTGAATATCGCATCCCAAGTGCCAATGCTAATTGTTTTCAAGCCTTATCAGCAATTTTAGAAGTCAGTAAAGATTTTATGGATACAAGTTTAATCAAAAATGATCCAAGATTTATCTACGGTAACGCTTTTGATTACAAAAATTTAGAAAAAATAATTTAGATTAACCAATTTTCTTTAAAACTGAGTTTTCAAGCTTTTTTCTTAAATTAATGATCATTGTTTCAGTCATTTTAGCTAGATCATATTCTGCTTTCCAACCCCATTGAGATCTTGATGAGCTATCATCAATTGATTTTGGCCAAGAATTGGCAATTTGTTGACGAAAATCCGGATTATATTCAATGCTAAATTCTGGAATATGTTTTTTTATTTCCTTGGCTAACTCGGCGCAAGAAAAGCTGATGCCAGCAAAGTTAAAATCAGCGTGATTTTTAAGTTTAGAAAAGTCAGTTTGCGCTAGTTCAATTGTGCCACGAATTGCATCATCAATATACATCATCGGTAAAACGGTGTCAGCACTTAAAAAGCAATTATAATGTTTATTTTTAATGGCTTCATAGAAAATTTCGACCGCATAATCAGTTGTACCGCCACCCGGTAAAGTTTTGTGACTGATAAGTCCTGGATAGCGAAGGCCACGAACATCAAGACCAAATTTATTAACATAATATTCGCAAAGCAACTCGCCAGCAACCTTAGTTAAACCATACATGGTTTTTGGTAAAAGAATAGTCTGTTGTGGAGTGTTATCTCTTGGTGTTTCTGGGCCAAAAACTGCAATTGAGCTTGGACAAATAACTTGTTTTAGTTTGTTGGTTCTAGCAACTTCTAAAACATTGTGAAGTCCTGCCATATTGACATTCCAGCATAAATTATGACTTTTTTCACCATTAGCTGAAAGGATTGCAGCCAAGTGATATATGACGGTAATATTATGTTTTTTAACGATTTGCTCTAAATTATCTTTTTGTAAGACATCAAGATTTTCATATGGCTTAACATCAACTTTAGAAGCATCAATTATATCAGAAGCAACCACATTTTCATCGCCATAAATATTTTTAAGAGCAAGAGTAAGTTCAGATCCTATTTGACCTAAAGCACCAGTAACAAGAATTTTCATTAATTTATTATTTTAAAAAGTTATTTGGAATCTTGCCTAATTAAATATTATTCTTTTATAAAAACAGCAGAAATTTTTTGAATTTCATCACTTTCTTTATCAATCAAATCAAGATCTATAAGAATTCGATCCTCATTAATTTTTGCTAAAAAATCAGGACTTAATTTAAGATATATCATAAAGCTAGCAACTTTTTGCGCCTTCACTTCTAAGTTGTTAATATCATCATTTTGGATTTGGATTATTTTTCGATCAAATTTGTCTGGTTTAAGGCTAAAATATTTATCTTTTAGAGTTTTGTTAACAATTCTCAAATTATAGCCGTTACGAATTGAACCATCAGACATTTTAACAAAAATCGGATTACGATTAGCAATCATATTAACCTCAATTGCTGTTTTAAAAACTAAAGATTTAAGCATTACGGTGCAGGCAATCAAAATAATTGCTGTGTAAAAAAAGGTGCGAGGGCGTAGTAATTTAAATTTATTCTTAGGGCTTGGTTTTTCTAGATTGGCCATGGTGTCATAGCGAATTAGGCCTTTTGGCAAATCGAATTTTTTCATCACATTATCACAAGCATCAATACAAAGTCCACAGGCAATGCATTGCATTTGCAAGCCATCACGAATATCAATACCAACTGGGCAAACCACCACACATTGATGACAATCTATGCAATGACCACGGTTTGAGAAATCGCCATCTTTTGGTGCTTTTTGTCGTGGTTCGCCGCGTTTTTGATCATAGGAAATGATTAGAGTATTTTTATCAAACATCGCAGATTGAAAGCGTGCATAAGGGCACATAAAAGTGCAGACATGTTCGCGAGCAAAGCCAGCCATGATATAAGTCATAAAAGCAATACCGCAAATCCAGCCAATTTGCGTTAAGCCTATTTCAAAATTACTGATTGATTTAGTTAGTTGATAAGCGTCATTAAAATAACAAACAAAGCCAAAGCCAGTAATTAAAGAAACTAAAATCCAACTCAAGTGAGTTAAGAATTTTTTGTAAAATTTCTCAAAATTATTTTTGCGGTCTAAAATAATGCGCTGATTGCGATCTCCTTGAAAAATTTTTTCAATATCAATAAAAATATCAGTCCAAACCGTTTGAAAACAGGCGTAACCACACCAAATTCGACCAAAAAGTGAAGTCACAAAAAATAAAATCACAGCCGCTAACAGCAAAATTCCCATCAAAAAATATACTTCTTGTGGCCAAATTTCGATAAAAAAGAAATAAGCACGACTATTTGGAAGATCAATTAATACTGCCTGATCTGGAGCAACGCCAGATCTGTCAAAGCGCAAAAAAGGTGTAAATAAATAAATTGCTAAAAAAATTGTATTTAAATACCACTTTAATTTGCGAAATCTGCCCTTAACCGACTGCGGATAAAGCCTCTTTTTCGCCTCAAAATACTCTTCTAACATACTCGATCTAAATGATAAATTCCCCCAATAAAGTTGTAAACTTTTTGGCATAGATTTGATCAATTTAAACAATCCTAAACGATTGTTTAAATCATCAAATCGGTGTGACTAGGCGTCGCCGGTAATCCGGAGTAAAAAAATTAGCATTTTGCCAAAGGCTAAATGCGAAAAAATATAAAACCTAACTCAACTCTTCTAAGAAAATCCATCTATCCTCTAATTCATTAAGCTTTTTACTCAAAATTCCTAATTCTTGGGCAATTTCGGCTGAATTTGTAGGGTTTTTGGCTAATTCTTCGTTTAATTTAAGAATTTTTTCTTCCGTTTCTTCAATTTGTTTTGGTAATTTTTCTAACTCAAATTTTTCTTTATTGCTTATTTTTTGAGTATTTTTGGCTATTTTTTCTAGATCTCTTATTTGTTTTTCTTCAATTTTATTTAACGTTAATTCCTGCTTATTTTGATTAAAGAAATTTTCATAATCTGAATAATTGCCATAATTTTGAAAAATTGAACCATCTTCCTTAAATGACAAAATAGAAGTCGCTATGTTGTCCAAGAAATCACGATCGTGACTAACAATTAGCAAGGTTCCTTGATAATTTAACAGATATTCTTGCAACATATCCAAGCTTTCCATATCAAGATCATTAGTCGGCTCGTCTAAAATTAAAAAATTACCGGGATTGGCCAAAGTTTTGGCTAAAAGTAGACGATTTTGCTGACCTCCCGACAAAGTTTTTGCCTTAGTTTTTAACTCTTTTGGATCAAATAAAAAATCTTTAAGATAGCCACAAACATGGCGCGTTTTGCCATTGGCTAAGGTGACATAATCAGAGCCATTATCACAAATTACATCATGCAAAGTTACTTGATCATCAATAATGCTACGACTTTGATCAAAGTAAGAAATATCGATATCAAAAGCCTGTTTAACATTGCCAGAAGTTGGCTCGATTTTTGTAGTGATTAGGTTGAGCAAAGTTGATTTACCGCTGCCATTTTTGCCGATAATGCCGATTTTTTCACCGCGTAAAATTTTTATCGAAAAATTATCGATAATTTTTTTATCTTCGTAAGCCTTGTTAACATTGTTAAGAGCAACAATTATTTGCGGGGCATCATTTTCAATTTTGGCTGAATTTATATTAATTTTGTTTTGATTTTGGCGAATTAGATGATGTTGTTGAACAATTTTTTGCTGAAGTTCTTTTAAATAATGAAGTCTTCCAATGTTTCTCTTGCGTCTGGCAGTGACGCCAGTTTGTAGCCATTGTTTTTCAAGCTCATATTTTTTTTGCAGATTGTTAAATTCTCTTTGTTCGTGATCAATGATGGCGCCAGACCATTCTTCAAAATTTTTATAGCCATAATTATTGATATTAATCTTGCCAGATCTTAGCCAAAAAACTTTGTTGGTAACTTTTTCAAGGAATTTTCGATCATGCGAAATTACTAATAAAGCTCCACGATAATTTTTAAGATAATCTTCTAGCCATTGAATTGTTTCTAAGTCAAGATGGTTAGTTGGCTCGTCAAGTAGCAAAATATCAGGCTCAAAAACCAAAGCTTTGGCTAAATTAGCTCTTCTTTTTTGACCACCCGATAAATTTTTAATCAAATCATCTTTATTGAGCCCTAAATTATCACAAATTATATCAATTAGATATGATTTTTCATCATCAATTTTAACTTGGCTGGCTATAAAATCGGCAATTGAGTGATTTTGATCAAAAGCAAACTCATTTTGTGATAAATAGCCAATTTGTAAGTTGGGAGCTACCCATCTTTCACCAGTATCAAGATCAATTTCTTGAGTAATTGCTTTCATTAGACTGGTTTTGCCAACACCATTTTTGCCAATTAAACAAATTCTATCGCCATTAAAAATGTTGAAACTAAGATTTTCAAACAGCACCTTTTTAGCAAAAGAAATTTCGGCACTACGAATTGAAAGAATTGGTGGATTAGACATTAAAAAAGTATAATTTTTAAAAAGATAATTTAAAACTAGCGCCCATAAATCAAATTTAAACATAAATTTTATGACCATTCAAATTACTAAGCTTAAAAATGGCCTCAGGGTTGCAACTGACGAAATGACAGATGTTGAAACTGTATCAATTGGTGTTTTTGTCAATACAGGAAGTCGCAACGAAACGCCAGAAATAAATGGCATTTCGCATTTTTTGGAGCATATGGCTTTTAAAGGCACTAAAAAAAGATCAGCCAAGCAAATTGCTGAAGAATTTGAAGGAATTGGTGGTCGAATTAACGCCTACACCTCCAAAGAAAAAACGGTTTTTTACGCCAAAGTTCTTAAAAAACATACTGAATTTGCTACTGAGTTTTTATCTGATATTTTGCAAAATTCTACTTTTGATGAAGTTGAGCTTGAAAAAGAGAGGGGAGTAATTTTGCAAGAAATTGCCATGACTAATGACACGCCAGATGATATTGTTTTTGATTATTTTCATCAAACAGCTTTTCCAAATCAAGCTTTGGGTCGCTCAATTTTGGGGCCAGTTAAAAATATCAAAAAATTCAAACGCCAAGATTTTTTAAACTATATTGGTAAGCAATATAATTATGAAAATATCTGCGTTTCAGCAGCTGGCAACATCAAACATCAAGATTTAGTAAAATGGTGTGAAAAATATTTTACCAATTTGGGCGATAAAAAACTAGATCAAGTTGAAAAAGGTGATTATCAAGGTGGTCAATTTTTAAAACAAAAAAAGCTCGAGCAAGTCAATTTAGTTCTTGGTTTTAAAGGCTTATCTTATCATGATGATAATTTTTATGCTGGGCAAATTTTGGCGATGATTTTGGGTGGTGGCATGTCATCAAGATTATTTCAGCATGTGCGTGAAGAGCTTGGTTTAGCTTATTCAATTTATGCTTTTAATTACTCACATGATGACTGCGGAGTTTTCTCGATTTTTGCTGGCACTTCACCTAATAAAGTTAAAAAACTACTCAAAGCTACTAAAATTGAAATTGAAAAAATTTGTAAAAATATAACTGATCAAGAGTTGGCCAGAGTTAGAAATCAATTTGAAGCAAGCTTGCTAATGGCCAAAGAAAGCACTAGCTCAAGAATGCAAAAATTAGGTGGCGATATTTTGGCTTTTGATAAATTGATTGATGATAAGCAAATTATGCAAAAAGTTAATCAATATTCAAATTCTGATATTTCAAATTTGGCGCAAAAAATCTTTAATAATTCTAAACAAAGTTTTGCAGCAATTGGCGAAGTGAAAAATTTAGAAGTTGTATAAATTTTAAAAAATGTTACAATGTGAGGCATTGTTAACTCAAAAAAAGTTTAATTATGCCACAAAAAGATTTTTTATCAGAAATTTCAAAAGAAGGGGCTTCTCCTTATATTCTTCACAAAATTTGGTTTGGAGATTCATTTTTAACTAGGCAAGAAGTCAAGCAAAATCTAATTGAAGCTTCGCTAGAAATTGATTTAGCTTCACCAGATCACAAATTTAAAAAAATTATCTGGACTGACCACGATGCCAATGAAGAAGAAAAAGCATTCGCTACAGAAAATGGTTATGAAATAATCAATCTAAAAAATCTTAAAGATGCTGAAAAGCTTCCAGAATTTGGGGCTAATTTTTTTAGGCACATAACTAAAGAAGGTAAAGAATATGATTTTTTACCATATATTTTTCCTGAGCCAGAAGAGTTATTTCCTGATTATGGCCGAAGATCAGATTTTGCTCGCGCCTTAATTATCAAAAGATTTGGCGGGTTGTATGAAGATACAGATGATATTCTTAAGATTCATGGAAGATTATCTAGACTAGTTGGTCACGACAAGAGGGTGAATTTTTTAAAAGAAGAAATCAAAAATCTTAAGCTAGATGATAATGAAGAGAGTTTTTTTGATGATTTATTCAAAAAAGATTCAGATTTTATGGTCAATCAAAATGCCAACAGTATAATTTTTGCTAGAAAGGCAAGTAGCGAGCAAATAAACCAAGTTTGCAATAGAATTTGCGAAGGAATTGATAAGGGTTACGAAGAGTTAGTCAGAAAAAGAAATTACGCGGACTTATCTGGTCTTAAAAGACATCAAAAACATACAGTGGCTCTTTCTGGACCTGAATCTTATAAAGATTTTAATCAATATTATAATGATCTTCCATTTGTCTGTTCCGGTTCTTGGCTTGGCAAAGGAATTTTTGATATGACTGATAAATTAAAGGCTAAAAATCTAAAAATTGACGAGATAAAAGAACGTCTTGTTGGCCAATTGACCATTGATGCCAGAAATAAATTAGGAATACTGAATTTAGCTAAATATGTTTATGTTGTCAAAGAGCTAACAGGTGAAGATGAAGATAATGCTAAAGTAATGGTTGATGAAGCTTTTGCAAAAGTTAAGGCGGATTTTACAGAGTGGCAACCAAGAGAATTAAGGTCTCTAGATCAAGATAATCTAAATCTTTATGAAGTAAGAAAGATTTATAAATATCAAACAAATATTACAGATTTGCAAAGAGAAAAAATTATTGAGTTTATTAAAGAATATTCCCAGGACTTTAAAGACTCTAAAGATGTTTCTGATTATTATAGCTCTAATCTTTTTATACAAAGAAGTGCCACTTTAAGACTTATTGAAACTATTCTTAAAAAACAGGATTCAGAGAGTTTTCAAAAAGCTCTTGAGCAAATAGATGATATGTTTATGTTAGAGTTCCATTATCGCTTGTTTGATAAAATACTAAAGTCAAACAATACTATCTTTGACCATTTTGCTAAATTTCTTGAGAAGTGCACTTCAGAATTAGGGTCTGAAATTCCAAGAGCTGGCTCAATCACTAATGGTAAATTTGCTGGAGTAGATTATTTTAATACTGCGGTTCTCAATCCAGAATCGATATATTTTGACAAAGATTTTGTTGAAAGTGGTAAAAAAGATGATTATTTTACCATAGCAGCAGCTAGAAATGAGTTAAAAGATGATAAATCAGAGTTTTTTCCAGAAAAAATGCATATTAAAGGGAGCGAACAGCGTAGTAACTTAATGCAGAATACTAGCCAAAATAAGCAGTCAGTGCCTTCTGCAACTCCAGATCTAGTGGCATCAAGATCATCAGCTAGTTCATCAAGTATCTTTAGATAATAATAAATACATAGATGGGAATTGGTGTTAGCTATATAAAAGTTTAGATAGAATTTACTATTAATTTATGAATTCGTAAATTTACTTTTATTTTTTGCTTTTCAAAGTAACTTTATTTTTTAAAGCTATTCTTAAAAAAATGACCAAACTAGCCTTAATTCTTGGGGATCAGCTATCTTTAGAAATGTCTAATTTAAAATATTTAGACAAGGAGAAAGATTTTATTTTGCTGGCTGAAGTTAGGTCAGAAAGCTCTTATGTTAAACATCACAAGCAAAAAATTATTCTGATTTTTTCAGCAATGCGTCATTTTGCGCGCGAGTTGGAAGGGCAGGGCTATCGAGTTTTATATACCAAATTTGATGATCCAAAAAATACTCACTCAATTTCTGCTGAAATTATCAGAAATTGCCAAAATCATAATGTTTCACAAATTTTAGTAACCAAACCCGGAGAAATTCGTTTACTGCAAGAATTAGAAAATTTGCGTCAAAAAATTGATATCAGATTTTTTGAAGATGAAAGATTTTTTTGCTCAAATGCTGAATTTAATAATTGGGCAAAAGGTAAAAAAGAATTAGTGATGGAATATTTTTATCGAAATATGCGAATTAAATCACAAATTTTGATGAAAGAAAACAAGCCGGAAGGTGGCAAATGGAATTTTGATAAAGAAAATCGCTCTCCTCTTAAGCGATATGTTTCGAGTCAAGCTATGCTTGACTCTAATTCACGATGTGTTGCCAGCGCCCAGCAGTCGCTGGGTCCCAAAAACAAAACAGACAAGCTGTTTCGTTTTTCTAGAATAAAATTCGAGTTAGATGATATAACTCAAGAAGTTATTAATTTGGTTGAAAAAGAATTTAGCGATTATTTTGGTGAAACTAATGAATTTGCCTATGCAGTCACTAGAAAAGACGCTCTAAAAGCTTTTGATTATTTTTTAGAAAATAATTTAGCTAATTTTGGTGATTTTCAAGATGCTATGCTTGAAGGCGAAAGTTTTTTATTTCATAGCATAATTTCGCCTTATTTAAATATTGGTCTGTTAAATTCCAAAGAAGTTTGTAAAAAGGCTGAAGAATATTATTATCAAGGCAAAGCCCCTCTCAATGCCGTTGAGGGTTTTATTCGTCAAATTTTAGGTTGGCGTGAATATATTCGCGGTATTTATTGGCGATTTGCGCCTAATTATTTAGAAAAAAATTTCTTAGAAGCCAAAAATAATCTACCGCAATTTTATTGGGATGGCAAAACCAATATGAATTGCCTGAAAAATGTTATTAATTCAACTATCAAATATGGCTATTCACATCATATTCAAAGATTGATGATCACTGGTAATTTTGCTTTATTAACAGGGGTTGATATTAAGCAAATTCATCAGTGGTACTTGGCGGTTTATGTTGATGCTTTTGAATGGGTGGAAGCACCAAATGTTATTGGTATGTCGCAATACGGCGATGGTGGAATTGTCGCTACCAAACCTTATATCTCAGGTGGTGCTTATATAAATCGTATGTCAAATTTTTGTAAAAATTGCCAATTTGATGTTAAAACCAATGATCAAGAAAATTCTTGCCCCTTTAATTATCTTTATTGGAACTTTTTGATTAAACATCAAGATAAGTTTAAAAATAACCACCGCATGGCAATCGCCTATAAAAATCTTGGCAATATGAGCGATAAAAAGAGACAAGATATAGTGACAAGATCAAATAATTTTAATACTGATTACTGACATGCACCTCTATTCATTTCTTGAATCAGTTCTTGATGTGTCAAAGTGTAATATGACTGATTCGTGACCGTTGATGATGGTGTTGGTAAAGAATTGGGTATAGCTGGTACAGGGTGAGTTGCAAAGCTATCAGCTGAAGAGCCACTTACTAAAGACAGCACTTCCAATCTTTTATTATTTATTGAAATAATTTTATCTTTTAATTCTTTTTCAATTGTAAAGTCATTATCTGATTCAAATTTTTCTAATAATTCTGTTAAATTATTAACTCCTTGGCTGTTTTCTATTAACTCTATTACTAAATCCCCTTTGTTGCCATCTATTTCTGATCGATGAATTTCTAGTGCAATTTCAAATGGTGTTTGGCCTTTATTATTTTTGATATCAAGTTTTGCTCCATTAACCAAAAATAAAGATATTAGTTCATTTTGATAGCATTCTTTTTTGTGCAAAATATTTTCTAATGCAATATGAAGCGGAGTATTTCCATCAGAATTTTGCGAATTAATATAATTTTTATCTGTTTTATCTACAATTAGTTTTAATAATTCGTCTACTCTATTTGATTTATTTTCAGTAAAACATTTCATAAGATGCTTTGCTACAAGATGAAGAGTTATATCACCATCTGAATTTTGTTGTTTAAGAATCCTTAGAGGGGTTTTTTCTGCTAATTCCAATGCTTCTTCCACTCTGTTTTCAATTATGGCAATATTTAGTTGGCTGTTATTTTTTTCATCTAGTTTTACTAACTCTTTGTATTCTTTAATTTTATCTAAGATTTGCTGATAAAAATTTTTTTGATGGGATGCTCCTAATGAACTAGGTGTCCCATGAAGAGTATTCTTCAATTCTAAATAGCTGATCACGCCAACTCCGTGCGAATTCCTAATTTTCTCTAGATCTATTTCATTTTTAGTCGCATATTCAATTAATTTGATTGCTAATTCAAAATTTCTTGTATTTATTGCTACATGTAATGCTGTATAGCCATTTTCATCACAAATCTTTAAATCAGGTTTTTTAGTTAATAGAAAGTCTAAATTTTTTTTAAGATTTTCTTTTACTGCTGTATGTAACATTGTTGATCCATCATATCTAATAAAATTGATTAAATAATTACCTTTTTTCTTGAGTAAAGAATCAATTTTATTGATTAAAAAAGCCAACAATTCAGGATCATCTTTTAAAATTCCTTGATTAACTGCATATGTTAATAAGCTAAATTTATTAATTTCTTCATAATTTTCCAACTCCTCTTTAATATATCCTGGATTTTTATTACTTTCATTATTTATCCGGAGTACTTCATCTACTTTATTTGCAATCTTTTTTTCTGATTCTTGTACTATTTTACTGCCAGCAGTTATTATTGCTAAATAATGATTCCAACTAACATTTTTAATTTTATCGATATTTTCATAAATTTCATTTAAAGCTCCTTCTTTACCTGTAGATTCTGCTATTTCATAGAATTTATTGGCCAAATCTTTGACCATCTGTCTTTGTTTATTTATTATCGCTAAATGTAGAGCATTATAACCATCTTGATTTTCTTTACTTAAATCAATCTTTTCATTCTTAAGAAGAGCTTGAAGAATTTCTGGTTTACCACTTTCAACTGCATAATGAATTGGCGACTTTCCATCGAAGCTTCCGTTTAAGCTTTCTTTGCTAGCCAAATCAAAAATTATGCTAAGATTTGGCGGGCTAGAAAATGCTTTAGCATAGTTAATAAAATTTACAAGAATCTCGCTATCAAAAAAAGTGGATTGATAATTTTTTAATAAAAATTCAAGATTTTTTTTAATATTTGTTGTTCCCAATAATGGCTTGCTATTGATAAAAACTGATGAATTACCACCCTTTTTATCATTTTCTTCATTTAAAACTAAAATAGAAAATAATTTAAAGGATAATTCTTTGAATAGCGATTTATTTATATGATTTAGATATTTTTCGAACTTTTCAAATTCAAAATATTTTGCTATTTCAATTAATATTTTGATCTTTTTTTTATCTTCTAAATTGTTAATTAGATTATTCATAGCTTCATGATCTTCAGCAAATAAGAAATCATCAAAATCTTGTTCATTGTATAGATGACAAGTTTTAATAATGGTCATATCTTTATTAAATTCAGATGCCTGAGCTAAAGCTTCATTCGAGATATTTTTTTGTTGAAAATCATGCCAAGCCTTTAGAAAAACTGGGTTACATTCACCTTCGGATATTAAATCCAAGATGCATTCTACTTCATCTTTATTGCCAAGATTGCCATCGAATTGTTCTAATAAGTAAATTATGGACTCATATGATAATAGATGATTATCACTTTCGGCTAAAATTATAAAAATATCTATACTGTCTTTGTTGTATATATTATGATTTATTCCCAATTCAAACATAATTTTAAGACATTCAACATCTCCATGGCTTAACATTAAAAAAAGTAATTGATTGTTTTGAGCGCTATCTGAATTTTCTACAAATGGCAATATTGTATCATTTATAATAATTAATTTTTGCTCGTAATCAAGCGGTCTTAAATTTTTTATATTTTGTTCAGAAAGTGGGTTTGAGAGAAAGTGTGATTTTAATTGCTTAAGTTTTATTTTTTTTATTGATCCACCTTTATTTGATTCAGCTTCATGCTTATTATCTAAATCTAATGGTTTTATTAAGTAACTTAATATTTTTTGACAATTATACTTTACTGCCAATATTTTTAATTCTTTTTGTTGATTTTCATCTAATTTTTTTGATAATTCATGATAATGATTGATAAAATTTAACTCTTTGTTTTTTCTAATCAAAAATTTAAGCTTATCTATATCTGCAACCTCTTCATCAAAAGTAATTTTGACATATTCGATGTAAGATTTTTGGCTAAATAAAATCTTAGCCTTCTCTCTTATTTTACTATTGGCGTAAGATGGGTTTTTTGATAAATCCTTATCTAACTCTTCCACTAATGGCTGAGCTCCATCTTTAAAAGCTAATTCAAAAATTGATGCCAAGAATTCTTCATCATAATTCTGATGATCAATTACTGTTTGAGGTATTGTTACTTGGTTTAAATATTGATAATTTATTTTATTTCCTAGATTGTGCCATGCTAATAGAATTTTGGGATTATTTGAAAGAGCTACACAGATAGCGATATTTTTTCGTGTGATATTTTCTTGTTTAGGGCTTTGTGATTTTCTAGCGTTATCTAAAAAAATCTTTAGTAGTTTTTCTATTTTTTCTTGCGTAAAAATATTTTCAGATAGATTTTCAATTAAAAATATAGCATCTTCATTCAAAGTATTTTGTTCATATTTTATATAAAAATTATCTGATATTGCTTGCTTTTTACTTTCTGAACGCTCCAAGAAGAATCTAATTTCTTTACTCAATTTATCATTATAATTAGCCTTATCTAAACATTGAAGAGCGGTATTGCCATCATCATTATTAGATTTTGGCCTTACTCCATGGCGCACTAAAAAAATTGCCATGCCAATATGTCCTTTTAATACAGCTTCGTGAAGCAAAGTATTTCCGGTATTAGGGGATTTTATGAATATGTTATAATTTTTTTCATCAATTAGCCTTTTTAATTGATAAATATCACCACTTCGAACAGCTTTTAATCCCTTATCATTATCTGCTAATCCAAAATCATCCTCTGGAGTTACTTTTTGTTTTGCGGCAGATGTTGCTTGATCATCTTGAACTATTGTTTTGTCTTTTTTTGTTTCTTTTGCACCATTTAAATCTCTAGAATTATGACTTTGTTTAACACATTCTTTGCTTATCTTTTTAGATTTTTTATTCTTTTTAGGTTGTTCTTGAATTTCTTTGCTTCCCGCTTCTAATTTATCACTTTCATCAAATTGCTGAAAATCTTCATTATAAGGCTCTATATCTTCACCATCTTGTTTTTGTCGTAATTTGTTGCTATCATTCAATGTTTTTAATTCGCCAGGGTCTTCTAATGACACAGTTATACTTGATAGCCAAATTGCAGTTGGCGCCATCAATTCTTGTGAAACTGATTCTAATTTATCTTTAGTTTGAGTTTCTTGACTTTTTTTTTCTGTGTTTTGTGTTAAGATGATTTGATCTTGAGTTTTCCTTGGACTAGTTTGGCTGGAGCTATCTTGAGTTATTTTATTTTTTAAAACTTGAGCTGCACATTCTTTTGTTGTTTTAGCTTTTTTTAAACTAGTTTGAGTAGATATTTCTTGAGAGTCTGTGTTGGTTTGTGATTCTTGATCTTTATTTTTTTTTATAATTTTATTTCTTGCCAAAGAGTTTTCTTTCGCTTGAAGTTGTCTGTAATAAACATCAAGTTGTGTTTTAAGAGTTCCTAGTCTAATTTCTTCTGATTCTAGATAAAGCAAATTTTGTTGATGCACTGCCCAACTTTGTAGCGAAACCTCTTCACGTAACAATAATTGACTCTCTCTTGCCTGTAATTTTTCTTCTTTTTCTTTGTTTGTATATGCAATAATTTGTGCTAAATTAAGTTGATATTTTGTGGCATAATCAATTGCAAATTGAGTATAGCTCTGATCCTCCATTGCCAATAATCTAGCACATCCATCTTCTTTTGTTATTCCAAGGGCATTAAATAATTGGCTAATTTTGTTATGCGTGTCAAATCTATCAGCATTTTTTATTACATACCAATGAAGAGCGTGATAAGCTTGGTATAATTGTTTTATTAAGTTTTTATGACAACTAATTGCTTGACCTTCATTTGTATATGCTAAATTTAAGCGATTCGCTTCTTCAAATATATACTCAAGTGCCATTCTTATTGGCGAGTATTTTTGATGATCGATTAAATTTAAATTTCCACCATTTGCTTGTAAAGAATTTTGGGCAACTGGGTCAGATTCTTTGAATATTTTTTCGAATATTTTTTTTAAAACATCTTTTTCAGATTCATTTAAAGAATCATAATCAATTGTTGTAAACATATCTTAGGGAATTTTGGTTAAATAAAAGGTTTTTTAAAAACTATAATTTTTGTATCATAAAAATCGATGATGAGCAATTTATTAGTGATTGGAAATTATTTTTTAAAATTTAGTGTTCGAAAATGGTTTAGCTAAAATTATGTTATTTTGTTTAATGCGGTCGTGGCGGAATTGGTAGACGCGTAACGTTGAGGGCGTTATGAGCAATTGCTCGTGGAAGTTCAAGTCTTCTCGACCGCACCATTTTATTTTGATAATTAATATTATTAATATATGCAACTCAATAGCTTTAGTCATAATTCAAAAATTATAGTTTTTGGTGCCAGTGGAGCTATTGGCGAGGCTATAGTTAATGAATTCCTTGAATTTAGCACAGTTGAAAAAATTTATGCTATATCACGAAGCTCAAAAAAATTTGATGATCAAAAGGTTATTACAAAATTTTTTGATTATAATGATGAAAACTCTCTAAAAACTCTTGCTGATGAAATTAATCAAGAAATTGATATAGTTTTTATTGCAACTGGCTTGCTACATGATGAAAATCTTCAACCTGAAAAATCAATTCGTGATTTAAATATCAATAATCTCCAACAAAATTTTTTGGTTAATACTATTGGCCCAGCTTTAATTGCTAAATATTTTCTTTCTAAGCTTAAAAAAGACTCAAAAGCAGTTTTTGCCTCAATTTCAGCGCGTGTTAGTAGCATTTCAGATAATCAATTGGGTGGCTGGTATGGCTATCGTGCCTCAAAATCAGCCTTAAATATGATTATTAAAAATTTGGCCATTGAAAATAATCGTCAAAATAACCAAAAAATCATCATTGGCCTTCATCCAGGAACTGTTCAAAGCAAATTATCCCAGCCATTTACCAAAAATTACGATCCAAACAAACTTTTCACTCCACAATTTTCAGCAAAATGCCTTATTAAAGTCTTAGAAAACCTCCAAAAAGAAGATAGTGGCAAAATTTTTGCTTGGGATCAGCAAGAAATTGCTCCTTAAAATAGTTTATGCACGGGTTAATAATGGCACCTCAAAATAAAATTTATTTAATAATTAACCTCTTGCCTAAATTGTATTTTTGTGATACAATATTGGTGTTGAACTAAAATTGTATAGCTTTAGAGTTAATAAATATTGTTTTTCATATGCCAAAGGATAAAGGTGCACAACGGTCAATTAGCAACTTGCAAGACCTTATTGCTGCCTTTTCAAATCTTGGCATTAAAGAAATTAAAAAAATAAATAAATCCGATGATGATACAAATTCAAATCAAAAAATTTCATCTCCTGATCCTCAAGCAAAAAGCAGTTCGGCTAATAGAAAACCAGGCATTGGCTTGCCAAAATTCTCAGCTAGCTATGTTAGTTTAGAAAATGAGTTTAATAAGGAGCAGTATCAAAAAGATTTAGCTGGTTTATCTCAAGGTGATAAAAAAGCTAGTTTGACTTTTATACCAAAAATTTTACATGAGCAAGAAGTCCCAGACCCAAAAGAACTTATAGCAGGTTTTTTGCAAGGCATAAAGTTTAAAGGCTTTGAATTTGATTTTAAAAAACCTCAAAGAAGTGAAGCTCAATTTAGAACTCTTAAAGAGGATGACACGAAAAGCAATTCAAGTTTTTCAGATTATAATGATGCTATATTTGATTTTTTTTATAAAAAAAATTCAGGCGAAAAAACCTCGCAATACACATTCAAAACCCCTAAAAATCAAAGAGAAAGAGTTGATGATGATTACATTTCTGAGCAATATAAAGAAATTGTCTCTCTTTTAAAAAATATTTCAAATGCCAAAGACTGGCAAGGTTTATATGATGAATTGAGCAAAGCTAAAATTGCTAATAAACAGAAATCTGGTGGAGATGGTGACGAGCCAGAAAAATCAAATTTTGATAAGTTGTTTTTTGTTGAAATTGTACAATTTTTACAAACTAACAAAGAACAATTAAATCAGTTGCCATTTAGCTTTGTTAAACATGCCCTTACTTGCCAAATTTCAATATTTAAAGATCAGCTAAAATCAGTTCAGACAAATCTTAACCAAAATCATGTGCTAGGCAATGTTGTCAATAATCAATATCCTAATGTTTTTTTTAAAATTGATAATCAAATAAATCAGCTTCTAAGCCAAAAAAAAACTCAAGCCCAAGAATTTTTTGTCAAAAAAACCTCGCCGGCACTTTATGCTTTAACTGAGCAAATAAATAGATATCCAAATTTACCACATTATTTAAGAACACCAACCGTTGAAGATTTTGAGTCAAAGATTAAAGATAAAAATGGCGCTCCAGCTGTAGTTATTGAAGGCATACTCTCAGATAATCAGCTTCAGCTTGTTAAAAAAATTGATGATATTTTTTTCCAAATTATAGAGTCGTCAAGCCAAGAAGAAAGGCTTAAAAAAATTGGCAAGCTAGATATTCGCTTAAGAACCGGAACCGGCAAAAGCTTTTTGGCTGATTTAATTGAAAAACAATATTCTAAAGTACTAGCAGATAGACTTGGATCAAATGCTGCTCATCAAAAATCAGAAAGAAAAGAATTGGATGAAGAATCCTCAATTGCTAGAGTAGTTGAAGTTGAGCAAATAGAGTCAAGTTCAATAATAAATATTGATCTAAACAGCCCGCAAAAATGGCGAGAATTATTTAGTAAACCCCCCCTAGATGGAAAAGCAGATCTATTAGGTAAGGTAATATTTTTGGATGAGGCTTATTATTATGATCAATATCATCAAGGAGAAAGTAACAATCCAAGCAATGCTAATAAAGAAATTTTTACCAAAATCAGAGAACTTAGACAAAGAGGGGCGATTGTTATTATCTTTGGCGCTAGTGAATCAATTAATAAAATTGAAGAAGAAATCAAGCAAAAAGAGCAAAAAATTAAAGATTTAGAAAATAGGGTAGAATATCTGAATGCACAAAAAAACGGATTATCATTAGAAAAAAAGCCAGAACAAATAGATCAGGCAATTCTAAGAGAGCTTGAAGTGATTTGTGATACAGAAATAAAAGCCTCAGATTTTAGTAATCAAACAACTTTAAAAAGTGGCAAATCATCTATTGAATCTGTTAAAAGTGGCAACGAAGTAACGGCTTTTAAATTTGATCAAAAAATCAAAGATTATTTTCTAACAGAAATAAGAAAAAAAGACCGTAAATACTTAGATGATGGCAGAGATCTTAATCAAGATCCATATATTTTTCGCGGTGAAAATTTTTTTAATTTGATTAAAGAATATGTTGGTCAAAATCCAACTAAAGAAAATTGCTTCATAAAAGTAAGTCATAGTGAAATAACTATTTATGAAGCCTTAAATAAAGGTTATAAGTTAGAAGTATTTAAAGATTTAAAAAAACATCTAGAAAGTAAAGTTCAGGGACATGATTTTGCAAAAATTGATGCCCAAAACAAAGCCACCGAACTAACTATCCAAAATATTGATGCTCAAATTGCAGATGCTGAGAAAAAAATTAAAGAATTAAATGAAAGAATTGAAAATAGGCAAGAAGAATTAAAGGATTTTGAAGATAGGTATAAAGGGGCAGTAGCGGTTGATAATAATGAAAATCATAGAGTGGTTACTCCTAATAGACGTCAAGGCGACCATGACGCAAATCAAGAATTTACAATAATTAATGGGGCTTTTGATGATGCGCAAGATGAAGCTCAGGAATTGCCAAAAGATAGAGTTGATCAATTTATTACTGATTTAGAGCTTGAATATCAAGAAAGAGAATGTTCTGACTCGCAAAATGTAGATATCTCAAAAGTTAAAATTGATCAAAATAAGCTACGACAATTAAGTAGTAAATATGATTTTGTAGTTTTGCCAGTCAAAAAAGCCCAAGAAGAATCTCAAGGAGAATCTCAAGAAGAAGGTATTCAATATCTGATATACAAGAAAGGAGTAAATGATAATATTCATTATGCAGATAGCAAAGAAGTATTTAAAAAAATTGAGGAATTAAAAAAACAATCCAGCTCTAATTTACAAGCACAAGGTCAAGGAAAGAGAATTCTAGTCATTTTTGATAAAAAAACCTACATAGGCGGAGATATTAAAGATTTAATCTTTGATATCAACGAGCAATATATTTATTTTAAAGATAGCGACCGAAAAACTAAAGATCAGTTGATGCAAGCTTTGGGTAGAGATCGTAGCACCAGTGAAAACAAAACCACAAAAGTAAAAGTTATTAAAACTAAAGATGGCCATGAATCAGATGGTGGCGATAAAGTCTTTCCACAAATTGAGGAAAAAACCCAAGAAACGCACCAACAAAAACAAAAAGACTATTACGCAATTAAAGCTAAATTTAATGATGATTTTATTGATAAAATAAGAAAAGATTTATTTGAGACAGTTAAAAATGCGCAAAGTAGTTTTGGTGACCAATATTCTTCAAGTGGGGATGATGCAAGATCGACTAGAAGTGAATCTCAAGAATCTAAAGATGATGATTTGCAATTTAAAAATGAACCTAGATCTGAATTTAAGCAAATCCACCAAGAGTTAAATGCTTTAAGAGTTGCTTGTGAAAAATTTGATCGTATAAATCAACATAGCTTAGAGGCTGGCGATGGTAATAAAGAAGGTTCTACAAATCAAAGATTAAAAACATGGTTAAAGCAAGAAATAGATAATGATCAAAGTGAAAAAGAGCAAGTAATAAAAATAATCAAAGATCTTGAATTATTGGCTTTGCATATAGCTTCATTTGAACAATCTTTACATCAATCCAGTGCCCAGTTACAAGAAGTTGAGCAAGACAAACAAGAAGAAAAACAAGCTGAACCAATTCAAAGAGTAGAAGAAAATAGTTTTGAAACTTATTTTCAAAAAATAATAAATGAAAAAAAACAAGAATTTTTCAGCAAATGGCAATTGTTGTCAGAATTAAATAAAATCAGTTATAATGAAAGTGAAAATTATGCTGGATCAGATCCTGCCGGTTGCGATAGTGAGATGAATGGTATATCTTCTACTGATAATACTAGTCGCTTATCAAGTAATAATTCTGAAAGTTCGTCAAGATCAGAGATAGGTTCAGAAGATTTGTTAAATATAGATGCTGTTCAAGGTGAAAGTGCTATTAAAATTCAGAGATTATGGAGAGGCTTTTCAGCTAGAAAAAACCCCCACGAAGAAGAACGAAGGCAAAAAGAGGAAGGAGCTATTGAAAGAGTGGGGTCTGAAGGCGATTCTGTTGCAGGGATTGATGTCTTATCTAGCGAAACTAGTTCAAATTCTGGCGGTGGTCAACGTGGAGAGGAAGATATTAAAGAAGGCCAAGAATCAAGAAGAGGTTCTCAAGATTTAGAGGGATTGCATGAATCTAGAGAGGTGGAATCAGAAATAGAATCTAATCAACCGGCGACATGTAGTGTACTTTTTACTCTAAAAGACGGATCGCAAGCTAGTTATGATGAAAGTGAATTACAACCTATCTCTGATTCAGTCGAACGTCAACCGCAAGATGTAATTGATCGGAGGTTAGAAGTTGATGATCAATTAAAAGAAGCAGAAGAATCAGCGGATGATTCTGATCAAGCGCAAGAAAGTGATTCAAAAGAAGCGAAATTCAACAAAATGTCACTTTCAAGTGAAGATCCCTTTATTTTAGAAGAGCGCAGTGTTGAACATAATACACAACATCATGTAAAATCAGTTGAAGAATCAAAAAGTTCAGCTGAAGCAGAAGCTAAGGCAAAACAAGAAGCAGAAGAGAAAGAAAGAGAAGGAGCAGAAGAGAAAGAAAGAGAAGAAGCTAAGAAAAAAGCTGAGCAAGAAGCTAGAGAAAAAGCTGAGCAAGAAGCTAAAAAAGATAAACCAGCCTCAAAAATTCAAGCAAATATCAAAGCTAATTTAGTTCAAAATTATTTAACTACTGGCATTTACATTCATCATCAAGATGGTGCTGATGAAAATGGTAAGCGAAATAAAAGCTTAGGAAGTGATAAAATAACAACAATTCAAGGTGAAGAAAATCACAAAGCAGGGGCATATATTAAGCTAGAAAAGCCCGAAGTAATTTATGTAAGTCAAGAACAAGTAAAAGTCCAAGAAAAAGCGCAAGAAAGCCTAGCAATAATAATTAAAAATGTTATTGAGTCAGCTAATGAATATGGCTTAACAATTAATCAATTGCAAGCTTGCTTAAAATATGCTTATAAAAAGGGTGGTTTGAGTAATGTTAGGGTTGATAAAAGTTATAGTTCTGTAATTGATCAACAAGCTAAAAACCAAGCAATTATAAATGATTTAAATTCTTTAATAGCTGAAGATAAAGATGCTGAAAAATTTAAAATACAAGATATAACTAAAATCAGAAATTTTTCACATTCATTTCAACAAAAATGTCAAGGTAAAATCCTTTCAGCTCATAATAAAGAAACCGCTTTTCGTACTAAAAGAGTCGGCGATGTTTTAGGAGGAGAGCAGGGAATTAAAGATTTTATAGGAAAATTAGAAATTAAAGCGCCACAAGCTCAAACTCATAACCGAAGCAGTGAAGATTTAGCAAGGCAAATTTCTTTCAAGGAAGGCGAATCATCTAAAGGTTTTGCCCAACAAATTGCACAACAAAAACAAGCTGGAGATAATCCAAAAAATAAATTAATTGTTACTAAAGATTTAGTCAAAGATCAAAATAAGTCCAAAGTCAAACAAAGCCCTTCTAACGCTCCCTCTTCTCCCTCTGTTTCTAGTGGCTCTCAATCTTCTAGGGGAGGTAATGGTAGTGAAATCTTATTATAAATACGTAAAAACCCATTAAACCAAATCCTTAAACCGAATTGGCGTTTTTAATCTTTTTATCCATAAAATCTCTTTTCATTAAATCGGCAACATGACGCAGAAAGCTTTAGCTTTCGAGTAATACCAAACTTCATTTTTAATGTTACATTTGGAATTTGTCTTTTTTAGTCTAAAATTTAAGAGAAAAACCTTGTGTATATCCTGTGATACACGCAATTTTTCTCTTAAATTTAATCCTCAAAAATTCTTTATCCAAATGTACCATTAAAGATGAAGTTTGGTATAATTTGTAACTTACTACAAAAATTAAAAAAATATTTGTAAATAAAATTACCAAAATTCGTTGATTTGTGAGGGGTCTTTTATATGAAATTTTAGTTTTTAAGATTGGTTTACACAGTTAAGTTAAAAGCCTCTCTTCTGAGCCGAGCAATTTTTAACAGGTGAAAAGTTATGGTTTTCTGGGCTAGTTGATGGTTTTGCTGTTCTTTTACTAAAAAAAGATGTATTTGGATTATTGGTTACATCACAGTCAGTATCAGAAGTTGATTTATTAGATGCATCATCAATTTTTCTGCTACTAAATTGAGTTTCTGGATTGATGGGTGATGTACTATTAGGAGATGTTTTGCCAATTGCTACTTGGTAAGCTTGATCATCAGATAAATCTTCAATTTCGCTGTCATTTCCTTGTGAATTTGAATCTCGACCATTGCTTAAAAAACTTTGTTCAACATTTTTTCTAGCATTATGACCTCTTATAACTTTTTGAACTGTAGTTGCAGCAATTTCTTTTACTTTTATATCTTCAACCTTGCCAAGAATAGATATTTCTTGATCATTAATTAAGATTTTTGATCGAGCACCTTTGTTTGTATCTATAACTGCAAAAAAGCCTTTTGCTTTTAACTCTTCTTGAATCGAGCTTGAGACATCTTTCATTAAATTAAATAAAACTTCGGCATAACTTTTATTCATTAACCTTAATATAAAGCCAAGTTCAGGAATTTTTTCTCCGATTTTACTAATTATCTTTTTCTTTCTCTTCTCTTGTTTATTAGCAATATCAATATTAACAATCCTTGAATCATCTGCTGTAGATAGGCTACTGTACAACGAACTATCAGCTAATGATGAGTTGTTGTGCATTTTTAATGCTTCCGAAGTGTTGAAGCCACCATATTCTTTAATAAAATAAGTCATTAACGACAATAGTTTTTCACCGCTTTGAGTTAACTTGTTTTGGTCTAACCCTTCTAAAAATTTTTCTTTAAAAACATTGCCTAGCTTAAGCTGGTTGTCGTTTAAATAAGCAATTAACTTGGTTTTTAGTATATTTGGATCTGGTTTATGATAATCTTTTAGCTTGTCACCAACTTTATATTCACTATTCAAGTCTTTAAAGGCAAATGACCTTCTAGTTGCTTCTTTGTCTGATATGCCATGATCTTTAGCAAATTTTACTTCTTTAAAATCACTTCCTAAATCTTTGGTAACTTCGTATTGAATATTTTTAGCAATCAAGGATTTAACATTCTGCCTAGGTGTTTGATAATCGCTATCAAGAATTTCTTCTGGTTTTAAACCTTTGTTTTTTGCGCAAATTTCTATTAATTCTGCTCTTAATTTTGCTTCGGCTATGGTTATGCTTTCAGGAGATTGTTTAATTTGTCTTGATAAATTCTGAGCAGATTGCTTGATCTGGTCTAAAAAATTATCATTATCTAACTCATTATCATCATTCGTTACTAAAAATTCTTCAATAATTTCAGCACTTTTTTTCTAGAACTTCTATTACTAGTAGCAGCAGGACTTTGATTTATGCTTGGAATTTCTATTTCTTTAATTGTTTGCAAAAGATTTGTGAAATAGCTTTCGTCTGATTGATTTTCTTTTTCAGCTTCTTCAATAATTAAACCAAGAGCAGATTTTCCTTGATAATCTCGATCTGCTAGTAAATCTATTAATGGTCTAGATTGAGACTTCTTGTGATCATCAACATATTCTAAATTGGCAAATATTTCAAAAATTTCTGCGACCGCTTCTTCATTTTGCTCTAAATGGCTTTTTTTATTAGGGTTTTGTTTTTCACCACCAGTCTTCAAAGATTCTTTATTATTGATAATATTTTCTATGGTTAAAACCAAAAGATTTTTGTGTTTTTGATTATTGGCTTTTGTATAATGGGTGAATATGTCTGTTATAAATTGCGATGGCTCTCTAGATGAATAAGTCAACATTATGTATTGCTCACCATGCTCACCACTTTCAGTATAAATTTTAATGATTTCATTATCTTGAGAGGAGTTATTTCGAGTTTCTAAATTTTTTGGCATAATCTTATCAATAATAATAAAGATATTATCTAGAATAACACCAAACCCAATTAAAATTGGATTTGGTGTTATTTTGAGCTGGGCTAGGTATTATGTAATTTACAAATCTCATTACCTCAGGATCTTCCTGCACCCCCTTCTTTGCCCTGTAAATCAGAACTCCTAGATGGGTGTGGTGAACTTGGTGAAGCGCTAGGATGGGTTTGGGTTTCTCCTACTGATGAGGGTTTGTCTACTGAAGATTCTTTTTGTGAACTTTTTCTACGTGAATAAACTGTTTCTCCTGGGGCTTCATTTTTTTGTTTACTTGGGGTTCTAAGTCCAGTAAAGTTTAAAAAACCTTTAATAGGGTTTTTTTTTAGATGAAATTTAGAAGTACTTTTTGAGTGACCAGGCGCGCCTTTGCCACCAGTAGGTGGGGTGAAAGTCGATCCATCAGCTCCTTCATTTTTCGGGCCTCTAGCAGCCGGAGCATCTGCACTTGATTTTAGATCTGGCTCTGCAGTTTGATCGCTATCAGATGGTTCGGGTACACTTTGAGCTGTTCTTCGCCCTGAATATTGTGCTCTGTCTACTTGATTTGAGCCTCTTCTAGAGAAATCAATTTTTGGTGAACCAGCTGAAATTTGTGTTAATAAGAGATGTCTAAGCCCTGAAGCTGGTTGATTAGGTGATTCTTGAGAAGATTCAAATCTAGTAACACTTTCACTTGGTTGTGGAAGATCTTTTATAGCACCCGCTCCATCAGTCTCCATTGGTCTTGGTAAATTTTCTTGGTATTGACCTACTTCTTGTTCTTCTTCTCTTGTTTGTAATTCCCTATTAAAAACACCATCATCACCAAACAATTTCAATAATTTCTCACCATCATCACTATACTTAGAATCACAAGATGATACTGAAGAAATTGAGGATTTTCTTGAAAAATTATTATCCCTTTCTCCTATTGCTTCTTCCGATACTTCTTCTCGTTGTTCACTCTCTTCAGAAGCTATAGAACCTTCTCCTCTTTTTTCTGCTTCTGATTCACCTCTAGAAAAAATTTTGGAATTTATTCCCAATGCTTTTATTGATCTAGAACTTTCATCAAGGATATTACCTCCCTCTTCTCCTGTTTCTTCTAAAAATTGAGAGTCTGATCTATCTTCTAATCGTTGTATTGCGTTAGTAGAATCCATAGAACGTTCTATTGGAGATATTAGTAGTATTGAATCATCCCCTCCTTCTTGTGATTCATCGTTTAATGGCAGTATTGCCTCAGAAGTACCATCCCCCGCCATATTTCTTCTACTCATTTCAATTTGTGGTTGCGGATCTTGTTCCTTGACTTCGCCAAGCTCGGTGGCGTTTATTATAGTTAGGATTCTTTTTAGTCTAACACCAACAGTTTGATCTGGATTTTCTTGGTTGATTTTGGGTGAAAAGAATTGCTTTGATTTATTTTCTTTTTGGGCAGTGCCAGAAGCGTTTCTAATTATATTAAATAATTTTTCTGCAGTATTATTATTTTCTTGAGAATCAAGGCCAAATGACGTCAATTTCTCACTTAATTCTTTGATTAATATTTGTTTTTTTCTTGTTTCAGCTTCGATTTTTTGTTTTAGGTCTTGAGGAATAGCGAGGCTGTAATTTGTTTGGAGTTTTGTAAATCTCATACTAAAGCCACCATATTTATCAGCAAGTACTAAGGCAAAATCAGCAAGTTTTTGACCATTTTCATTTAATTTTTTGTTTCCATTTTTATCTTCAGTTAACTTAGGGCCATCATCAAATTGATATTTTCTTGCCAAATCGCCTGTCAAAGTTTCAGCTAACTTATTTTCAAAGATGGTTTTGAAATTTGGTCTTTCATTTTGTTTTAACTTATTACCTTCAATTAGATTAGCGTCGGTAGTTGCAAATGATTTTTGCTCAATTTTTTCATCACTTAAGCCTGAATTTTTATCAGGGGTAAGTATGTAAAAAGTTTTTGATGATACAGCAGCGCCTTGGCCACTGACAACTTGCTCTTGAGCAGAAAATATCAAAAGTTCATGAAGATTTTGTTGCAGGCTTTTGTTATCTGAGTCAATTAGATTAGATCTATCAACATTATTTTTAACTGCAACAGCTTCAATTACTTGTGCTGTAAGTTTGGCTTCAGCTAGATTTGTGTTCTCATTTTTTAGTTTAGCTGATAGTTCTTGGGTTTTAGTCTTGATATTACTTGCAACATTATTGCCTAATTCTTGCTTTTGCAATTCTTCAACTAAAGAGCCGATGGTAGTTTTATTTTCTTGAGAAGAATCTAATTTTCCTATTACTCCTTCTTCTCCTTCTCCTACTCCTACTTCTCCTACTCCTACTTCTTCTACTACTTCTTCTTCTACTTCTTCTTCTTCTACTTCTTCTTCAATATCGGATGACGAAGATTGAGTGTTAAAAGGATTAGAAATTTCAATATTTTCTATCGCTGCAAAAACATCAGCAAGTTCATCGTTTTTTTCAATAATTAACTGTAAAGCTGATTTGCCATTTTCATCTTGGTTGACTAATAAATCAACTAACGGTGTTGATTGAGATTTTTTTGTTTCATCTGTGAACTCAATGTCTTTATAGAAATTAACGATTTCCAAGGCATATTGAATTTGCTTATTTTTATCTGAAATTTCTTGTTCATTTTGCTCTACTCCAGCTTCTTGATAGATGTTTTTCTCCAAAATTTGTATTAAAAGATTTGAAGATCTCTCTTTCTTTTTTTGACTTTGGGCATCTTGTGATTTTTCTTCTTCAATTGCAACTGGATTAAATATCAACTGTGCAATTTTACTCTTATCACTTTCATCAAATTCTTTTTTATCAAGATATTTTAAAATACTTTTTAGATCAAAGTTTTGATTTATTGGCATATTCTTTATATTTTATAGTTTTATTTGCAGATCAGTAGCTATTTCACAAAAATTTGCAAAATATTTAAGTGCTACTGGCGTTTTTAAACCAAAATCTAAAATTTGGTTTTTTTGAATTGAGAAGAGTGTATCAATTTTTTGGAACAAAGTAAAGAATTTTTTTTAATTTAAAAATTAATTATTGTTTTTAAATTAAAAACTACTATAGAGACTTTTATAAATTATATGCTTTGAATTCAAGCCAGGTAAGGAATTTACTCCATTTTAACACAGTTTTAAAAATTATAGCAAGTTTTTAAAATTTTTTTTAAAAAAACTTGTCTAAAAATCTTTAAAAGCAATTTTTACTAATTTTTTTATAAAATTATTTACCGATACAAAAACTGCCAAAAATCACATCTAGAATATTTTCAACACCAATTTTGCCGGTGATTTTACCAATTTCTTGACTAGCTAATCTTAAATCTTCGGCTGCTAGCTCGATTGGCTTTGAAAAGCTAAATTCTTCAAGGTGGGCGAGGGCAGATTTTAGATGAGAGCGATGTCTTTCTTGAGTGATAATGGCTGAATTATTGTTAGGAATTTGTTTTTTAACCTCTTGCTCAAGTAAAGAAATAAGTAAATCGAGGTTTTGCTGATTTTTAAGAGATATTTTTAGTAAATTTTGCGAATCAAAGGTTATATTTGCTTTGTTTTTGATTAAATCACTGATTTTTTGATCAATTTTTTGCTGTACTAGGTGATTAATTTCATCAATTTTGTTGATTAAAACTAGGGTATTTTTATCAATTAAATTAGCTATTTTGTCAGAAATCTCTAGCTTCTTGGCGTCAAGCATCAAAATTTTAATATCACAATCTTTTGATTTTTTGATGGCGCGAATTACGCCTTGCTCTTCGATTTTATCTTGAGTTGTGCGAATGCCGGCAGTATCGGCTATTTTTACCACAGCCCCAGCAATATTTAGGTGAGTTTCAATAATATCTCTGGTTGTGCCAGCAACATCTGAAACTATGGCGATTTCACTTTTAGCCAAAAAATTAAGCAAAGTTGATTTGCCAACATTTGGCTCACCAATAATTGCTAGATTAATGCCAGTTTTAATTTTTTGAGCAATGTGATTAGCCAAAATTTCATTAATAATTTTTTTAATATTAGCTAAATTTTGCTTGATATCTTTGATAATATTTTCAGGCAAATCTTCATCAGGAAAGTCAATTACCGCTTCAATCAAAGCCAAAATCTCGATGATTTTTTGGCGTAAATCATCGTAAATTTTGCCAATTTTGCCAGATAACTGTCTTAAAGCTTGTTTGTGTTGTAGCTCGGTTTCGCTGGCAATTAAATCAGGAATCGCCTCGGCTTCAATTAAGCTCATTTTATTATTTAAAAAGGCTCTTTTGCTAAATTCGCCAGCTTGCGCCATTCGTACATCTTCAATTTTGCTTAAAATTTCACTAATTTTTTGAAATATATAAGTTGAAGCATGAATTGAAATTTCAGCGATATCTTGACCAGTAAAGCTATTTGGCGCTTTAAAATATGAAATTAAGCACTCATCAATAACCTCATTGTTTTTTAGATCTAAGATTTTGTTAAAAATTATTTTTTGATGTGAGATTTTTGAGGTATTGACCCCAAGTTTTTCAAGGCAATCAAGAGTTTTATCGCCAGAAATTCTAATAACACAAACCCCGCTTTGATTTATTGAGGTAATTGGCGCAAAAATTGTATCAAGCATTTTTGTTTTTTTATGGATGCATGGCAATTTGAGTTAGACCCAATTTTTCATCAAGACTAAACATCAAATTCATATTTTGTACCGCCTGACCAGAAGCACCTTTTACCAAATTATCAATCACTGAAATAATTACCGCCTTTTTTTCATTTCGACCTTGATGAACGCTAAATTTACAAAAATTAGTGCCAATAACTTCACGAATTGCTGGTGGATTTGAAGTTAATTCAACAAATGGACAATCTTCATACTTAGTTAAAAGGCAATTTCTAAGATCCACAACTTTAAAATTATCAACCAAATCAACATAAATTGTTGAGATAATGCCACGATTAATTGGCAAGATGTGGGGCGTGAAATTTATTTCAATTTCTTGATTAGCAAAAATTGACAATTCTTGTTCAATTTCACTTAAATGACGATGATTGCCGATTGAATAGGCTTTGACTGAATTGTTAATTTCGCAAAATAAATTATTAACCTCTAATTTTTTACCAGCACCACTAAAGCCAGATTTCGAATCACAAATAATAGTTTGTGAGTTGATTAATTTATTTTCAACTAATGGTAATAAAGGTAGTAAAATTGAAGTTGGATAGCAACCAGGGCAGGCCACTATGCTTGATTTGATAATTTTAGCGGAGTAAATTTCGCTAAGGCCATAAACAGCCGTTTCTTGTAATTTCGGCGCTAAATGCTCATTTTTATACCATTTTTGGTAGTTTTTAGGGTCTTTTAAGCGAAAATCGGCTGATAAATCAATAATTTTAAGATTTTTATATTGCGATATTTTATTAATTACCTGTTGAGAAGTGGTGTGAGGCAGGCAACAAAAAGCAATATCTATTTGTTTAAAATCTACCTCATCAATTTTTTGTAAATTTGGTAAAGAGATTGGCGAAAAATTTGGATAAATCTCATATAAATTTTGATCGACGTTACTATTGGCAATCAATGATTTTATTGAAACTTGAGGGTGATTAATCAAGATACGAATAAGCTCGGCTCCTGTGTAGCCTGTAGCACCAATTATTGCGACTTTTATTTTGTTCATGTGTAACTTATGAAAGTGGTATTACTTACCAGCCATAATATTGTCGATTAACTCTTTAATGGTTGGGATATAGTTATTTTTATAAAGCGGATCAGTTGCAAAGCGATAGGCAGCATGACCCGAAAACATTAATTGATTTTCTACATCAATTCCCTGCCTGATATCTTGCAATGTTTTTTGGATGCAAAAGCTACGAGGATCTGCCTTATTACCAGTGGTAAAATTCATTTCTTCTTTATCGGCCCAATTACTAAAACGGCACTGACTTAAACAGCCCATACAGTTTATTTGATCGGTTATGATTTGATTAGCCTTTGATTTATCAACAAACATCAAGGTTTCATCAGGGGTTTTCATGCTTTCAGTTTGACCTTGAGCAATCCATTGATCAACTTTGGCTTTATCTGCTGGCTTTATATAAACTACACGACCACGATTGCCAAAAGGAATTTCACAAGTAAATTCATCAATTTGTTTGGCACGATATTCAACTTGGCGAATTTCTCGACCCTTTAATTCTTTGATAAAGTCATTTTCAACTGCTGAAGAATAAAAGCCAGTAGGGCTAAAGCGATTAAGATAAACATCGCCTTTTTTGAGATTCATCAGCTTATATTTCCATTCTTGTGGTACCGGATATTCTTGAGTAACGATTGGCCGAGTACCAAACTGGAAAACGACTGGGCCAATTTCAGGATTATCAAGCCAATGTTCAAATTCTTCAAGGTTCCATACTCCACCCGCCATAATAATTGGAGTATCATTAAGGCCAATCGAGTTCATAAATGATCTAATCTCAGCAACTCTTGGATATGGATCTTCGTAGGCATTAGGATCTTCGGCGTTTGATAAGCCATTATGACCACCAGCGCGCCATGGACACTCATAAACCACGCCACCCAAAAGGTTTTTAGCCTTATGATAGTTTCTTTTCCACAATGCACGAAAAGCACGCATTGAAGAAACAATTGGATAATAGTATACATTATATTTTTCGGCAATTTCTGAGAGTTTATAAGGCATTCCAGCGCCACAAGTGACTCCGTGGATTAATCCTTTGGCACCTTCTAAAATACCAGTTAAAACTCGTTGAGCACCACCCATCTCCCATAATATATTCATATGGATACGACCCTTGCCACCAGAAATATCGTTGGCAATTTGCGCTTGTGAAACACCACCCTTGATTGAATATTCAACTAATTCTTCGTGTTTTTCGCGACGGGTTTTGGTTTTGTAATCTAGTGGGATTGTGTTGCCATTTTTATCGACCCAATCAGCATTTACTCCAGAAAAAGTACCAACGGCACCACATTTAGCAAAGTTACCTGCGGTAACGCCTGTTGTGATACCGACGCCTTTACCACCTTCGACAATTGGCAAAGTTTCAATGCCTGAAATTTGATAATTCTTAATTTGTTTTTGCAAAATGATCTCCTTGTTTAACGATTCTTTCATTTGAAATTTTCTAAATAACAAAATAAAACTAAAAATTGCAATCATAATTAGCAATTAACAAAATTTTAGATATCAAGTTAATTTATGAATATTCCTGAATTTGGCGTTGTTGAATTTTCTAGATCAATTAAAAGAGTTATTGAAGATGCTTTTGGCTATGTAAGAATTAGAGGAGAGGTCGTTGGTTTTAAACAACATAGTTCTGGTCACCTATATTTTAGTCTAAAAGAGGATGAAGCAATAATTTCAGCGGTTTGCTTCAAAAATATGGCCAATCTCATCGATTTTTCGCTGGAAAATGGGCTTGAAGTTGTGGCATCAGGCAAGGTAACTACTTATAATGGGCGCTCAAATTATCAGATTGTCATTGAAAAACTTGAAATCGCAGGTATCGGTGCAATTTTAAAGATGATTGAAAAAAGGCGCCAAAAGTTACAGCAGGAAGGTTTATTTGAAGTGATTCATAAAAAATCACTACCTTTTTTTCCTAAAAGAATTGCGGTTATCACCTCAAAAACAGGGGCGGTAATCGAAGATATAAAGCATCGAATTAGCGAAAGATTTCCAACTAATTTAATTTTATACCCTGCAACAGTTCAGGGCTCAAAAACGGTTGAAGAGGTTGTTGCTGGAGTTAAATATTTTAATAATTTAAGTCAAGATGAAAGGCCAGATTTAATAATTATTGCTAGAGGTGGCGGCTCTTTTGAAGACTTACTGCCATTTAATGATGAAAATTTAGTTAGAGCAGTTTTTGCTTCAAAAATTCCAATTATTTCAGCAATTGGTCATGAAACTGATAACTCTTTAATCGATTATGTTGCCGATCTAAGAGCTCCTACACCAACTGCAGCAGCTGAAATAGCAACACCAATTTTAGCAGATTTGAAGTTAGATTTATCAAAGTTAGCTAAGAATCTTAATTTTTATATCAAATCAAATTTGAGTGAAAAAAGCTTAAAAGTTGATAAATTAAAGAGTTTACTACTAAACCCTAGTCAATATTTGCTGCAAATTAATCAAAAAATCGATTTTTACTTGGATAAAATTACCAACTTAATCATAAATAAATTAAGTTATGAACAAAAAAACATTGCCAGTTTAAAAATTTCAAAATTTCAGTTTGAAATTAACTTGATCTCAGCAATCGCAAATTGCAATAGTTTAGCAAAGAATCTTAAGATAGCCTATCAGCAAAAAATTGACTATAAATCACAAAACCTATCTTCAATTATCAAGCTTTTACAAAATTCTGACTACAAAAATATTTTAAAGCGGGGTTTTGCTCTTATAAAAAATAAGCAAAAAATAATTTCTTCGATAAGTGAAATTAAAGGCGGTGATAATATTGAGCTTGAGCTAAGTGACGGCAAGTTGCCAGCAAGAATTATTGATAAAAAGGCACCTGAACTTTTTTAGAAAATTTTTTAAGTGGTTTTTTGGTTAAATTTGAATAGTAAAGCTTTTAATTTTTTAAAAAATCAGTTAAAGCTAGGTTTTACCCATCTTTATCAATTGATGGTAATTTAGGTTATCAAGCCTTTAATTCATCACATCTTTTGGAGCCAGCTTCAATTTTTTATAATTTAGGATTTAGACACTGTTAACTAATTATTTTGTTTTAGTTTTTGAGATAGTTTTTAGCGATTTTTTTGCAAAATTTTTAAAAATATCAGGTCATATTTTGAAAAATT
>Ga0222719_10000484_pt1 | contig 39719 bp, 38 predicted proteins | sample C33_34DmetaG_FD_165039 | JGI IMG/M metagenome (GOLD analysis project Ga0222719, IMG submission 165039) | Estuarine water microbial communities from San Francisco Bay, California, United States - C33_34D | ecosystem: Environmental > Aquatic > Marine > Unclassified | place: USA: California... | reverse complement strand
TGACGTTGTAGCATATGGTGGTGTTGTATATCGTGCAAACGCTTATCATGCTTCAACAACATTCAGTTCAGACAGTTCAAATTGGGATACATTCTCAACAGGATTTAGATACAGAAGCGATTGGGCACAATCCACAGATTATATTCCATACGATGTTGTAAAATACGGTGCAGGTTTATACCTAACAACAATTGGTCATACTTCGTCTTCTAGTTTTGCAACTGACGAACCAACAAAATGGGAAAAGATAGTCAAAGGATTTGAATTTATCGGTGACTGGAGCATTGGTGTAGATTATAAAATAGGCGATGTGGTTAGATACGGTGGTAACCAATACGTTGCTCTACAACACGGTGCAGGACAAACTCCTTCAACAGCATCAGCATATTGGTCATTATTCACAGAAGGTTTTGACTGGCAGTCAAATTGGTCAGTAAATAATTCTTACAAGATTGGTCAAGTAGTAAAACAAAACGGTTACACTTATGTTGCACAGGCTGATTCAACATCAGTTGCAACTACTGCGACAGCAACAACTGTTACCACAAACATAATAACGATTGGTGACACTACTGGAATGTCTCCAGGCATGTCGATTAAATTTACCGGAACATCATTCGGTGATCTAAGCACAAGTGCATCATATTTTATTAAGACTGTTGATAGTGGAACTCAAATAACAATTACAGAAACACTAGGCGGAGCAGTAAAAGTTCTGTCAAATGCTACAGGAACACTAACAGTAAATGCTAACTGGCCTTTAACAAATGTAACTTATTGGTCAGGTTTAGGAACAGGATTTAGTTGGCAAGGTGACTGGACTGACGATACAAATTACGCAATCGGTGATGTTGTCAAGTTCAATGCCAATGCTTATATCTGTATCAACTCTCATAGATCAGAAGGCGACGATGGATCAACGATTGGTGAAGCAGGCGGTGGAGCGGACAACTCAAGACCAGATCAGGATGTAACTGGTACATACTGGAACATTCTAAACATTGGTAGCGAAACATCAGTTTTAACTACAACAGGTGATTTGGTTTATTATGGTGGAGCAGGTCCTACAAGATTACCAATTGGTGTAGAAGGACAAGTTTTACAAGCAGGCGCAAGTTATCCTGAATGGGTTTCATTAGGACAAACGGATCACGTTTATTACGTGGCAACCTATGGACAGGATAGAGCATTTCCACTAAGTGGTGGTACGATTGACTCTCCTTGGAAATCAATTAGATATGCATGTATGCAGGTCGAAAATGGTCCAAGAAATCCTAACTCAAAAAGATTATTAGAATTAAACAGACAGTTCATTCAAAGAGAAGTTACAGAATGGATTGATTATCAGGTTAATTACTATACAAACACAGTTCCAACACCAGCAAGCATTTGGTACAACTTTACCTATGACGATGTAAAATGTGAAAGAGACACAGGATTTATCGTTGATGCGGTAATGTACGATATCAGCCATGGCGGTAATATCAAAACAAGAGGTGCTGCAAACAGTTATGTTGGTGCGCTAAGTGAATCAGAAGTTGAAGCATATCCAAATCTAAGTGCAGAAAAAGATCAAGACGTTGCTGCATTTGAATACATGAAAGAAGTTGTTCAGGCTGTTCTAAATAACACGGCACCTGCAACAAACTATCAGGACACTAACGGCGATAACTCAACTGCAAAAGTTTCACAATATATTGATTTAAATTACACTGCTGAAACAGGTGTTTATACAACTATTGCTTCATTGGTAACAATAGTTCAGAATGCATTAACAGATGGTGATGCTTCGAGAGTTCCAGCAAGATACGCTCCAACTAATCTTATTAAGGTTGGAACAGGACGCTATAATGAAACACTTCCTATCATAGTTCCTGAACAAACAGCGGTACTAGGCGATGAACTACGTTCGACAAATATTCGACCAAGTTCTGGATCAACCAACATCGAGGATGCAAAATATTCTATCGGTGCTCTTGGTAGAATGGAAGCAATCATTGGTGATATCATCCTTGGTAATGACGTTACTGAAACAACTGGTAACACTGCAACTCAGAGCAGATCATTTCCATATGCTGATACAACACAAGTTACAGAAGTTACAAGATTAGTAAGAACAATTCAACATAATATTGACTTTAGACTAGGTACTCTTGCTCTAAATAACAATACTGATCCTACTACCTATAACAGTTCATATCTTGCAGGATATGGCGATGCTAGAAAGAACATTAAAGAAAATAAAAAGTTCTTTCAAGAGCAAGTTAAGGCATACTTGGACACAAACTATTCAACAATAAAATATTCTAGAACAAAATGTAAGCAGGATGTTGGTTACATTGTTGATGCTCTTGTTTATGATTTAACATACGGTGGTAACAAGGAATCAATCAATGCAGGACTTGCATATTTTGATGGTCCTGCCGGCCCACTTGCTATTGATTCTACGGAAAAAACAGCGACACTTGCTGCTTACAACTATTTGAAAACTATTATGAGTACTGCTGCTAACAGCGGTACAGTAACAAGTAATCAAAACGTGGTAGCACAGTATGACAGCGGTACTGCTGGAAGCGCAGCAGCAATTACGTTGATTGAAGATAATATGGATATTATCTACAACATCATTAACGGCGGTTCAACTTCAGCACCAAACATTACTGTAACAGACATCACTGGAACAGATACTATGGTAACTGGTTCAGCACACGGATTAGGTGTTGGTGATTCATTCACACCAAGAAGTACAGCAAATGGTGTAACATCTGGTGTTAAGTATTGGGTAACTGTTATTTCATCAAGCACAGAATTTAAAATTAGTGCTACACTAGGCGGATCAAATGTAACTCTTACAAACGGTTCGGGCTTATCAATTGTTGGTGACGTTGTTGATCATCCGTTGGCACAAAACGGTACTTCATCCACAACAACATTAATTGGTGCAGGTGAAGCGTTAGATGCACAACAAGAAACATTGGTTACTGCAACAACAAATTATATTACAACAAACTATCCAAGTTTGTCATACAACAGTGCTAAGTGCGAAAGAGATACTAGATTAATTCTTGAAGCAGTTGCATTTGATGTTATGCTAGGCAGCAATTATCAAACACTAAAAGCGGCACATGCATATCTAAGATCAACAGCGAGTGATGTATATAGTCTTAGCCAAAAGGCAGCAACGATAGCAGCGTTCCAAAATTTAGGTGATACTGTTTCTGGAGATGCAGCAACATACTTAAATGGTGTATCGTCTGCGGCTTCGACTGTTGCTACATTGTTTAAATTATTAAATGATATAATTTACAGCGGTTCAGACGAAGGTACTAGATGTGCTGCTGAGAGTAGAAATACTCATCATGCAATCCTACAGATTGAAAGAAACAGAGACTATATTGTTTCTGAAATTAATGCATACATCGCTGACACTTACTCCGATACTGTAACTGCTTCAGCGGCATCAGGAAATGTATTCACGATAAGTGATACATCATGGATGCAAAGAAATACTGCAATTAGATTTACAGGAACTACGTTTGGTGGAGTTGAAACAGCAGTTACATACTATGTACAGGATGTGATTAGTGCGACTCAATTTACAGTAGCGACAACTAGATATGCTACTACAGCAACAACACTTACAAACGCATCAGGCTCAATGGGTGTTGCTATGTATTACAGCACAACACTTTGCCAAAGAGATGTTAATGAATATCTAAATGCTCTTAAATGGGATTTATACTACACAGCAAACTATAAATCACTTTATGCAGCAAGATACTATGCTAATGCCGTAACAGGTTCATTAGAATCAGACATGTTCTATCTAAGAGATGCTACAGGCTTAAGAGATTGTACTCTAGAAGGACTAACTGGAGATTTATTAGCAGCAAACACATACGGAACTTCAAGAGTTTCAGCAGGTGCTTATGCTTCACTTGATCCAGGTTGGGGACCAGAAGACTACAGAGCATGGATTATTACACGTTCTCCATACATTCAAGGTGTTACCACAATCGGTACCGCTTGTGTTGGTCAAAAAATTGATGGAGCATTACATAATGGTGGTAATGACTCAATGGTGTCAAATGACTTTACTCAGGTATTGAGTGATGGTATTGGTGCTTGGGTTACTAACAATGGTAGAGCGGAACTAGTTTCAGTATTCACATACTATAACCACATTGGTTATCTAGCAGAAGCAGGTGGTAGAATACGTGGTACTAACGGTAACTGTTCATACGGTGACTTTGGTGCTGTTGCAGAAGGAGTTGATGCTTCTGAAACACCAAATAGTGCTGTTATAGATAACATCTTCCAATACAAGGCAACAGTTGGATCAGTTCAAACAAATGACAGTAAGATATTCCAGTTTGAATACTTAAACGCTGGTATAGATTACACAACAGCGACATGGACCGTAACAGGTGGTGGTATTAACGCTGAGGTTGAACAGGATGACATCCGTGATGATGCCGTGCATAGCGTAAGATTATTAGATCTTGGTGATGATTCTTCAGGACAGTTTGGTGGAGAAGGTTATTTAACTAAAACTGGTACTGCACAGAATGGTACAACAACTTCAATAACACTTTCAGCAACTGACGATCAATTGACAGGTGCATACGTTGGTATGAAAGTTATCATAACTGGCGGAGCAGGTGCAGGACAATACGCTATTGTTTCAGCATACAATGCTGGTAGCAAGATAGCAAGTGTTGAAAGAGAATCAGACGGAGTAGCGGGTTGGGATCACATGGAAGGCGCATTTGATATTGTGGCACCAGATGGATCCAGTGTTTATATACTTGAACCTGCTATAAGTTTCACAGCACCGACTACGAGTTCGACAACATACACAAACTTACCAGCAAGTGCTGTATGGACTGATGTTGTTTATGGTGACACTACTGGAGTATATACTCCAAGTTACACATATGGCGGAAGCGGAACTTCTGCATCGTTCTCTGTTGTTAGAAACGGTACAAAATATTCAGTTTCAGTTGCAGCAGCAGGTACTGGTTACACAAGACTAGAAACAATTACTATTCCAGGAACACAACTTGGTGGTACTTCAACAGATAATGATTTAACACTAACAATTACAGCAATCAATGCCAGCGGCGGAATTCTTGATGTAGATCAAGTAGGATATGGCGCAGGTGGAGTTTATGTTGCTGTTGCTTCAGGAAGCGATCAGACAGCATACAGTTCAAACGGAACAACATGGACACTGGCATCACTTCCAAGTTCAGGAACATGGACAGCAATTGCACACGGACTAGTTGATGATGGTTCAACAATTGCTAAAGTATCAAGATTTGTTGCAGTTAAAAGCGGAAGCTCAGCAGCAGCGTACTCCGATGACGGTGGCGCTACTTGGACTGCAACTACATTGCCAGCAAGTGCTGCATGGTCTTCAATTACATATGGTGAAGGAAGATGGGTAGCAATTGCAAGTGATAGTACAACCGTTGCAATCACACAGGACGGCGAAGTTTGGGATATTCAAGGAACACTACAAAGCACAGGTTTCGTTGATATTGCATATGGTAAAGGACTGTTTGTTGCAGTTAAACCAGGTGCATCAACAGGAGCAGTTAATAAGAGTACTGATGGTGTTACATGGACGGCACAAGATCTTGGAACTTCCGCAACTTGGAACAGCGTTGGATACGGTAAGAACACATTCGTTATAGTTGCTACCGATTCCAATAGTGGTTACGCAAGTGCTGATGCAGCAGATTGGAACTCCGTAACTATTGGTTCTCCAGACGGTTCAACAACTGCTGGATATCAAAATGTTAGATATGGACAGGGTGTATTCCTTGTAACTGCATATCAATCAGGCGTACAAGATTACAGTTACGTTGCTAAATCAGAAAATGGTATTTACTGGACCATAGAAGGTATTGCTGGACCTGCAAACGGTATCAGCGGACACAATGCACTGGCATTTGGTAATCCAGACAGAACAGGACAGTGGGTACTTCTTGAAAAAGATAGTGGTAACATTAATGCAAATGTTAAAACTGGTTGTACAGCAAGAGCTAGATCATTCATTGCATCAGGCAAGATATTTGCAATTAGAATCACTGATCCAGGATCAGGTTACACAACAACACCAACTATGACTGTTGTTGATCCTAACAATCTTTATGATCCACCACATACCGTAAGAACAGGAAGCGGTGTATTGGCACAACCTTCGTTTAAAAACAGAGGAGTACAATACACAACAGGTTCTGCAGAAATTAATACAGGAGACGGTTATGCAGACTTCTATCAAAACACTGCATTCGTTGCTGTAAGAAGAATTACATCAGCACCTGTAGCAGGATCAAACGTTGTGTTTAGTCACTTACCATCTAGCGTGTTTAAACTGGTTAGTGTTCTTACACTAAGGGGAAGCAATGACGGTTCTTACACTGCATTCTTCCAAGTCAGTCCTGAATTTACAATTGCACAATCACCTGAACATTTAACAGGTGTAACAACTAGAATTAGATATTCTCAGGTGCGTTTAACAGGACATGACTTCCTAGATATTGGTACTGGTAACTTAACAGAAACCAACTACCCAGGAACACCTACACAGGATCCAATACCTGCAAATGAAACCGCTGAAAATAACGGTGGTAGGGTATTCTTTACATCAACAGACCAAGACGGTAACTTTAGAGTTGGTGACTTGTTCAGTGTTGAACAGAGTACTGGTGTTGCTACCTTGAATGCTGATGCATTTAATATTTCTGGACTACAAGAAATTAGTTTGGGAGAGGTAACACTTGGCGGTGGTTCTGCAACAATTACGGAATTCTCAACAGATCCGTTCTTTACAGCAGATTCAGATAGCATTATTCCTACGCAACGTGCTATCAAGGCTTACATTGCTTCACAAATTGGTGGTGGTGGTGCTAGCCTTAACGTAAATAGCGTTACAGCAGGTTCGATAGTTATTAATAGTAACCAGATTACTACGACAGGCGTCGGATCGATAAAAATGAATGCTAGATTCTACTTCACTGGCGGAGTCACTGGAGCACCACTAGCATTTAACTACTTTTTAGTATAACAAATATGGAGGAAAACTAAAATGGCAACAGGAAGACTAGGAACAGCAAACTTGTCGGCAACGACCAACACTGTTCTATATACCTGCCCAGCGAGCACATTTGCAGTTGCTTCTGTGAGTCTTTGTAACAGAAATGCTACATCGATCACTGTAAGAATTGCAGTAACTTCTGCGGCAAGTCCAGCAAGCGATGAATACCTTGAATATGATACTACACTATTAGCAAATGGTGTTTTAGAAAGAACGGGTCTTGTATTAGATGCTGCAAAAAACATTGTTGTTTATTCAAGCTCAGCAAACGTAAGTGCTGTAGCAATGGGTATTGAAACATCAACTGCATAAGGAAATTAGATAATGCCACGTAAAATTTCAGTAGGTACAGCCGGAGGTTACACACTAGGTGATGTAAGTCTTGTAGGTCCTGAATTAGGATCAGCAAGAGCAAATCAAAATTTAGTGTTGGATGCCAATGGTACTGGAGATATTACAACCAGTGCTCAGTTAAGAGTAACCGGCGGTAATGCTTCATCAAGTTCAATCACAGGAGACATGATTGTGTCGGGTGGTGTTGGACTTGGAGGAAATTTATATGTGGGAGGTTCAGTAAACTTAGGTGGTGGATCAGGTTTTAACGGTACTGCTATTGGAGGAACTTCAACAGGAGTATTTACGGCTCTAACAACAACCGCAACTAGTACATTGGCAGAAACGACTGAGATTACAAACGCAAAAATATCAAGTGTGGGAATCATTACACATGATTTCACTGAAGGTAACACCTGGGTACATAGCATTATTTCTGGAAATTTTACAGCAAATTTTACAAATGTGCCAACTACTAACAATAGACAATATACAATGAACCTTGTTTTATTACAAGGAGCCACTCCATATTTGGCAAATGGTGTTCAGATTGATGGCGTTACACAAACTATTAGATGGGCTGCTTATGGTGCTCCGACACCCAATGCGAATAGGTACGAGGAAGTAACTTTCTTATTAGTAAGAGTTGCATCTAGTTGGGAAGTTTTTGGATCATTGGCAACACATGGATAAACATAAATACGTGTAGAGGAACATAAAAATGGGAAGAAGAGTATTAAATAGTCAAGGTGCAGTTGCTGGAACGTTAAGTATTACCGGTAACACCATCGCAACAACTGAAACTAATGCTGATCTAGTTTTAAACCCTAATGGTACGGGTGATGTAACTACAGCAGATCAAATAAGAGTTACAAATTCAACAGCAAGTACAAATGCTACTAGTGGTGCATTAATCATTACTGGCGGTATGGGAGTTGCCGGAGACCTCTACCTCGGTGGCGCCCTTAACGGTGGAACACTTGATAATCTTACCATTGGTTCAGTTACTCCTGCAGCAGGCACATTTTCTTCATTAACGGTGAATGGCCTAGCAACATTTTCAGAATTTGCTGAAGTTGTTGCTACTAAAACAGGTGCAACGGGTGTAATAACACACGATTTTACAGAGTCAAACATTTGGTATCATAGTTCAATGAGTGCAAACTTTACAATGAACTTAACCAATGTTCCAACCACTGACAACAGAACAATAACTGTAGCATTGGTACTGATCCAAGGTGGTACTGCAAGGTATGCAAGTGCATTTCAAATAGATGGAGTTTCTCAAACTATTAGATGGGCTGCCTACAATGCACCGTCACCACAGGCAAACAGATACGAAATTCAAACATTTAAACTTGTTAGATCTGGAGGAAGTTGGACGGTATTTGGATCACTAGCATCATACGGATAGGGAGATAATTAATGCCTAGTTTTAAGAAAGTTTCAGCAGCGGATTTAGGAAAATACTTTCCAAACACCCCTCCGACATTTACTGGAGGTGCTCCGGCAGATGGTGGCAGTTCAAACATTACTGCTGACGGCTCATTTACGAGTGTCTTTGATGCTGATTCGATCGATGCCCTAAACAGGGGAGCGATTGTCTTTAGTTCAAGCGGATCTTTACCTCCTGGATTTGCATTTAACGCATCCACTGGAGTATTGAGTGGAACATATACCCTACAAGGACTTAATATATCCGGTGCAAACTATAATTTTAACATTACAGCAACGGAAGGCAATCCACAATTACCTATTAAACAATCAGTTACACGTTCATTTACTCTAGTATTGAATGTTCCTTGGAAATACAGACAGGTAGTTTCAACTGGTTACATGGCAGGCGGATATCAAAATTCATCACTGTGGAGCAACGTTAATAGGGTTGTCCATAGCACTGACACAACTACCAACCTAGGTGATGGTAGAGTTCAGAACTATCACTACAAGTCAGGTGCAACTACTCTTGATAGAATTCACATCTGGAATGGTGGTTTCGTAACAGCATTTAACATGCGTACGGAATCAAGACAGGACAGAGGTTCAATTAACTTTAACGGTGGTAACACTGGTACGGTATGGGAACCAGATAGAGATTTTGCATGGGTAAATGGAGAAGGATCTGGACAGTGGAGACGCTGGCAGTTTTCAAATGAATCCATTACATCAAACAGAGGCAGCGGATTTAACTCGCACATGGGTTCTATCTCGGGAGAGGACAGAGGCATAGGTTGGGACAACGGTGGATACACTCAGAGATTCCTATTCTCAACGGAGAGTGCAGCAAATGCTGGATCAAGTGCAGGCGCACACGGTCAGCAGAAGGGACTAAGTTCCAAGAATGATAAGGGCTACGGTGGTAACCAGGGTTCATATAACGGTGGTAACCAATTCCGTGTAACGAATACGGCCAACGAAGGAAGAATAACAATTGTTGGTAAGCCATTCGGTAACATGGGCGAGGAAAACTATGGACATGGCCAGGACAAGGGTTATTGTATTGGAACATATGATGGAAGCCAAAACAATAGATCATTTATCCTTACATATTCGACCAACTCAGGATTTGAAACGGGTGGTACAACACAACCAAAAGGACACGGTGGCTGTAGTTCAGGACATATGGGGTTCCGTAACTAGTGTTTATAAATAATAGGCACGGAGGATAATAATTTATGTCTAATGAAATCAGAGAACAGGATAATAAAAAAGCATTAAGTGCTTGGGATTCTGTCAATCTTTATGAAAAATACGAAAAGAAAGAATGGAAAACCCCTGTTAATTCAAAGTTTCTAGAAAAACTAGATGAAGAAGGCAAGGATATTGTAGATTTCTGTTTGAACAAGGTCGTTCATAATCCAAAATTTAAAATGCAGTTTTTTCAAGGAGAAGATCAACTAACTCCTTTTCACAAACTAAAACAATTTTTACTTGAATTAAAAAGTTTAGAAGAATCCATTGAAGAGTTTGAATGGACTGAAAAAAAATTAACACTTGAAAAAGAAATTGCTGAAGCAAAGATGGCAGCAACTAACGATCCCATTGAGAAAAAGGAACAAGAATTAGTTATTGTTGAATCAGAGAAAAATATAAGAGGTTTTATTCGTCGAGCAGCACAGCACTATATCGAAAGAGAACACTATGTTAATCTCATCAAGGAATATCTAGAAAGTCCAGAAGGAAAAACTCCAGATGGCAAATCTTTAATGACAGTCTTTAATACTCCGTTGGAAGAAGTTTATGAAAAAGAATATTGGACCATTAGGTTAGCCAAGCAGGCAGCAATGGATATGCTTTCTCACAACAGTATTGGAACTGGTAACATGAGTGCAATTACAGTGTTGTCACAAGGACAACAGAATGAAATTTTTTCAATTGCGCATAGATATGTTCTAGAAATGCGTGAGCACCAAGAAGTTATCAAATTAGATCAGGCAAAACAATTAGGTATTGAGGATCCTAATAAACCGCAAATTACCGTGGAAACAAAGGATACTCTTATAGCAGCATTAGAACAAGCAAAAAACAACGGTCCTAAAAAGGATCAAAATGAAAAAAGCCTTCAGGCTGCATTGAACGGCGTAAAGGAGTAATGGTTAGATGTATATAATTGCTGAAACAATTCCAGGTAATCATCCAAACTATCATCCCGATTTAGAAAGAATTTACAGTCATTGGGTATATACTTCCTACTATCTGCCTGATGAAAAGAGATCAGAATTTGATATTTCAAAAGTTCATGGTGTCGAGGTAACAGAAGAAGTTGCAAGAGGCATGAAGTTTTCAAATGTTGCAAAAAACAAAATAGGTGTTAAGACAGGAAGTCTTGCACACGAAGAAGTAATGGGAAATTCAATGGAATCTGAAGATGGTGTTTTATCACCTGATCAGATTGGACAAAAAACATATTACTATCTTACAGCAGATGATGAAAGAATTGCTACATCAGTTTTAAAAACTGAAATGAAACTCCATCTTGATACACACTATAGTAGAGTGTTGGATGCACAGGAAAAAGTGCGTTTCACTACCAAGAAGGGAATAATAGAGAGCGAAATCGAAAGATGTGCAAATACCATGGACTGTAGAAAATTAATGCACACAAAATTTGGTCTCGGTCTTTTTCAAGCCGAAGAAGTAGGATTGTCACCGGAACCAACGTTGGATATGTCGGTTGCGGGTCGTGACAACTTTTAATAAAGATTTCCTAGAAGTAGAAAATTTTCTCAATCCTGACGAACAACAGGAATTAATCAATTATCTTTGCAAACCAAACTTTCCTTGGTGCTTCACATACGATGCAGTAAGGGGAACTACTGACAAAATTATTATCGAAGATAATAGTGTGGTCGGAGTGTTTCATACATTCGTGCATGATACCAAGATAGTTAGTCCTTTTTTCAACGACATAAAATGGATTTCATCCAAGTTTGAAAACATAGGTCTAGGAGAAAATCCAGTGATGAGAATACGTGCAGGAATGTTTTTTAAGCATCCTGACAATTCAGCACATCCGGCACATGTTGATGCAAACGGTGTTAATCACATTACTGCTGTCTATTATGTAAATGATTGTGATGGTGATTTTTACCTATACGAAGAAAAAGATTCAGAGTATCCCTTTAAGAAACCACCAGAATATACCATAAAAAATATAGCAAAACCAGCACAGGGCAAACTTGTTGTCTTTAATGGCGATCATTACCATGCTAGTTCCTATCCAAATAGGAGTGCAATTCGACTTGCTATCACATTTAATTTCCTATCATTATAATACCACATAAATACGGTATGACTGAAAATTCACAAGAAGACTTTATTGCTGTTTTTGACGGTGTCATTGATCCATCAGAATGCCAAAAAATAATTGAGTTTTATGAAAAACTAAAATCAATGAATCTTACATTTGATAGGCAGCAAATGAACGACAAGAAGCCACATCAAAAAAATGATGAGACTGCATTTCTTCTTGATCAACAAACACTAAACATAGATTCAAATCCTATTTTGATTCCGTTTGTTGAAAATTTTTGGAAATGTTATGCTGAGTATGTGAATGTTTTTAGTGTATTATTAGAATCTGAAATGCACGGAATAAACAGCATTAGATTACAGAAAACGTTACCTGGACAGGGTTACCATAGTTGGCATTTTGAGGCAAGTGATAGTACATCATCAAGAAGAATTATTGCTTGGACGCTGTACTTAAATGATGTCCAGGAAGGTGGAGAGACTGAATTCTTATATCAAAGAAAAAGAGTTGCAGCAAAAGCAGGAAGATTAGCAATTTGGCCGAGTGCATTTACTCATACCCATAGAGGTAATCCTCCATTATCAAATGAAAAATATATTCTAACAGGTTGGTTAGAATACTTCGGAAAGGCATCAAACGTATGACACCAAGAAAAATTTTTACAGTTCCGTTAAATCCTAAACTTAACGAAGCGCAGTTCGAACATTTTTATAATTTCTTAGCAAAGCATAAGGATTATATCACTGACGTTTATTTTACATCAAGAATGGTACCGTTTTTGCAAGATGCTATGGGAGATGTAATTACTGAAGAACGAGATATGATACAGGGAATTGAAAATGCTCTAGGAATACAAAAGTATTTAGGAATTCCTGTTAGTGCAACTTTTAATAATATTATGGTTCCACCAACGCAACAAAATTTAGATTTATTCATAGAAAGATTTAAACCTTTATATGATGCAGGAATTAGAATAGTAACTATTCCACATACTCACTGGATGGCAACTGGACAAATAAAAGCAGCATATCCTGATCTGTTTGTAAAAAATACAATCCTTAGAGATGTTAGAACAGCAGTTGAGATTGTTAATCTTGCCAAGTATGGATTTGATTATATTAATCTTGATAGAGATTTAATGCGTGATAGAGACACACTACTTAGATTAAAACAAGCCAAGGAATGGATAAAAGAAAATCTTGGAAAAGAAATACAGTTTAGTTTGTTGGCAAACGAAGGATGTCTTGGTTCTTGTCCTATGATGGTAGAACACTTTGAATATAACAATACTAGAGATATTACAAAACCTCAGTACTTTCATGATCCAATAAGTAGAGTTAGTTGTCCTAAGTGGGAAGTGGAAGATCCTGCTGTTTATCTTAAGACAGCAAACTTGCCTCCATGGAAAGAAGACTGGGACGAATTTCTTGATGAATTAGGTATTGATACATTTAAGATGCATGGTCGAGAAAGCATTGATAGATTAAATGAAACAATGGATATCATTAGACGCTATGCTAATAATGAACCTTTATTGCATAGAGGTTTTGAACAATGGTCAAAAGAAACCAACATGGAAGAAAAGCCAATTGATATTTGGCGAGACAAGATTAAAAATTGTAAGTTTGATTGTTGGGAATGCCAGTACTGTGATAAAATCTATGATAGAAAATCAGATTTAATTTTTAGTGACCTAGTTAAGCATACTGTTGATGCTATACATAAGTCAGGAGTAATATCATATAATAATGATATTAAGGGATTAACCAGTCCAAGAGTGAAAACTTTACTTAATCTTCTAGGCAAAGGAGTTGGTAGTTACCTTGAAGTTGGTAGTTTCCTTGGAGCAACTGCATGTGCTGCTATCGAAAATAATAACTTAAATGCATTCTGTGTTGATAATTGGTTAGAGCCTATCCAACCTTTTAGAAATGATATGCAAATGCCAGAAACAAGTAAAGATGAATTTATTAAAAATATTGAACAACACAGAGGAAACAGTGTAGTTACAGTGTTTGATAATGATTTATTTGAGACTCCACTAGATCCAATACAAAATAAAATACAGTTTTTCTTCTACGATGGACCTCACGATGAGGACTCAACAAGACAGGCAGTTGAATATTATTGGCCATCATTTCAGCAAGAAGCAATTCTTGTGTTTGATGATGCGAATTGGGACGGAGTAGTTAGAGGTGCAGATTTAGGTATTGAATCAATGGGTGGTAAAAAAGTTTATGATAAATTAATTCTTAACTCGCAGGAAAATCCACAAGAATGGTGGAATGGATTGTATGTTATTGTAATAAGGAAAAACTAATGGCTATAACAAAAGCAAATAATATTATTATTTTTGGTGGTGGTACTAGCGGTTGGTTAGCCGCTGTCTATATGGTGAATAACATAAAGTTTCCGTGTAAGATAACTTTAATTGAAAGCACAAAAATGGGGCCTATCGGTGTTGGAGAAGGCACACAACCTGCTACTGCTAGATTTTTATATGATGCAGGTGTTGATCCTAAAACATGGATGGAACCAAGCGATAGTGTGTTTAAGATGGGTGTTGAATTTGTTGGTTGGAATGAAAAGAACTTCTTTGTAGATAACGATTTTGTAGAGCATACACAAATTGGACCACAGTTATATACTTCGAACTATTTTATAGACAAATCACTAGAAGAATATCTTGATTATTTGCCAGCATATCAAATGGCAAAACATAATAAGAGTCCTAAACTTGCAGGACTTGATACAAATTATGCATTAAGTGGTAATAGGCAGTTCGGAGCAGTTCATTTTGCTGCATTAAAGATAGTTGATAGTTTAAAGAAAATAGTAGGGGATAGAATAACGGCAATTGATACTGAAATCGTTGAGATTAAATCCGATGAAAATGGCATTAAGGAATTGATTGACAAGGATGGCAATAGTCATACTGCGGACTTATACGTAGATTGCACAGGTTTTAAATCACTATTACTTGAAAAAGAATTAGGCGTTGATTTTGAACCAGTAACTGATTTTTTACCATGCGATAGAGCGGTAGCAATGCCAACGCAGTATAAGAATGCTCAGGAAGAATGTCATCCATATACAAAGGCAACTGCAATGAATGCAGGATGGAGATGGACCATTCCTATCTTTAGTAGAGTAGGAAATGGTTATGTTTATAGTTCAAAACACATTTCTCCAGAAGAAGCAGAAAAAGAACTGCGTGATGCAATCGGTGAATACGAAGCAGAAGCAAATCATTTAGAAATGAAGTGTGGAATACACAAGGCCGTTGCATATAAGAACGTTGTTGCTGCAGGATTGAGTGCTGGATTTGTAGAGCCACTCGAAGCAACCGGAATTACATTTACTACCCAGGCTGTAGAAATGTTGGTGCATCTTCTTAATCAAGGACAGGGAGTATGGCAAAATAATTCTAAGAACGCTTTTAATGAATCTTATATTAGATCATTCTGGGAAATAGTTTCTTTTGTTTGGGCACACTATCATTTCAGTACTAAAAATGATACTGAATTCTGGAAGGACATACACAAACAAAAAGTTGATAAGGTTCCGAGACAAGTAATAGAAACTATTGGTGCATTTGTACCATCACCGCATAACGGATTTTTTCTTAATCCAGAAAGTCATTTTCATGTTGGACATTGGTTTCAAGTTTTATTTCCTAACGGAGCATATGAAAATCATCCTAAAATGGTTGATGGCGAAAGAGAAAAATATGCTGAGTATTTCATAGCCAATCAAAAATTTAGAACTGAAAAAATTATTGAAATGTTCCCTAATCATTATGAATTCTTAAAGGAATGGTATGGAAAAGCAGATTAAAAAAACAACAGTGTTTGCTGCTGATGTGTTCTATATTAATACTGGAACGGAAGAACAGAAACAGCAACTAATAAAAGAAGTATTGGAAACTAAAGAATTCTACCCACAAGGTAACGATAGATCCAATCCTAATTGTTGGAGAGCTGATAATCCATGTAAGGATATTTCTTGGCTAATGCAGGACATTGCTATCATGATGGAACATATAGTTCAATACTATGAAGATAATGATTCAGCCTTTAAGGAAAGAAAGGATTTAGAAAAAGCAAAAGTAAATTATTGGGCAAACGTAAATGGACACAATTCATTTAATGTTGTGCATTCTCATAAATCAAAACAATTTTCAGCAGTATATTATCTACAAGGAGAAGGAACAGGACAAATTCAATTTACAAATCCAGCAAATTTATTATCTGATTGTAATTGGGGCTCACCATATACTAGAGATTTTCAAATAGATCCCAAAGATGGTGATTTAATAATATGGCCAGCATGGGTTCCTCACGAAGTAATGCGCAACGAGTCAAACAGAGAAAGAATAAATCTAGTCTTTGACATTGACATAAAGGAAGATAAATGAAAAAAATAGAATTCTTTTCAGTAATAAAAGGCGTAACAGAAAACTTTCCTGTTGATCATGCAAAGAAATTTAAATTCAAGTGGGTAGAAAATGCCAGACAGGAATATAAAGAGGTTGCTGAAAAACTAAAAGGAACCAAGTATAATCATGTATTTAGATGTCCGGGTATCTTTGATCTAATGAGCACAGGATACATTGTACCGATGCCTTGGGATCTTACAATAGAAACTAAAGGTGACGGAAAACATTTTGCTTGGAATTATCCAGACGAAGCCTTGAAACAAACTTTAAAGGCTGAACTTATTTCAGCGCACCTTCCTGAAACTATAGCGAAACATTTACCCAAGCCACCAGGAACTTTAGAAAGTATAGTTAAGTTGCATACTCCATGGCATATCGTTGCTCCCAAGGGAGTAAAATTTTTAATGATTCCAATACCTTATGGGGATGAACAGTACTTTGAAAATGTATCAGGAATATTAGATCCTAGCATAAGCAGCGAAGTTCATATTCAACTAAGATGGAAAGTGTTGATGGGAAGACAAACAATTAAGGCTGGAACTCCTATGGCACAACTAATACCAATATCAGAAGAAAAGTTTGATTTAGAAGTCAGAGATGCTACCAAAAAAGATTTAGAATGGTATGAAAAAAGATTATATCTTAATAATTGCACCATGATTATGAAACATTCATTAGTTCAACAGGCCTACTGGAAGTTTTGGGAAAAGAAATGGCAGTTGAAAAACATAATAGATAAGTTTAGAAAGAAGTAGATGCTTAAACAGAAGTTTGTTACAAACATTTGGTCAGACACATTCAATATTGATAATTCATTAATAAAAAAATTTGATGAATGGGTTGATTTTGAAAAAACACTAGACCCCGAAGGAAGGAAGGAATCAACGACCCAGAACGGTTGGCAATATTCTTTTACTCCAAAGGATAAAGTACCTGAGTGGTTGGAAAAACTACAACCACAAATAAAAACAATAAAAGAAGAAATAGGTTGGTCTTATATTAAAAGCTCTTGGGTAGTTGATTACAACAGTGGAGGATTCCAAGATGCACATTATCATGCTCCAGAAAATAATCTTAAAACTATAATTGTAAATATTAGAGGCGAAGGAGACTTATTATTGTTTGACCCAAGACCTATGGCAGTTAGCCAAGGAGAGCCCATTGTTGAGATAGTGAATCTTAAACAAGGAGATTGGATTGCAATACCTGGATGGTTAGTACATAGCACCAGACCCTGTTCTGATAGAAGAAGCATATATGTGTTGGATGTTTATTCATGAGCAAGGTTGAAGAATTAGAATTTCCGGTAAAGAATCAACGTCCTTGTTATGTATGGGCCACAACTCTTGATGATCATGAAGAAATTAATATAAAAGTCTTGGAGACCATTTCAAAAGAACGAGAAAGCAATTCCAAAGGATATACAGACGACATCAACATCAATGTATGGCAGAGTAATTGGGAAATGGAAAATCAACCGGGTTTTTTTGAAGTATCAGAATCTGCAAAACAATTATCAGTAGAAATAGCAAAACAACATTTTAACTTTAATCAATTCGTTCCACAATTAGTAGATTGCTGGTGTAATGTATATAATAACAACAGCGGATGCAAGGTACATCAGCATTTTCCAGCAACATTTAGCCTAGTATATTATGTAAAAGTTCCGGAAAATAGTGGTAGAATATTCTTTCCTGATCTTGATGTGCAGTTAGATCCTAAACCAGGATTATTATTGTGCTTTAGAGGTGATACTTGGCATGGAGTTGAGTTCAATAAGACCGAAAAAGACCGCATAATTATTGGTATGAATGTGATATACAAATTTAACGAAAACCAAGATAATTCAACTTTGGATAAATATTAGTATGGCAAGACTTCCCATTATAAAAAACTTGAGAATTGTACCTAGAGAAGGAGAGTTTCTTGAACGAAAAACCGGCTCTAGAGGAGAAATTTATTTCGATCAGGACAGTAATACCATAAGAGCTTATGATGGTGTTGCTACCGGTGGTTATGAAATGCTCACCCAAGAAAGACTAAAGGGTGTAGCAAGTTACGAATATGATGTAACTATCGTTAATCAAGGTGCTGGGAACAAATATGTTTTAAACAGTGAATATTATAGTGATGTAACATTCATTATAGGATACACTTATATTTTTAATCAGAATGATCCAACCAATGTTTGGTATCCTAATGCAACAGGAACCACAAACAATCAACACCCATTAAATTTTAGTGAAGACAATCAGAATGGTGAATTGAGTGGCGGAACTACATATACCAACGGTGTTGTTTATAAGATAAATGGCTCCTCAGTATCCAAAACAGAATACTGGGAACAGTTTGAAAAAGCAACACAAAGAAGTGTTCAAATTACAGTAACGAATGATACACCAAGCACATTATATATTTGGTGTCAGAATCATTTAAACATGGGTAAGTCAGCCTCGATAGTAAATCCAGGTACAGGATCCGGAGGCGGAGCAGGAAGTATTATTGTCGCTGCCGATGACTCAACTCAGGTAGTTGTTGGTTCTGGTAATACATTACAGTTTTCAGGCGGAACTGGTATTTCAACAGCAAGTTCCCCAGACGGAATCATTACAATTACAGGAACTAATTCATTTAGTAGATTTAGTGTTAGCGGACAGAGTCCTGTTGATGCAACAGTTCCATTAGATACTTTCACATTCATTGCAGGATCGAACATGACCATTAATACTGATCCTGTGAGTCAATCTATCACATTTAACTCCACAGGTGGCGGTGGCGGTGGCGGTGGAAATTCTTTCGGAACCATTGCTGTATTGGGACAAAGCAATGTTGTTGCAGAGATTACTGAAGATACTCTTAATCTAAACGCAGGCGTAGGAATTTCTATATCGACAAATGCTGGAACTGATACCATAACAATTACGAATACATCCGCTGGTGTAAATGATTTTGATCAATTATCAGAACCTGCAGAGAGTAGTCACACGTTTGATAAGATTTATCTACCTGCGATTACGATGCTTACGGTAACTAATGTGGGAGCAACTGCTTATCTATACGATCAATATTCAGGAAATAACCCTACAATTTATGCAATCAACGGAACAACTATTGCATTTAATCTACAGTGTGATGGACATCCATTTGCCATCCAAACTGCGGCAGGCGTAAATTATAATGAAGGATTGATACACGTTAGCCAAACAGGAACAGTATCAACAGGTGCGGCAGCTCAAGGATTCAGCCAAGGAACATTATATTGGAAGATCCCTAGCAGCGTTACAGGCGGTTACAGATATCAATGTACTGCACACGCACCCATGGTAGGTAGCATTACTATCAAGAACTTCGGTTCAATCTAACAATCACTTGACATCCAAGGTAAATTAATCTATAATAAGTAAATGTATAAAATTTACGGAGAATTCTTTTGGATTATAGTTTAATTTACAACGGACAGATTTATCTGTTTCTTATTGTGTTCGTAATGATGATTGCGGGCATGATCAAAGAACACGGATTATTCAAGGACATTTTTTGTTATTTCGAACAAACACTTAAAAGTAAAAAAGCAGTGGTTGCTGTTGTAAGTGCTCTAACAGGACTATTACCCATCAAAGGACGAGTAACAGTCAGTGCTGGTATGCTTGAAACACTAGCACCCGATAAAGGCTGTTGTGGTAGAGAGAAGTTTGGTCCAATTGACTACGTAAGCACACACCACTATTACTTTTGGTCACCCTTGGAAAAAACTGTAATTCTACCCATGGCGGCATTTGGTTTAAGTTACGGTGCTTGGATAGGAATTATTTGGCCTCTATTGTTAGTTTCAATTGCGTTTATTCTTGCCTACCTCATATGGGGAGTAAAGGAAACTGACATCGAACTAAAGGACTGTGAAACGGATATAAAAATCAGTCGCATAACAAGATACGTATTTCCATACATAGCAGGTGTTGGCGCCATCATTGCTGGCATTGATTTTATATGGGCGTTTGGTTCATTAACAATTTACTATATGTTCTGCACAAGAACATTTGATCTTAAGAAACTGCTTGGATACGTTGATTGGAAACTCGTAGGTTGGGTAGCACTTATTATTGTTGCGGCTAACTATGCAGTTTCTAATACAGATAACATAAAAGCATTTTTAGGAAATGCTGGACTTGATATTAACACAGCAAGTGGATTTGTGTTATTAAGTTTGTTTAGTTTTGCTGGAGCATTTGCCTTAGGCTCTAGTTCAAGATTTGGTGCTATCACAGTATTAATGGCAAGCATTTATGGCATTGAGTACCTACCTTGGTTCTTTGCTGTGGATTTTGTAGGTTATTTGATATCGCCAATGCATAAATGCGTAGCAATTGGTATGCTTTACTTTGGAACAAAGTTAAGATACTATGCCACAATTTTAGGCTTATGGGGCGGAAGCGTAATTGCTACCGCAGGTTTAATCACTTACTTTTAGGAAAACTATGTCAAGACTATTACTTGCAATAGGTGTGGCGGTTCTTTCCACTGTTAGCCATGCAGGAGACTTTGATACTAATCAATTTAATCTTAAGGTAAAGGGAAACAGTTGGGGTGTGGAGTTTCGTGAATATGCACAGATCGATCGCTCACACATTCAAATAGAACACTACCTTGACAAATGGAAGTTTGCCTATCGCTATGATGAAGATGGCGACAAGGTCGAACACAGGCCAAGGATAGATTACAATCTATTAGACAATGATTACTTTTATATCACTCCAAGGATAGAGTATCGTTACTATGAGGGCGATCGCGATGACTACGGTAGATTGCGTTCAGCCTTTGGATTGAAATGGGGGAATGCGTATTATGAAATAACACCCATGATACACTTTGCCAAGGATAATAGTGATAACGATTTTGGATTTGATGAGTATCAGCAGAAGGTTGGATACAAGTGGAAGTTAGAAGATAAAGTCAAACTCAATACATTTGTACAACACGAGGCAGATAATAACTTTGACAAGACTAACTTATTTTTTGGTACTACATTAGAAGTTGAATTCTAAGAATAACTATACTGTTTTTTTATTGTAATCTCTAGTAAGCCTATCCAATTGCTTACGCAATTCCATAATTTTTTCTCTTGATGCGCTCATACTATCAGGCAAACCTTGTCCTCTTATTATGTCATTATGATGCTTATCAACGGCTTTTACTTCAAAAATTAATTTTGATACTAGATCGTTAATTTTATCTTTAGTTGCTTGATGCTCTATTTCTTCAGCCTTTTTCCTAAATGTTTCAATTTCTTTCTGAAAAGTTTCGTTATGTTCAAGAAGCATTTTCTAACTCCAGTATTGTTTCAATTTTTGTTCTTATTAGATTATTATTTAATGTGTTTCTCAAACCAGTATGCACATTCTTGGGAAGATAATCTAGATCGCTCCAGCAAAAAGTTGCTGCATTAACAGTTAAAAATTCGTCCTTTACTAAACAAATATAAGTTCCGTATTCAAAACCCTTATCTTTTGATAGATATAGTTCAATTGGCAATATTTTTCCGCTAACAAACTTATCTTGTATTTCTGTACTATCGTCAATCAATGACTTGTTTCTATTAAAAGTAGGAACAGTCCATTTCTCATTTTCAAGTATGAGAAATATTCTTCTGGTAGATGAAGATAGATATAATAATCCGGCACGTTTTTGCATATCAATACTTATGCTGGATCTGGGTCAAATCTCCAGAAACCTGGGGCATACTCTCCTTCAAATGATTTGAGCCATTCTGTTCCATTCCACATGTACTGTATGCCAGTCTTTAAGTTCTGTATGTATGTTGGATCTATAAGAGTGTTAGGACTTGCTAGTGTTACCCAGTCATTACCATTCCATTCCACAATTGAATTTGCAACTATAACAGGATCCTCTCCTGTCTTGCCCTTCCATGCATCAGGTCCATCATACATTGTGGCTGTGCTTGATGCAGTTGGATCAGGAATATCAATGCTTAACCCAACATTTTCACTGTTATTAACATCTTCAAGCATTAGGTATCTAGTACCTAAAGGAATATTGTTTATACCGTTGAAACTTTCAATAGGGTTAAAACTGTAAGGATCTATAATAGCATCTATAGTTCCTCTTGCAGGAACGCCAGGCACTGTTGATGCGATGCTTTCATTTTTCTGATTAGGATTTTCATCCATGGTTACTAATAGTATTTCAGGATCAACAGGATTAATTGCAAATGTGCCTCTCATTTCATAACCGTTAGGTTGTTTGAAATATATGTGGCTTCCTGGTTTAAATCCACCATGCAGTGCTAGGATGGTATTCCAGTCTAGTTTTTTATTTGCAAATTCTTTTTCATTTAATCCAAGCGTTTGTACGGCTTGATTTTGATCAACAATGCTTAGATCATAATCCCTAGGTTGGTTATTTGTTGCCTTGAATAACAACACTGTGTATCTATTATTAACATAAACAGTTGTACCACTTGTACTTTCGTTGAAAACAAGTTGATTAAGATCCTTAACTTGACCTTCTTCAGTAAATATATTTGCTATAATACTTCTAATTATTCCTAATTTCTTAACCTTGGCAGGTGTAGAAATCCAACAAGGAATTTCAAAATCTACAGATGCGATATCTATATCACTATCTACACCTGCTGGAATGCTCCTAGAAGAAAATGATGTTCCAGTTAGATAGACTACACTTAAACTAGTCCAATCGATATAATTGTCAGTGGTTTGTATTTCTAACGCTGGATTAAACAACACTAATATTTGTTCCATCAATTGTAGTTTTTGATCTGTATTAGATGTCCATATATCTGCTCTCATGGTAAGTTTAAACGGAGTAGGCATTAGTCTTTCAACTGTATAGTTTCCACCCTGTTCGCCCGTATATACTGGATCTCCATTGGCATCGAAACTATCGTATCTTCTTTCCCTAATATTAACTTTACTAATAAATGTGGGATCAGACAATCTAGTTTGATCCATTTCAAATCCAGTTATGTAACAGGCTATCCTAGGAACAGTGGGCATTTTGTTTTCACTGTTTTCACGTATTATGTTTGCAACTTGTCTTGTGAGATCACCATACATGACAGGTACTGCTTGTTGAGTTCCGTCACCTGCCTCATACTTGAAGCCAATGAAGATCCTCATAAACTGAGTTACATATCTTCTAATTTGTCCGTCGTAGAAAAAATCCATTATTTAGATACCTTATTCTTCCAAGCGTCTTCTTTGCCCTTTGCGGCATCTGCTCGTCTATTCTTAATTTTTAATGCAACTGGTTCGTCAAATTTTTCAGGCGGACGTTTTTTAACTGTAAATTTTTTACCGCTGGTTCTTGCAAATCCTAGTATTTCATCGATGCGCATTATTCATCTGCCTTTGGTTTAAGTGCTTTAGAAAGACTCTGTTTCTCAGCAATGTTCTTGCCACCGATATTATTAACTGTTGTATTATTGACAAAAGATGTTTTTAATGTTTGTCTTTCATCTTTACCTGCAAATGTTGCTCCTGCTGCAACGTCACTGCTTCCTAGATTGCTCATTGTCATTCTTACATCATCCTCTACTTTGACCCATCTTACATTATCAAATCTAAATAGTCTTGTTGGTTTAAAATCTGTTCGTAGATGAAATTGTCCTTTTGTTGGATTGATTGGGAACGCTATGCCCTGAGTAAATGGTGCTCCATTTGCTGGTATTCCATCTCCTGTAAGGTATCCTTTGTATCCTTCTCCCTCAGCAGATTGATAAACAGTATCTGCTGTTGCTGCCATATAAACTTGTTCGCCTTTTTCATCATATATAGGATTACCATCTTTATCAGTTGATGGTATTAATAAATCATCACTATCAGCAGTTACAAGTTCTGCTTTTCCGTTTTCATCACGCTGAAGTGTATAGAAAGGTTTGGTATCATATCCACTTTGAGGAGCATCTGCTTCTGCTTGATTAAGCACAGCCTGAGTAATTTGCATTTCTTTTTCATATGTACTCATTATGTCCTTGAGAGTGTCAGCATTTTTATAGTAATTTGAATTAGGTGGTTCTACACCCTTAACTTCAGCAAGGACTGTATATTGATTACCGTCAGCGCCAGTAACTGTATCTCCTGGATAATAAGTAGATTCTGAATTCCACAAACCTTTGAAGTTTTCTGCATCTGCAAGTTGATCCAAAATTTGTTTGAACTCTTGTGAATCCACAAGTGGCTTACACTTTGCTCTGTATAAATGAGGATACCATGTTACTGAAAAACCTTCAGCAGCACGATTTACATCTTCAACAACATAAAATCTCTTTAGTGCATAATTTAAATCATTTAATGCATATTCATCCTTTAGATGAGGTAACTCAATAACGTCACCTGATATAATTTTTCTGCCAAGTTTTTCCACAGTATCGTTGATGTGGAAAGTAATAAACACTGTATCGTTTTGTAGGAACAATCCAAATTGGCTTAGATTAAAATCTATGTCCTGTACATTATAAACACCACGCATAACATACACATCAGGATCATATTTTCTATCTCTGTTTTCGAGAAACAGCATATCCTGTATATTAGTTTCGCTCTGGGTACCGTACGTAGGAGTGCTAGGTGTATTACCCTGTATAGACGGGCCAGGTCCTATGTACTTGTGCAACAGCACATCAGTACCGCCAACCTGGAACATTTCCCAGGCTGTTTTGTCTATGAATTTGTAATCATTGCCCTTTTCCGGACGATATAAACTGAGTCTTGGCATAGTATATGTATTTACCGTTTTCTAACAAAGGCATAAATAGTTATATGAGCCAAATAGATATTGAAAAACAAAAGGTTTTCGATTATGTGAAGGCCATGCTGGGCGACGGCATGATCGACGTAGAATTGGACCCTATACACTACGAAACAGCACTTACTAGGTCCTTGGGTGTATTTAGACAGCGTTCTGATAACAGTGTTGAGGAAAGTTACATAACTCTTAATCTTGAAAAGGACACAAACGAGTACATACTACCTAATGAAATACAGCAGGTTAGACAGATCTATAGAAGAAGCATAGGATCTAGGACAGGTAATGGAACAGGGGGTACAGTCTTTGAACCATTTAACCTTGCATACACAAACACATATTTGTTAAGTTCCACAAACATGGGCGGCTTGGCAACCTATGAATTATTTGCTGGCTATCAGGAACTGATAGGTAAAATGTTTGGTTCATTCATCAACTTTACTTGGAACCCGCAGAGCAAGAAACTAATTATTATGCAGCGTCCAAGAGGTCAGGAAGAAGTTTTGTTATGGGCATATAACGCAAAACCAGACTTTGTTATACTTCAAGATGTATATTCAGGACAGTGGATCAAGGATTACACCTTGGCAAACTGCAAGGTAATGCTAGGACAGGCACGTGAGAAGTTTGCTTCGATTGCAGGACCACAGGGTGGAACAGCACTTAACGGTGCAAGCATCAAGCAGGAAGGCTTTAATGATATTGAAAGACTCACAATGGAACTAGGCACACAGGTTGCAGGTGGCATAGGATACAGTTGGATTAACGGATAATGCGCATTTTAGAATTAATCACTGAAGAAGAACACGACGAAATTTTCAACGAAGTTGCCAAGATGGTTTGGGGTAGAGCCGCTCCTAGCGCAAGAGGTGGTAAGACTAAACTTCGCTTTAGATGTTCTGTAGGTCCTAGAGCAGGCAGACAGGTAAGCCATCCTTCAAAATGTGTTCAACAATACAATGTTGCTAGAGCTCAAAAAATGAAAACCACTCGTGCTAGAACTTCACCAACACAAGCACGCAGGCAGCAAAGAACCAAATCAATCAACACAGCAAGCGTTTTGGCAAGAAAACTTAATACAGGCAAGCCAGGACAGCCAAAACCCTTCTATTAAACACTTGACATATAATCTAAAGACGCTATAATATAACTTTAAAGGAGAGTTATATGATTATAGGCGTTTGCGGATTCATCGGTTGCGGTAAGGATACTGTAGCAGATTATCTAGTAAATTTTCATGAATTCCGTAGAGAAAGTTTTGCCGATACACTAAAGGATGCTGTTTCAGCAGTTTTTGGCTGGGATAGAACCATGCTCGAAGGAAGAACAAAAGAAGCGAGAGAATGGCGAGAACAGGTAGATCCTTGGTGGGCTGAAAGACTTGCTATGCCTACGCTAACTCCTAGATGGGTGCTGCAATATTGGGGTACAGAAGTATGCCGTAAGACTTTTCACGATGATATATGGATTGCTAGTTTGGAAAACAAACTAAGACAAAGCAAGGATAGTATTGTGGTTAGCGATGTGCGTTTTCCTAACGAAGTAAAAGCGATTAAAAATTTAGGTGGTAAAATTATTTGGGTAAAACGAGGACAACTGCCCGAATGGTACGATACTGCGCTTAGAGCAAACTCCGGAGAAAACTTTTACATACAGGAAATGAAACAACACAAAGTACATGCATCTGAATGGGCATGGGTAGGTACTGAGTTTGATAGCGAAATAGTTAATGATTCATCCATTGATGATCTATATAAAAAAGTACTATCAATAGTCAGCAATTAGGTCACCCTGCTTCCAAGTTATTCCTTCCTTACCTAGAATATTTGCACAATTAGCACAAACAGTTTTAAGATTACGGTGCCTACAATTGTTTAGATTTCCATCCACGTGAAATACTCTAAAAACTTCATTATACTTGGATTTAAATCCACACCTATCACACTTGGATTGTTTTCTGTATCCTGCCCTATACCACCTAGGTATTCCATGATTCACACCATTTGATAAACACACTTCGCAAAGGCTTCTATAATAAGTTTTGTTGCCTTTCTTGTAATTTACTGCTCTAGGTCGAATTCCGCATGTACATAAGGGTCTCATAACTGTATTTACACCTTTTTGACCCCTTTTTCACGGTGTATAACACGCCATTTTTCCATTTATATACTAAATACATTAGTAATACACACAAGTAATGATTTGATATTACATTACCAGGAGATAACGTAAATGGCACTAACATCACCCGGCGTTGAAGTTACGGTAATAGATGAGAGTTTTTATACACCTGCTGAACCAGGTACAACACCCCTTATCGTCGTAGCAACCGCACAAGATAAAACAAATGCTGCTGGAACAGGCATTGCTGAAGCAACTACATCAGCGAATGCAAACACAGCATTTAAAGTAACATCACAGAAAGAATTAGTAGATCTTTTTGGAGTACCAAACTTTGAAAAGACAGCAAGCAATACACCAATACACGGTAGCGAACTTAATGAGTATGGGCTATTAGCAGCATACAGTTTGCTAGGCGTTTCAAACGCAGCATTCGTTGTACGTGCAGATGTTGATCTTGCAGAACTAAAAAGTTCAACAGATGCTCCGGGAGCGAATCCGGCCGATGGAACATGGTGGATTAACACAAATGCAACCAGTTGGGGTATCCAGGAATGGAACGGTGCTGCAATAAGCACAACAGGTGGTCAAAAATTTGCTAACAAAACACCACTCGTATTAACGGACAGTGACACAACTAAAATTGATTCAGGAACTGGTAAGCCACTAGGTTCAGTTGGGGCTATCGGTGATTATGCAGTTGTATTTGAAACAGTAGATGGTAGCGGTACATTCACTGCATCAAAAGAAACAGCAAGATTTTACTACAAATCAGTTGGAAATACTCAGGCTGGTGTGCCAGCAGGTACTTGGGTATTGGTAGGTAGCAGTGACTGGGCTGCAAGTCATCCAACAATCATTGGTGGTAGTGTATCGTCATTAACAGCAGGAACATTTACAATTAACGGAACTACAGCAACTATTACAGGCGGTGATACATTAAATGATTTAGTATCAACAATTAATGGTTTAGGTATTACTGGTGTAACTGCTAAGAACGTAAGTGACAAACTGTACCTTTACAGCAACGCTGTAACTGACACAGTTGGTGACTCTTCAAGAAGTAATGCAATTGTAATTGGAACAGCAAGTCCAGCAACAATTAATACTGAATTAGGTATTAATGCAGGAACTTACTATGGTCCAGAACTACAGCAGTCACCACACACAAGCGTTCCACAATGGAAGACAGCAGATTCAACACCACGTCCAACAGGAAGTGTTTGGATTAAAACTACAGAACCAAATAACGGTGCTCGTTGGAGAGCAAACAAATGGTCAGCAGCAACTACAAGTTGGGTAGCAGTAAATGCTCCAATTTATGCTAATGGACATGCTGCTCTTTACTATCTAGATAGAGCAGGCGGCGGAGCAAACTTATTAGTTGATAATTTATTTGTTCAGTCAAACTCTAACGAAAATACATTATACGATGCAACGCCATCAACTGCTACATTTAGAGTATGGCGCAGAGCAGCAAGTGGTGTAACTTCAATTACATCATCCGCTGTAACTGCATCAACATTTACTTCAGGCGATAATACATTTACTATTTCTGAATCAATCAAAGGACAACTTGCACTAAACGCAGGTGTTTCGATTGCATGTACATCAGCAAACGGTAATGCACTCACTGGAGCAACAGGTGATGCTGAAAAAATTGCAGCAGCAATTAACTCAGCAGGTTTAACCAATGTTGAAGCAAGTGTTACAACAGACAATGAAATTGTAATCACACACAGATTAGGTGGTGAGTTTAGAATTAAAGATGGAACTAACACACCGATTGCATCAGCATTTACACCTTACAACATTAACACACTTGCAGGAACTGCAAACTTCTACACAGCACCAACAGGCGCTGATGATGATTACATTGCAAGTAACTGGCAACCGTTGGCTGCTAGTGATTTCTTTGCAAGTTCAGATAACCCACAGGCAGAACCAAACGACGGACAACTTTGGTACAACCCATCATTCGGTGAAGTTGATATCATGATCCACAATGGTACTACTTGGGTAGGTTACCAAAACTACAATGTTGCTTACGCAAACTGCTCACCAGCAGGTCCAATTGTAAGTGCAACAGCACCTAAAAAAGATACTGGACAAAGCGATGGTTCAGCACTTGTAGATGGCGACCTTTGGGTTTCAACAGCAGATTTAGAAAACTTCCCAACAGTATATCGTTGGAACGGTACTACTGAAGAGTGGGTACAGTTGGATAAAACAGATCAAACAACAGAAGAAGGCATCCTATTTGCAGATGCACGTTATGGACTAAGCGGTGCTACTGGTAACACAGAAGCAACTATCAAGGATCTATTAACAAATAACTACTTAGATCCAGATGCTCCAGATCCAGACCTGTATCCACAAGGAATGCTACTATGGAACCTACGTAGAAGTGGCGGTAACGTTAAGCGTTATGCTAACAACTACATTGACACAACTGCTGATAATGAAAGATTTAACAACAGTGAGGCAATGACAGGTTATGCAACTGATCGTTGGGTTACACAATCAGGTAACCAAGAAGACGGTAGCGGATCATTTGGTAGAAAGGCGCAGAGACAGGTTGTAATTCAAGCAATGAAATCTACTATTGATACAAGTGATCAAATTAGAGATGAAGAGCGTAGAAACTTCAACATTATTGCTGCTCCGGGATATACAGAAGTAATGAGCAACCTAGTTAATCTTAACATTGACAGAGGCCTAACAGCATTTGTTATCGGTGACACACCATTGAGATTAGCAGCAGATGCAACTACACTAACAAACTATGGTACAAACGCAGAACTAGTTACTGACAACAGTGACAGCGGTTTGGTAACATACGACGAATACCTAGCAACGTTTTATCCAAACGGATTTACAACTGACCTAGGTGGTGCGAATGCAGTTGTTCCAGCATCACACATGATGATGAGAACTATTGCACTTAGCGATCAAGTATCGTTTCCATGGTTTGCACCAGCAGGTACAAGACGTGGTGGAATTTCAAATGCTACAGCGGTGGGATACATCAATGCATCAACAGGTGAATTCCAAACAGTTGCACTAAACGAAGGTCAAAGGGATACGTTGTACGATCTAAAGATTAACCCAATTACATTCTTTAATGGAGTTGGTTTGGTCAACTATGGTCAAAAGACTAGAGCAAGAAATGCTTCTGCACTAGACAGAATCAACGTAGCACGTTTGGTTGTATATCTACGTAGCCAACTTAATAAACTGGCTCGTCCATATATCTTTGAACCAAATGATAAAATCACTAGGGACGAGATCAAACAAGCAGTAGAATCACTTCTACTAGAACTAGTTGGTTTAAGAGCCCTTTATGATTTCGCAGTAGTATGTGATGAAACAAACAATACTCCGGCTAGAATCGATCGTAACGAACTATATGTTGATATTGCGATTGAACCAGTCAAGGCTATTGAGTTCATATACATTCCGTTGCGTGTCAAGAACACAGGGGAGATATAAGACATGCCTATTACATCATTAAATAACTTTTCAGTACCCACAGACGCAGGCAACCAAGTGCTCTTGATGCCTAAGTTAAAGTATCGCTTCCGCGTTACTTTACTTGGTTTCGGAGTATCTGCGGCAACTGAACTAACAAAACAAGTTGTGGATATTGCTAGACCAAAAGTTGGATTTGAAGAAATTCCACTAGAAGTTTACAACTCACGTGTATATCTAGCAGGTAAGTACACTTTTGAAACAGTGGTGCTTAACCTACGTGATGACGCGAGTGGTGAAGTTCAAAAAATGGTTGGGCAACAGGTCCAGAAACAATTTGACTTTGTTGAACAGGCTTCTGCAAGATCAGGTATTGATTACAAATTTACAACTAAGATTGAAGTACTAGATGGTGGTAACGCTAATAACCCAGCAGGGGTTAATGTACTTGAAACTGCTAACCTATACGGTTGTTTCTTAACAAACGTTGATTATGGTGATGCAAACTACGGCACAAACGAAGCAATGCAAGTTGCACTTACTATACGTTTCGACAACATGGTACAGTGGGGTGCAGGCGAGCAAGGCGTTGGTGTTGGTATTGGTGCAGCAGTGGAAAGAACGCTTGGCGAATCTACTACTGGTGCTGGCGCAGCACAAGGCTAATTTTAGTCGTACTACAAAACTTAAAAAGCCCGGATTTTTTCCGGGCTTTTTTTATGGCTAAATACTAGTATGGCAAACAAATTTACAAGATTCTTAACAGACGTTTTTAGTGGTTTATCAAACCCAAAAGGTATAGTAGGAAACTACACGCATGCCACAAGATTGTTTATTGATGATACACTAAGACTTGCTCCCAAGAACAAATTTAGTTATTTTTTAAGATTTGAAATAGATACTTCTGTGCTTAAGGCACAGTCTTTTACACAGAAACATATCAATGAAGTTGGATTGTTAGTAAAGCAGGCAGATCTTCCAAAATTTAAATTTGATTCGGAAACTCTAAATCAGTATAACAGAAAGAAAATTGTTTATAGACAAATTTCATATGATCCTGTTAATTTATCATTCCATGATGATAATCAAGGAGTTGTAAGTGCATTGTGGGCAATCTATTATGGCTACTATATAAGAGATAGGCACTTACCAAACAGTGCATATGGTGCAAATCATTATAGATCAACAAAAACACCAAGTGATTTATTTAGATACGGTCTTGATAGCGATGTGTCAGCACCCTTATTCAAGAGCATAACATTATTCACAATGGGTCGAAGAAGATTCATTGGTTACACAATGGTCAATCCTCGAATCGTTAGTTGGTCGCACGGAAATATGGATTATGCGCAATCAGCAGAAACAGCAGAAAGTCAAATGACAATTGAGTATGAAGCGGTAACGTATAGTGCTGGTAGAGTAAGTGAAGGAAATCCAAAAGGATTTGCAACACTACATTATGATAACTCACCATCACCATTAAGTGTAGCAGGCGGTGGTGTTTCAAACTTATTGGGCGAAGGCGGAGTACTTGACGGACTGGAACAGGTATTTGGTGCAGTCGGCGACGGAACAGCATTTAGTTCGGGAGCAGGATTCCTAGGAACTGCAATCAAGGCTGTCAATACATATAAGAATGCAAAAGGACTTTCAAAGGCAGGATTAAAGTCAGAAGCAATCAATATCCTTACAAGTCCTGCAGGACAAGAAAGAGTTGCTTCTACAATTAATGGTGTTGCCGGAGCAATATTCCCCAAGAATAATACAAGCACAACTACCAATGGATCACAAAAGAAACTAACAGGGGATAGTACCTAATGACAACTACAAATTTACCATCAAGAGAAATACAGGACAGCGCAGCAAGAACAAAATTATTTTTTGATTCTTACGGCAAGGAGCCATTAGAATTTAATGCAAATGATGTTGATGCAACTGTGGGATTTTTTACTAAAAAAGGATTCGATGAACAGCCTGCATTGGTAGCAGCAACGACACTGTTAAAACAGGCTAAACTTGAAAACATTCCCGTGTTCCAAATATTGGATACAATAGGTGAATTTGACCAATTGGAATTAAGTGGCTTGGTTGGAGAAATTCTAAATAACAATCGTCCTGCAACATCAACACTGGGCTACAGAGAACCTCTAGTAACAGTTTCTAAACAACGTAACGTGGTACCATAATATGCCTAAGTTTGCCCAAGGAAGATTCGAGATGAAGAATCCAGGCAAGTATGTAGGTAATAAAAAACCTCTTGCCAGAAGCAGTTGGGAATTCGTGTTCATGAGAATGCTTGACGAACACCCAGGCGTACAAAACTGGGCAAGTGAAAGCATACAGATTCCCTACAGAGATCCCCTTACTGGAAAATATAGCATATACGTTCCTGATTTCTTTATCGTCTATCAGGACAGGAATGGCAAGAAGAATGCAGAAGTGGTAGAAGTCAAACCTGCCAATCAGACCCTGAGAGAAAAAGTAGGCAACAGTAGATATAATCAAGAACAGTACATAAAGAATCAAGCCAAGTGGGAAGCGGCTGCTGCTTGGTGCAAACAGAAAAGAGTAAGATTTAGAATCGTGAGCGAGGACGATATTTTCCACAAGGGCAACAAGAGAAAGTAATGCATCATTCACAAGTTGGGCAGGATCTATTTGCCCTGGAAACATCAAAACATAAATCATATATAGAAATAGGTGCTGCCGATCCTAAACACTACAGTAACACACTCTTGCTAGAAGAGAATAATTTCAATGGATTTAGTCTAGAACTTGATAAGAAATTTGAAGATGATTGGAACAAAACAAGAAAGAACATTTGTATCTACGATGATGCAGTAAATTTTAAATACGACGAAATTAAAAGATATGGATACCTAAGTTGTGATATTAATCCGCCGGAACTTACACTGGCAGCTCTAAAGAATGTTATAGATCAAGGAATGGAATTTGATTGCATTACATTTGAGCATGACGAATACTGGCGCGAAGAAAGAGGATTCGTAAAAACCATAGATGCCGCAACGGAATATTTAATTTCTAAAGGATATAGGATTGCGGTCAATAACGTGTTTGCCATGAGAAAGAGAAAATCATGGTATGGTGAATGCCATTTTGAAACTTGGTATGTAAATAATGACATTGAATATGAAACAATAGAATACCGTGATTGGGCTAAACATGCAGGAATTTTTTAACGATATTGAAATTATAAAAAATCCTATTTCAAAAACTGCTGTAGTTTTTCAATGTGACGAAAAGTTTTTTAATGAGTATGGGATTTATAATTTATTATCCTGTGAGCAAAATGATTTAGATGCACACATACATTTTATAAATCCTAGTCAAAGTTTTTTAGATAAAATATCTAACTTGCAAACAGACATAAACTTATCTTACAGCATAGAACACATTAATACTGATATAAACCATTACAAACTAAAGAGTTATTATTTTTGTTCAAGGTATTTTATTACTAATCATCTTTTTGAAAATAATATGTTAGACTCTGCGTATATAACAGATGCAGATATTATTTTTAATGAAAAAATTAATTTACCTAGCGAAATTAAATTAGGTGTATTATACTATCCACAGTTTGATAATCTTTGGAAGCAAACAGGTGCAAACATTACCTATGTACATAAAGATAGAAAATTATTTCTAGAAAAAATAATTAATTTGTACAATCACAAACTCGATTCTACAAACTTTGATGTTATAAGCAATACGATGGATAAATTCGAAAGGGCAAATTTATATGCATTGGACCAAGTGTGCATGTCTATGGTGATAGAAGAATTCATGGATGATAAATTCTTAAATATTTCCTCTATAAAAAATCTTATAGGAAAGAATACAACAAATACAATATGGTCATTAACAGGTGGCGGCCAAAAAGGTAATCCTGAAATAAAAGAGCTACTATCACAAAGATTTAGAGAAAAACTACAAAGCCAATTTAAGGATTTTAGATAGTTTTTTGTAACTAAATACATTGTACGGGTTTTAATATGACAAAGAAATTGGAAGAACTTTTTAATTTGGATGATCAGGAAGCAAGCAAGCCTGAGGAAACAGCACAGGTTGAAAAGCCAGAAAAGGATATAGCAGCACATCAGGAAATCCGCAGTTTAGATGATAGTGCTAGAGCAATACAAAAGATTACTGGTGATTTACCACAAGTAACAGAACTGGATGAAATTGAAGAAAAGGATCTTGATCATCTAGCAACAAAAGCAGAACAGGCCTACGATGATTTAATGGATTTGGGCATGAATGTTGAAGTAAGGTACAGTGGTAGAATATTCGAAGTGGCCAGCAGCATGCTGAAAAATGCAATAGATGCAAAGACCGCGAAAGTAGATAAGAAGTTAAAAGCAATTGATCTGAAGCTCAAAAAATACAAGATTGATAAGGATTCTCCGGAAGATCCTAACGATATCATGGACGGACAGGGCTATGTAATGCTAGATCGTAATGAATTAATGAAGAAATTGGGCGGAAAGGAATAAATATACATATGAAGACGTTTAAAGAATATCTATCTGAAAGCAAGAAAACCTATAGTTTTAAGGTCAAAATTGCTGGTGAGTTGCCAGAAGGTTTTGCTGATGATTTAAAAGCAAGGCTTGACAATCGTGTTATTATGCAATTTGAGCAGTTAAAAACTACTCCAGTTACGGAAGTACCACATGAATTTCCAGAATTAAAAAATATGGAAGTGCATACTTTTGATGTAATGACAGAGTATCCATTAACTACAACAGAAATTGAAAAAGAAATTTTTGAAATGGGCTGTTGCCAACCTGGTTACTACAAGGTTAGAAACAGTGCAAGCCCTAGCGAAATTGATCAAATTACGGCAGGCGATAATGCTGATTACGAGGGTGCTTTATTACATGACAATGAATACAAGGAAGGCATGAAAGTAAAACACAAGGATTATTTCGGAGACGATTTCAACAAGGGATTTTTAAAAGAACTTTCTAAAGAAGCAAAAGAAAGAAAAAAAGAACTGGGCCACGATAAACTAAAAGCAGATGTTTATCAGGACACGCCTAAATTAAAACAAGATAAAGCAGGTGCCAAGAGTCCTGTAGGGAGTAACTAATATGAACTTTAATGAACTATTAGCCAAAATGCAGGAACTTGATACAGCCAAGACTGAAGCAACACCTGTAGAGCAAAGCACAGAAGAATGTGGAATGCCAATGGCACCAAGCATGCCATCTCCAGAGCCAAAAGATAAGGCTTCTATGAGCATTAACATTAATGCACAGGGTGACGCTATTGATGATGTCATGGCACTTATCGCAAAAATGAAAGGCGATGATAAACCAGGAATGGCTGACATGCCTACAATGAGTATTATTCCACCAATGGGCGGTATGGATGCACCAGAAGGTCCTCCAATGCCAAAACCAATTAACAAACTCTTACCTGACTTTGATGGCGATAATGATGATATGCCAGGTGGTGAGAAGGATATGATTTCTATCAAGGCAATGGGTGACGAAGGTGAAGACAATGATTATGACGATGACGGTAAATTAGACCGCCATGAAAAGGATCATGATGACGAAGAAAAACTTCACAAGTCAGTTGATAGAGATGACGATGGTGACCATGACATGGACGATCATGACATGGAGAAAAAAGAAAAAGATGAAGCATACGCTAATGAGCCCGATGAAGACGAAAGAGACATAGAATATATGACCAAGAAAAATTCAGGCGGCATGAACAGAATGAAAGGAACACATCCTAAGGTTGCTGGATCGGACAATCCTATGCAGCGTGTTAAGGAAGGTGAGGAATTACGTGCTTCTATCAAGGAACAATTGCTACAAGCACTAGAAGAACATAAAGGAGCGAAATAATGGCAGACTTACTCACAACAACTATTGGCGGCGGAAGTTCCCTTCTTGTTGCAGAAAATAGACAACCAGTATCCAAAAATGGAACGGGTGCAGGATTAACAGATATCGATTTCATGGGTAACAAACCATTAACATTCTTTGTTGTGGATTTTAAACAAACGGTTGCTGCTGAAGTAGGAGCAAACGAAGCAATCCAAGCGGCAATTGAAATTATTCAAAAGTATGCAACTATTGTTATACGAGGTGATTTATTCGATTCAAATACACAAATGGCATTCGCAGTTGAAACAGCAAACGACTCAGAAGACTGGGACGGTGCTGGAGCAGAAACACTTGTAGAACAAATCGAAGATGAAATTATAACATTAGGCGCAACATACGGAAATAATAGTTTTCCAATGAACGCTGTTACTTGCGAAGTTAAAACATCATTTAGTAATTTCACACACTCATAATAGACGTTTTCATATCTATCCAATAGGGCCGCAAGGCCCTATTTTTTTGGTTAAATACTAGTATGGCAAAGAGTTTAGATGGCGTCCAAATTAAGAAGGCGCATAGCAAACAAAAATATACACTTGAAGAGATCAAGCACCTAGAAGCGTGCATGGATCCTGTTGAAGGTCCATTATACTTTGCGAAAAATTTTATTAAGATTCAGCATCCTACCAAGGGTTCGATGAAATTTGAACCCTACGGTTACCAAGAACAATTATTAAGAGCCTATCACGATCATAGATACACAATTGCGATGCTACCAAGGCAGATGGGAAAGACCACATGTGCTGCTGCCTATCTACTATGGTACTGCATGTTCACTCCTGAAGCACAGGTATTAATTGCTGCACACAAATATACGGGTGCGCAGGACATCATGAATAGATATAGATTTGGATATGAGAATTTGCCTGACTTCATTCGTGCTGGTATCTACACATACAACAGAAACACAATTGAATTTGACAATGGCAGTCGAATACAAGCAACCACAACAACGGAAGACACTGGACGAGGTAAGTCACTTTCGTTAATATACTGTGACGAGTTTGCATTCGTGCAGCCACCCGAGAAGGCTCGTGAGTTTTGGACTGCACTTTCGCCCACACTATCAACAGGTGGTAAGGCAATAGTCACAAGCACACCTAACTCGGATGAAGATCAATTTGCAATGATCTGGACTGAGGCAAACAAAAAGTTTGATGAGTATGGTAATGATAATGTGGTGGGCACTAATGGATTCTTTCCTTTCTTCGCACACTGGGAAGAACATCCGGACAGAGACGAAGCATGGGCACAGGAAGAGCGTGCCAAGATCGGCGAGGAAAGATTCCGCCGTGAGTTTGATTGCGAATTCTTGATCTTTGATGAAACTCTGATCAATAGTGTTAAACTTGCAGAATTAGAAGGTAAAGAACCAATACTCACAATGGGGCAAACTAGATGGTATAAAAACATCGATCCAAAATGCACATATCTAATTGCGCTTGATCCTAGCCTAGGAACTGGTGGTGACTATGCCGCGATACAAATTTTTGAAATGCCTACAATGGAACAGGTTGGTGAATGGCGACACAATCTTACACCTATCCAACAACAGATAAGGCATCTAAAGGAAATACTAAAATACATCTACACACAACAGGTAGAAAAGGGTAATGCAAATCCTACAATCTATTACAGTTGTGAAAACAATACAATAGGTGAAGCAGCACTCGTTGTTATTAAAGATATTGGAGAAGAAAATTTTAATGGACTGTTCCTTTCGGAACCAATAAGAAAAGGGCATGTGCGTAAGTTTAGAAAGGGTTTCAATACAACGCACAAGACAAAGATTACCGCATGCAGTGGATTAAAGAATGCTCTTGAACGTGGAAAAATGGCCATACACAGCAAACCACTTATTTCTGAACTTAAAACATTTGTGGCACATGGTGTTGGTTATGGTGCAAAAACTGGTGAGCATGATGATTTAGTTAGTGCTTGCCTGCTTATAATGAGGATGGCGAATCAATTGGCTGATTGGGATCCTAAAATATACGAAAAAATGACGGAGAGAATGACCGAGGACGAGTTCCCAATGCCAATATTCGTCTCTGGCGGTTTTTGATAAATACTTTACTATGGACGCAACCAATAATATAGCAACCGATTTATTTTACAAGGTTAGAAGCAGATTTACCGGCTTAAAACTGGGCGAAAGCACGGGTATGATTACAATTAATCCGGAAGATGCACGCTTCTTTGATTTTGATTATACTGAAAATGACAAAATTTTAGGACACGTTAGCATAAGCCTGGCAGAGCCTAATTCCATGAAAGTGTATTTTTCAAGCGGAATAACAGAAGGCATGGACAGTGATCAAAAGGATAATTGGTACGGCTTCCTAAGAGAATTACGCAAATTTGCCAAGCGCAGGCTATTGGCATTTGATACTAGGGACATTGCAAAGGATAATTTGGATAAGAGAGATTATGCTTTCCTTAGCCAGTATTCAACACCACAGTCAGGTAATGACAAAATAACAAAACCCGTCGGAGAAACAGTAATGAATGAAAGCAATCTTTATGGAACTAAGACACAGAGTTTCCAAAAGTTAATGGACACGAGATTAATTATTAAACACAGCAAGACGCTTGCTGATGAATTTGAACAGAAGCCAGGAGATAGAGCAAGAAATATTTCTGCACTGTTCGTTGAAAACCAGGACGGGGAAAGATTTAAGTATCCTTTCATTCACCTAGCGGGTGCAAGAGCAATGCAGCGACACGTGGCTAACGGCGGGTTACCATATGACGCTATCGGCGAAAGCATCATCAAGATGAGTGAAGAGA
>Ga0222719_10000482_pt1 | contig 39781 bp, 50 predicted proteins | sample C33_34DmetaG_FD_165039 | JGI IMG/M metagenome (GOLD analysis project Ga0222719, IMG submission 165039) | Estuarine water microbial communities from San Francisco Bay, California, United States - C33_34D | ecosystem: Environmental > Aquatic > Marine > Unclassified | place: USA: California... | reverse complement strand
AATCTACATTGTATGGTGTAATACTTATTCCGCGAATACCAGTTGTTACAGTTGGACTCCATGGATAGCTATTTGTACCACCAAATAGATTTTTTGTACCCACAGCTATATCAACTGTAGATGCAGTCCCATCTCCCGTACCACCTTGAAGTTCAAGAATCATTGTACTAAGATCTTTAACAGTTGAATTATCTGTTCTTCTTAGAATTGCGGTAACCTTTGCATAGAAAGCCCCTGCACCAAATATAAGTTGAATATCTTTGGCGGCGCCTTCGCCAATTGAGAATGTTTGTGAATACCTTTTACACGCAACTTGATCATCATTTGTAATAACACCACCTCTCACATGAAGATTTGTTTGAGGTATTTCGCCACCTAAATTAATACCAAGTTGATTACCCAATTCAATACCACCACCATAAGTAATATCACCCGTTACATTTACATTTCCATCAATAAAAAAATGTGTATTTTGAGGTTTAATATAAACATTACCTGTGGTATCCGAATATATATTAGAACTTCCAGCCAATGTTGTAAACTCTATGATTGCGTTTGATGAAGGACTTTCTATTCTTGGAATACCATCATATATATGCAACTTTGTAGCTGGACTCTGTGTACCAATACCCACATTACTTGAATGAATCAAATGAATACAATTTGTTTGAGTACTGTTATTAGCAACACCCATAACAATTCCAGTTGTTCCATTGATTGAGTTACTAAAACCTCGCATGTAACCACCTTCACCCGCGTTTGTGTAGAGGAGCATACCAGTCTCTTTATTATTGCCACTACTCTCAAGTCGCAAAAGATCTATATTCTCTGGAGTTGTATCGTATATATGTATATTTGAACTTGGTGTTGTTGTACCCATACCCAGCTTCCCGTCTCCATCAAAACGAGCAAATTCTCTATCTGTACTATCGTCAATCTCGTGAACAAATGTCAATGGTCGAAGTGTTGTACTATCTAATAGATTTCTCACAATATTACGACTTGAGACTCCCGATGTAGTTGAAAATTCAATACCCGACAATTTAAATGAACCACCACCCGCAAATTCAACATCACCATTAACAACTAATTTGGTATTAGCACCTCTTGCATTTGCATCCGAACGTTGACCACCTACGACAACAAGACCATTATCACAAATAACAAGTGGTTTATCAGTTTGACCATCCATGTCATCAAGTATTTGATTTGTTCCATACAGACTTTCACCCGAAGAAGTATACGTTTGAAAAACGTGTTCACCTGCAATATGCCTAATTCTATCAGGACCATCATCAACGGATGAAGCATCATTACCCTTAAAGAAGAGTAATTCAGTTCTTGAAAAATCTGTATTATATCGTCTCTCAATAATATGTGTATTACCAAATTCATTACCACTGAGACCACTAAAAGAAAGTTGTTGTCCAATTACGACATTACCCAAAACTTCTAGTGCTCCTCGAGGGGTATCCGTGCCAATGCCTACATTATGTGTAGGACCGTCTATATATATCCCAACTTCAGTAGATTCGGAAACCTTTTCATGGTCGTTTGTAATTCGGAAGTCTCCATTTGTACCACTTACACCCACTGTCCAACCAGAAAGTGTTACACCATCAGTTTGTATATAAGACGAAAATGCATTACCATTAGACAGATCTGTTTGTGCGGCGATTATCGCGTCACCAGATTCATGACTATGCACTAATATACCGTTATCCAGGGGATCTGCAATACCTGTACACGCAACTTCCAAGTGAGCGGTTGGTTGAGTGTGACCAATACCCACTTTACCCGAACTAAGAAGAGTCATGACACCGGTATCTACTGCATAGTCGTCATCCCCCAAGTAAATATCAACTCGAGTTTTAGAAGTTCCAGATGTTTTTTCATGTTTTCCAAGTTTAAACATAGCTCTCGCACCATGCTCACTCCCGCTACCTTCTCTGGCTAAAAGTAAAACTGGACCAAGATCTGTTGTACTCGTAATAGGTGATGTATTCGTCACCACCAGGGGTATTCCCAGATGATTATATCCATTTCTATTGGCAACTTGGTTATTTATAAATGTTGTAATGCCATTTACATGAAGGGTACCTTGTGGTGCAGCTGTCCCTATACCAATATTACTCGTTTCTAAAATCGTCATTTTTGGAGTCCCCATTGAAGATGAAGTACTGGCGTAAAAATTTAGACCCTTACCTGTACCAACAATGTTTTCAATTTTATTTTCACCAACACTTGGTGTTGAATGAATACGCATTGATGTATTTCCACCAGAACCCCAAATGTTACCATAAATAGTGGCATTGCTACCAATCACATATACATTGCCACATACCGTGAGTTTTTCAGTTGGATTTGCATTTGATATACCAACTTTACCATCCGAAGTAATTCGAATTCTTTCGGTATTCTTAGTTTTGAATCGAATGTTTTGATGTGTATTTGATGTACTCGCACCATATACTTCAATTGAGCTTACGTTTGATGCAGTTGGACCGGATTTAAGGATAAGTACATTTGATGTACTATCACCACCGAATCTGTCTGCATGTACAATCAAATTTGAAGATGAAAATGTCATCTCAGTTGTAAGATTTGTAGTTGATGTATTACCCAAAATTCGAAGAGTATTTATAGCTGTTGTATTTGCAAATATAGTTGCACCAATTGAAAAAGTATCTGTTGGAGAAAGATTTGAAATAGATGACGGAGCTGCACCATTTGTACGTAATGCATTCATTTGAACATTCCCACTAATAATTGCAGGCGTTTCTGTACCAGGTGCCATGGTTAAAAGTGAGCCAACTTGCAACCCACCACTACCTATTCTAATACCAGTTGCATAGACATTACCCATCGCCGAAATTACATTAGAACTTGTATCGTCTATAAATACATTCGACCCCACACATAGATCATGTGTGGGATATGTATTATTTGCGCCAATATTGTTTGATGTATAGATATCACCATACACATGAACGTTTACAAGTTTTGTATCATCTACGGAAATTTGATCAAGAACCCACCCACCATATGCATCCGTTTGAAAAAATGCCATTTCTCTACCTCTATCACCTGTGATAAACCCCATGGCTACATTCGAATAACCCACACCAGGTGTCATAACAACCGCCGTTTCTCTAGATAAAACATCATTTCCAAAACCCGAATGAATGATTACATTACTTACACGCAAATCTTGTGATGCAATATAAGTGGCAGTTTCTGTAATCGTAATATTGCCAGTAACCGAGATATTACCAAGTATGTTTAAATACCCTTCTTGATAAATATTACCATATATTCGTGCAACGTTAGAACCCTCATCGGATAATGCAATATTAGAACCTATATTCAAATTCGATGTAGCATACACATTTGTACCTTTTATACCACCAAAAACACTTATAACATTGGCGGAACTACCACTTATAAAAACATTTGGACCACCAAGTGTAAGTTTGTCATTTACAATTACATTAGTTGCCACAAGATTACCAGATACAGTCATAAGATCACGACCCGTAACATCAATACTTACCTTTGTTGATCCACCACTATCAACCTGAAAAGCCTTTGTTGGATTTGTTGTTCCTATAGCCAATTGGTCATCAACAAAGAAACGAGATGCTCGACCACGCCCCTTAAGATCAAGAATAATTGTTTCTGTTTCATCTACAAAAAACTTATCACCCACAGATAAAGATTTTGTTGGTGCAGTATTGGCTATACCAATACGACCCTTTGTACCAAGTTCTTCAACAATAAGAATTTCATTCGCTTCTATTTCTTTTGTCAAAATACTCTTGACTCCTGTAAGAGTTTCTTGTTCAATAGGTTCTGCATCAAGATTTGCCACATAAATCTGTTCAAATCTGGCGGTTCTACCCATTTATACTTTAGTTCCCGAATAAAATTCCAGCCAATCCATCCTTGATCCTGAGTACATTATAATTTACTGCGTACACATACATATCAGCCTGGTCTCCTCTAAAAATCCCCTTTTCTACACCACGAAGTATGAGTTTGGCATTATCAAGTCTACTGAAATTACACGTTCCAGATGGATTGTAATCTGATACATTTAAACCAAAATGATAAGCAAAATATCTTGTATACATTAAATCGTCTGAATCAACTCTAAAATCTGTCTTACCATATTTTGATTTGTAATAATTTTGAACCGTATGGAAGTATATTGGACTCATATTTTCAAGAAGAGGTGTTCCATTTACATGTATATCGGCATTTTTGAATGTAAAACGATCATTTGTTGGATCAATATTTGTTGCAGAATATCCAAAGAATATAGACTTCACGGGGTGATTAAGTGCACTCAAATCTAAATCGTTATATCCACCCGTTTGGATTGTATTGTCAACTACATTAGAAACAGGAAATTCAAGTCTTTGTGTTTGTGTAATAATAAAGTCCATTTGTCGTTTTACAAGTGATTCTCTTTCTTCTTTGTCCAAGTATATATAGTTTCCATAAACATTTATTCGTTTTTGAGATGTATCATACCCATTCAGACTTGTTTCATTAAAATTGACTCTAACTTCAACTTGATGATGTGCTAAAGATACAAGAGGTAAAAATGCCCCATTGTCACAGAAAAAGAAGTGAAGTGGTTGAAAGTTTCTATTAGAAATACTTGTTTTATTTGTGAGCTCTTCTTGTTTCGCCCAAGTTTCCGCCAAATAGTTTGGCCAAATGTCCGCATAGTAGTCATAGTGTTGTGAATCTATCTTTTGACCACCTATATAAAGATCAATTGTTGAATTGAAAAGAAGATTTGATGAAACATTTGAATTTCTGTCAACACCTTCAAACCAAAGACAGTTTACAAGATCTCCTAAGACTGGGACTGTAAAAACTGGGTCTTTATCTGTAATAGTTTTAATTAGTTTTGGAGCTTGTGAAAAATTCGTGTGTCTTGTAAACTTCATACGAAAAAATGAGTGACCTTCTTCACTGTTAAGATAAACATCTTGTACACCCTTTGAGACAAGTTGAATCAATGCACCAGACATTTATTTATTATTCAGATTATAAAAACAGACACTTTCCCTGAGGGAACTCATCTTTCTTTTCTTCTTCCGCAACCTTTCCGTGTATTTTGAAACCACCTTGACGATATACTTTCATACGTTTATAGTACATAGCAGTAAACATAGACCATGGATCGTGGATATCATAGATGTGTGGATTGTTCTTTTTGCCTTTAGTCTCTCTCATGATACGACCAATACTCTGTGTAATATCGGACTTAGGAGACGCTAAAATGACTGTATCAAGAGTTGGAATATCAAGACCCTCATGGGCTTGTGAGAATGTTGCAAAAATGATCTTCATTTTGGATGAAGCCTGGAGGTCAGCCTCTTTCATACCACCCATATAGAGCCCCGAACTTTTGGGAAAACATTGGTGAAGCATCTCACAATGCCACCGTCTATCACTGAGAACTAACAGCTGCCTTGTCCCCGCTGAAGCCTTTTTGATAAGTTCCACGAGCATTTGGTTTCTCTTCCTATCTTCAACAACTTCTGTGATCATATTTGGCATTGAAATTTTACCATTTCTCATTGACGGTGGAGGATTTCTATAATTGAATGATTCATAGGTCACAGGGAAAACCTCAACCTGTTCCTGATTCTTTCTCTCCACTGCGAAGAATGTGGGTCCCATAAACCAATGAAGAACCTTCGTAAGACCGTCTTTTCTTTCTGGCGTTGCTGAAAGACCAAAGATATGTTTGGGACACATCTTGAAAAGGGACTGACTGAACACTTTCGCACAAATATGATGAGCTTCATCCACAATAAGAGTCCCAATAGAGTCAAAGTCACTGAAGGAGTACTCTTTGAGGGAGAGGGATTGAAGCATAGCTATGACAAAATCACACTCAACCTCCTTCTTATCCTGTTGAACAATTCCAATCGTAGCACCTGGACAAAATTGTTGAATGCGCTCTTTCCACTGATCCGCCAAGAACTGTTTATGGACAACAATCATTGTGCGGTAGCCCAACTTACATGCTATCGCCAAGGATACGGTGGTCTTGCCATACCCGCATGGGAGTGAGAGAACTCCATGACCTGCTTTAATAGCCGCAGCAAGAGCCTCGTTCTGATGGGTTGCATCTCGGAGCTGACCAACGAATTTTGCACTTGATCTTGCTGGCTCGGGACGTCTATCTTCTTTTGGTTTCCCCACTTTATCAACTCCGTAGAATCTTGGAACGCACACTCCATTCTTAGCTGCTCTAAAAACTTTGAAAGGTGGCGGAGGAAATCCATAGTCGCTATTAACCTGTGGTCTTACTGTCAGCTCCTTTTTAATTTCCTGGATTGGTCCTTCTGTCACAAGGTAACCTGTACGCGTGAGCATTTAATATACTTAGACTTTAACTTTTAATAGACACAAGTTTCCAAGAATATCCACTATAGTTACCAACATTCCAAACACCTGTAAACTCTGTGGTAACTTCAATTTCATCATCTTTTATAAGAGATTGAACAGGTCGTCCTTGAACTTCACACATCACTCTCCTATAACGAAATGGAACTTTCATGGTGAGTACGTGTCCATCTAATGGGTCATCAATGTGATTATTTTGGATAAGACTGGACTTATTATTTTGTATCCGTCGTATAATATCCGAACATTTCTCAGGAATGACCAAACGAATATACTTTTTGTCGTTATGGTCATACATGGGTGTATGTACTTTGGCTAAAAACTTCATTGGTTTCTGTTACGATAAATTAGAATTAAAACTATAAGCACCAAAAGTGTAATTGATATAACTTGTGTGAGGAGGAGGGGACTCAATGGCTCGCGTGTTCCAAATGTAAAGTGACTCAAAGATCTTGATACTTCCACAGCTGCCTCAATACTTGAGTAAGGTGTATTTCTTGGAGACATCATTCCACACATGGCAACATTGGGACATTCTCCGAAAAATGGAAGTTGTCCGTGAAGACTGAGAACCCCAGATGATTGTGTGAATTGCCAACGTTCACCATCCCAATTAGCACCCCATCCAAAACGAATTTGTTTGGGAAGTGGAACTTGTAATTCTTCAAGAACTCTTACTCTCAATTCCTCTGGTGGTGTTGTGAGTATTTCTTCTGTCAGATCACAAATAACACATGATACTGTATAACCATCAGCGAGGACAACAGGTTGGAGATTCCACTTTGTTGAAGCTGCGATTTCAAGATCATCACCAAGTTCTACGGGTTCGTCAAAGTCAAAAAGGATATTGATGGCTCCATAAGTACTCTCTCGCACTTTCTTCTCTGCATCTGGACCCCAGTTGTCACCAAGGAACTTGAGGGCTGGGCTGTTGTCCAAACAAAGAAAAAGCATTCCATCATCAATTGTAGTTTCATCTGTAAATTCAGCATTGTAACCACCCTTGAGGTATTCAACTCCCATGAGTTCTTTTTCAAATTGAAATTTTACACCCACTTTTTCAAGGGCTTTTTGCATGGCATCGCACATAACCCGACCTGATACCTTCTGTGTATACTGTTTTGACATTCCAACGTAATCAAAACTCTTGACAAACTCATACGCAGACATAGTGTTCCAAGTCACACCATCCATAATAAGGGGAAGGTGTTCAAGTACAGCTTGACCTCCATCTGTGATCTCACCAAGAGCCTCTTTGAGGGAAATACCTTTGTACTTTTTAGGTTGAGCAAGAACCCTCACCGCAAGTGATGTGAGTGCACCATAGTCTTTCAATTTAAGTGAGCGAAACATAAAACTATAGAGATCTTTTTCGACTGGTTCAAATATATCATTCCACTGTAGTCCCATCTCCTCAAAAAGACTGTGAGTATTTACAAAAGCTTTATCGAAAACTATTCTGTGTGCGTGAAGATCTCGGAGTTCACCCTCGGGTTCCCACCAAGATCCACCCGCAGATGTCTTTCTATCATAAATTGTAATATCATGATTACCCGACCTGAGTATTTCCCAAGCGAGGGACATTCCAGTTGGACCGGCACCAACAATATGAATCTTCATTCTACTTTTAGCCGATATATAATTTTTCATGTGTGAGCGTGTAAAATCCAATGAGTCCCAATGTTACCCACAACTGAGGATTCATATATTTCTGTCCCGAGTAAATGAGAAAACTCACAAGAATAAGGTGCATGGGTACAGTTTCTGGACCATACTTGAGATAAAAACCAATTGTAGCAGAACCTGCCATGATGAGAGCATTCATGAATGTAATTGAGCTTGGTTTATAGAAGAACCATGCAACGAAGAGAAGTGCCACATATGAAATGAAAATTGAACGACGACCAAGTTCACTTGCGCTGTCTACGAAAGCTAACTTTTCACCCTTCAAAAGTTTGGTTTCCCAATGTGGACCGAGGATGAGATAGGACAAATACAAAATTATAAATACTTGCCACATTTATATTAATCCAGATTCTTTTCTCTCCTCAGGAGTCTTGAGAGCATACATAACACCAAGGAAGATCACGGTAGAAATTAGGGCATACTCAATGTCTTGAGTTGCACTAAACGCAATCAACATGATTGATAAGAATCGGAATGTCTTACTGTTGAAGAGAGTCTTGAGATTTTTGGGAATCTTGATTGCATTACCCGAAAACAAACCCTGATACAAGATGATGAGTGTAAAGATGATTGGTTGCGCCTTGATGACAGCTTCAGTTGAACTACTGACTGGACCAAGGAAGTTTGAGAGCTTTGGCATTTATTGTAACCTAAGATATTTTAAAAAAGTTAAAAAAATAAAAGATTTTTGTATAATAGGATGCTATGCGTCGCGAGTCATAGACCCATGCGAGTGATACCAAACCAAAAGGCTAAGACCTGGAAGTTTGCCGCCAAATTTCTATGGAAGAATACGTTTGTACAAAATAAAGCTGAACTCGGTGAATGGACGAGGGATCAACTTCTTGACCTCGGACCCACTTTTGTAAAATTAGGACAAATCGTTTCAACGAGAGCGGATCTATATCCACCCGAATTTACAAAACAACTGGAATCTTTACAAGATAATGTTCCTCCCGTGGACTACGACGTTGTACAAGACATTGTAAATATAGATATGTTTGAATACTTTGACAAAGAACCTTTCAAATCCGCGAGTATTGGACAAGTACATCGTGCCAAACTCAAGAATGGGAAGCATGTCATCGTCAAAGTCAAACGCCCCGACATTTATAACATCATGAAGAATGATACAGACAATGTTAGGGAAATTGTACGTATATTAGAAAAATTTGGTGTTGATACTGGGAATAGTTCAGAGTATGTACTGAATGAATCTATAGAATATCTTTTGGGTGAAGCGGACTATACACAGGAGATTGATAACGCTGTGAGATTCAGAAAGAACATGAAAGATATCAAGTGGGTTAAAGTTCCAAAAGTGTATACCGAACTTTGTACAGACGATACAATTGTTATGGAATATGTAGAGTCTGAAAAACTTACAGAAGTCACTGATCCCAATGTCAATAAGAAGAAGATATGCGAGGCACTCATCAATTCGTATGTGGTTCAAACAATGGATAAGGGTTTCTTTCATGGAGATCCACATCCAGGTAATTTGGGATTTTCACCCAAAGGGAAATTGGTCTTTTATGACTTTGGACTCATCATAAATCTTTCTGAAGAACTCCGAAATGGGTTCAAACAAATATTCCGATGTATCATTGATAAAGATACAAAAGGTATTGTACAAGTTCTTGTAGATCTCAAAGTTATTGTTCCCACAACATCAGATCTTTCAGACATAGAACTCTTTTTTGAAACAGTTTTGAGTTACCTGGAGACTCTCGATGGTACAAATTTTGTAAATGATGATATAGCGTTACAACTTGCAGCTGAAAAACCTTTTGTTGTACCATCAAGTTTTATATATTTAGCAAAATCCTTCTCTCTCATAGAAGGAATATGTCTCAATTTGGATCCAGAGTTTAACTACTTCACATACTTGGAACCTATGATCAAACAACAGTTTGTGGAATCCATAGACATCCAAGATGCTCTTATGAAGACGGCTGAAATGCCGGCGAAAATACGAAATATTAGTACAGCTGTTTTGGGTTTGGAGAAATCCAAAGCAGCCATGAAGAGGTCCATGTCTAAAACAAGACAGGAAATACGCATGGTGCAGTATAGTATTGTGAGTGCTCTCATGGCACATCAGTTTGATGACACACCCTTGGCGTTTGGGTTTGTCTTATGTACGCTATGGTTTGCGTTTAGTTCTCGAAAAAATCGATAGAGACTTCTTCCTTTTTCTGGGAACCCTTGAAGAACTCTTGGTGTTCTCTGAAGATTTCCTTGACACGTCGCTGTTCATCGCGGCTAATATCCGATAACTTTTCACGGATCTTACCCACGTCGGTGTCATTTTGTTTCTTCATCTTTCTACCAAACTTCTTGAAACGCTTGGTATTCGCCGCAAAAGTAATAGAGGTTGTAAGTGAAAACATTTTTGTTTGTTACATTCTAAGGACATTTATTTTTTAAGTTCAATCGCTCCAACTTTTCCTCAAACTCGCGCCTTTCCCCTGGCGATTCTATCTCTTTTCCTGTGGCAAGAGCCTCAATCTCGGGTCCTGTGAGATGCATAGCATTTACACGGAAGTCCTTGAATGCTTCCATCGTAATTGGGACGAGGGGTTCAACCAAGTCATAAATAGCATTCGCGTAGTCCCGAATCTCCTTCTGAGCATGATGGTCCATACGAAGGTGGAGATAGTGCATTAAGTTGTGAAGGTTAATCTTCCAATAGAATTCGGTATAGGTACATTGTGGGAGGTTACCTCGCGCCTGTTCCCGACACACCCCCTCCTCAAGAAGGCTCTCATATAAATCAAAAGAATGTTCTAAATGTTCACTAATTTGGTTGGTCTTTTCTTCGTGGATTTCCACAACACCCTCTGAGCCCTGGTTATTTACTTGAGACTGACCTCGTAGAACTCCTGGGTTGTAGTACTGTTTCGGTACGACTGAGTATCTGGCGGAGAGCTCATTAACTGAGGCTGTTCGATGTCGAAAGTGCTGTCTCGCGATGTATAGCGGCATTTTGATATGAAATTTGAATTCCACCATTTCGAAAGGGGTCGTGTGCCAATGTCTAAGCAGGTATCTGAGGAGTCCCCGGTCTCCTCGGGAAGACTTTGTCCCGTCTCCATAGCTGACTCTTGCAGCTTGGACGATTGAGGTGTCCAAATCTTGTTGCGGCATGTGATCAACCAATCGTACAAATCCGTGGTCCAAGACATCTTTTTGCATGTTATTCTAATTCTTAGTTCCCCCCAAATCTTTAATCAAGTCATCAATATCACGATAGTACCTTTTGAGGTCCTTCATAAAACGCTTGTTGTTCTCAAGGACCTCACACTCAGGTTTGTTAAGATAAATCCAAGCCAGATTTGATTTTGAATACTTTGTTCTCTTTTGATTATCATTGGGTTTACGAGCCACCAACTTGGTAGTCTTTTTTTCTTTCTTTGTTGATTTCACCTCCACTCTATTCACAAAGCTAAGAGCTTGCATAACTGTGTCAGCCAAGTCATCCTTCTTTTTAGACTTGAGGAATGTATCCAACCAATGGGCATTTACCTGGTCTTGACGGATAAAGGCTTCACATCTTTCAATGGCAGTCTTCTTTCTTTTATTGTATTGAGCCTTCCCAGGTCCAGCGACATCTGGAATCTTATGACGCGCGTCATAGAGAATCGTCTCTGCATTTGGACATTTAATGATAAAGTATGCATGAAGAAAATGCATGACGGAGATCATCTTTTTATTACGATCTGGCTGCTTTTCTATGAGGATTGTATTTGCTGTAAGGACCCAAGGTCTTTCATCAAGATGCTTTCTCAAGGAGACATAGATACCATCTTTGTGTTCGGGTGGGACTCCGGAGACATCCCATTCTTCAACAAGGTTAGAGGTTTCATTGAGTAAGCACATGGCTAAGTTCCGAATACCGACATCGATACTCAGAATCATTAATTAAAGAAGTCTTTATGTCTTTAAATTAGAAACGGCGCGCGGCACCCAATCTCGCTGCACCAGCTTTACCAAGGTTGGCAGTGGCTGACTGTCCAGCTGGGGAGAGACCAATAAGGACCAAAACGAGAACGAGAAGGCAGCAGCAAATAACTGACGCGATGATACCATATTTCATTGGACCTGTGAATATGTCACCAAGGGCTTTAAAGAGATCGGAGAGACCCTTGCTCTCAGATTTTCCAGAAGCTGACGCGTCTGCGGCCAATTTACTCAACATTGTATTATCTGCGATCGCATCTGTGAGTGCTGTTGTAATTGTAGTAGCTGCGATCTGTGCAACGACATCTTGTTTAAAGTCAAGAGTAGAATCTTTACAATCGCGAAAGATAATCTCATTATTTTGAATATTTACCTGTTCAGCAATAGCTTCATTTAGAGTTTCTGTAACGATTGTATTTTCAACAATGTTTTCTATTTGCAACTTAAGGTCTTGTTCAACATTTTGATCACCAAAATCCATACTACCCAACTCTGTGACCCTCTCAAGTTGTGCTTGCATAGATGCCTGCATGTCGGCTGTAATTGCATTTTTAAGTTCCGTTACTACTTGCACACTCAGTTCAGACGAAGATATAGCATCTGCTTTTATAGTCTGAGTACCACTAATCTTACAACCCTCTATATCTCTGAACTTATAGCGCATATTTTGAACTGACGCTTGGGTAGCAGATGCACGCGCTTCTGTTTTAGTAATTTGTTCATAGACACTTTTGTTTAAAGCGGACATATTGTACTGTTGTTTAATGGTTTGTTTAGAATCACCACCCAGGAACATACCCGCAGCGGCACCTAAAAGAAACGCCATTTATATTCACCTGAGAAAAAAATGTCATTACATTATAAATGAAACTCAATCTCGGGAAGATTAAACTCAATCAGATTATTTTGATTGTTGCGATCTTAGTTGTTTTGGGTTGGAACATTAGAAGGTCCAGGCGCGTTGAAAAGTTGGAAGGTGAAAAGTCTGAAGCCATTCTTTACGTGGAAAATACCGAGAAACCAAATCCATTCATCGTCTATGGTATGGCGAAGAAGCAGACTGAAGATGAGGAGACACTTGAAAAGATATTGGAACTTGCGAACGATGGTAAGAAGACCCAACTCATTGAAGTTTTGAAAACTTTATAAATATAAATATAATATGAAAATCAAATCAATCCATTCTTAAAAATATTATCTTGTATATTTTTAAGGATGCCTTGTGACATCACCCTTTATTGGGACTCTGATTACCGTGGTAGAAGTCAAACATTTACTTCAAGTAAGGGAGATCTTAATGCTAATCCTGTTACAGTGGGAAGAGATGATGCATCTTCCTACAGGGTGAATGCAGATGAAAATTGTCTCATTACAGGATGGAAAGGTAGAGATCTATCTGGTGATGGTAGATTTCTTAGAGGAAATGAACCAAACCTAAATCGGCGTAGAAAGTGGAATGACAACAATTGGAATGACGCTATTGAAAGTATTGGAGTGGAAAGAATACCATCCGCGACCGGTAGTCAAATGGAATATCCCATAAAAATTGATCACTATACTCCACATGACTTTAGTGACCAGTACTGCGGTGGATGTAGATGGTGGCCAGAAGTAAAAGACCGAGACTTTAAAAATGCAAACAGAGATGATGTCATGGTAAAAGAGGGTGTTACATTTAGACCATGCCCCGGTGGTACAGGTTATTTTAATTCTGCTTCTGGTGTGAAATGTATATATAGCAAAACAGATGCAGCTGGTTTAAGAACTTTGTATTCCAATAAAAATGGCATACAAAATGATCCTCGTGCCACAATGCATGCCACACTCAAAGATACATTTTGTAAGGATTCCGAAAATATTACAAAAAATCCAGGTGGTGGAACTTGTTTGGAATTTGATAGCGCCAAAAGTATTGCTAAAGACTACTGTTCAAAAAATAACAGAATGGCTATAAGTGCGGTTTGTACAAGAGAGAATCTTGGTAATTTTTATGACGAATTGGCTACAAAATATTGTAAAACCACCAACGGACAAGCCGATAATTGGTGTTCATGTTACAATGTAATAAACAAAGTGTGTGATACAAATAACAATGCGGCGGGTTGTCTTGACAAGGCTATAAATTATGATCCTCTCGTTGAAGCAACACCCAATGATTTTAAAACTCAATGGGCTGGTCTTGAAGGATGTTATGGGGGTGTTTGCCAGGGAAATAAATACATTGTCCCAAATGCCAATCAGAATTGTAACAAAGACATCAAAATTTGTAAGCATGATTTTAGTGATATCCGAAATATTAGTAAATCTTCTATTGAACTGGTTTGTGACCTAGGTGATGGTGTGGGTGGACCTTCGGATGACGGTTCAAGGGAAATTACATTCCAAGAAGGTTCATTACAAGATATAGTGGATAAAGAAGTAAGAAAGAAATTACCATTTGGTATAGGTAATTTTATACCACTTTCTTTTGACGAATTAAAAAATGATACCAATAAAAAAGTGGGACTTGGTGGTACTTTTGCTTCAGTTTTTAGCAGTATATTGATCATCGTGATTATTATCACACTACTTTCAAGTACAGGTACTAAAAGACGCGTCTTCAGGAGATAAAATGTATGTAGATATTAGATATCACAATGGGATTTTTTGAGAATCTTGGATGTGCTACCATTGGTGTGGGATGTAAAGGTCGTGAGACAATTACAGTAGATCAATGTGAAGAAATTGACAAAAAATGGAAGGAAGAATTTGGTGAAGATTACCTTACAAACAGACAAGCACTTCCAGCAACTCAAGATGTCGTTACTTACATAGCGGGTACTCCATGTGAAACAGCTTTGGGATATGATACTTTCGTCCAAGCATTCTGTAAAGCCGATATAAATAATTTTGATAAACAGATTGGAAATGGTCAGACATGTGCCGATCGTTTAGGTACGGCTACGCGTTCCGAGTGGTGTTTGTTGGAAAAAGATCGTCTCAGAAGTGATAAAAAATGTTCAGAAGATGCATTGGCGGATAAATATCACTCGACTGCTTCTAAATGGTGTCAATATTATCCGGAAGAAGAATGGTGCAAATGTTACAACATAAAAAACAAAGTGTGTGATATAAATCCAAATGCTAACGGTTGTAAATATTACAAGGCATTAGAACAAAACCGTGTATATTTTGGAGAAGAACCTAAAATAGAAAATCCCGAAAAACCTGGTGAGATGATTGAGTGTTCTCCATCAAAACATGGACCATGTCCATATTCCGATGGATACAAAATTTTAAAAGAAAAGGGACATTGCAGACCAAGAGTATGTGACAGAGGTTACATCCCAGAAAATGCAGTTTCAGATTGCAAGCCGTCATATTCCATGTGTGGCAGGGAGATTAATATTCGGTCATCATCGGATGGTGACATCATACGTGCATGTAATACAGATTTCATTGGTAGTGGTGAAGATCCCGATTGGATGAGTGAAGAAGACGCGGATTCGGAATCCATCATTGGTAGAAGGTGTAGTATAGATCTCTTAGATTGGTACAATAAAGTAAATGGTTCTAAACAAAAGGATAAAAACCAAGGACCTGTAATAGATTTTAATAAGTTTCCGCTCAATAAACTTCAGATGACATGTCTCCCAAGTAAAATGAAATGGCAAGATTCGAATTTTAGACATCTAACACGTTATACAATTTCGTCATCATCTTCATTATGTTGTCTCCTATTGATATTATTAATGTCAAGCTTAAAGAGGAGATAGTTTTTTAGACTATGTCTTGGTGTTGGTGGTGTTGTCATCCATTTGAGGGTGCACCTTTAAGTGTTCCCCACCGTTACGACGATAGACGAAGTAAATTTTACACAGCTGGCAACTTTTGTTCATGGAGTTGTGTAAAATCATATGCAATAGATAAATGTGGCGACGTCAAGGGGAGTATAGTGTGTGGGAACATTGTACTTATGCGACGAAAGATGTACAACCAAATAGGTCATGTAAAACCCGCTCCAAATAGATTTAGACTCAAGGAGTTTGGTGGTGATCTAACTATAGAGGAATTTAGAAAAAACCTCACACGTGACGAGGGTCAGCCACAACCTGTGGATACATCCCCGGTTATTGATATCGTGATACCCATTGTTTCAAACACAAAAAAGATGGATGAAATAAAGAATGCGACGACATCGAACAGTTCTCTAAAACTCAAACGAACTAAACCTCTTAAGAGGAACCACAATAATTTAGAATCAGCACTCGGACTTATAATTACGCCTAAATCCTAACATTCTACTTTGTTTATTTGTGGGTATAGATGGTGGTACATACTCAGATTTCTCACTATGTATCCATTTGGTACCATCGTGGGCAGTCCAACGAATACCAATCTTTTCAATAGCCTTCCTACATATGACACACGGAAGTGAGTTGCCTAGACCATAACAGGTTCTACGTTCAACCACAAGCTCCCCGTATTTCCTATGTAACCATTCTGGAAATTGATGTGGTTTATTTCCCTTCTTCATACAGTCTCTATACAGTTTCTTGATGAGAATTCGCTCGGCGCAACATATACAATTACTTTGTGCCTTTACAGGCTTTTTTGACATATAACTTTCAACCATGTAATATCCCATATCAACAACAATTATTACAAGTTGGTCCGGGGAACACAAACGCACAGTGTTCACACTCGTTAAGGATGATGACGTCCTTCTTCTTCGGTACAAGACCCTTGGAAAATCTCTGAAGTTCTTTGACTGTATAGATTCCGTATTGAATCATAACCTCCAATGGAGGGAATTTCATTCTACGATGTTAACGTTTCAAATCCTTATCTTACTTTCCCTTCAAGCAACAGCTGAAGAGCTTAGCAACACTCTCCTTAGCCTTGAGCATACCTGCGAAACCATCGACCATCGCTGGAACCATAGACTTAAGGACGATTTCAAACTCCGAATCGTGTTCTGAGTCACCGTCAATCTCACCAATCAAGTGGTTGAGGACAGCAATAACCAACTTCTTCTTTTGTGGTCCCTCAAGTTTGTTAAACTTCGCAGAAGCCATCATCAACTTCGCAACAATTGGTGGGATGTCTTCCTTTTGGAGACCGTCACCCAAGTATTCTCGCTTGATGTCTTCAACCATCACAATGACACCTTTCGCATCAATTTTACCACCAAATTTTTCCAAGATCGCTTCCATTTTTATAATGTTAGTATAGATTAAAAATGGATGCAAACAATGTGGTTGCGGCAGTCGCATTTGGAATTGGTTTCATTCAGATGTACCAAGACTATATACGATCAGAAGAGATGGATGAGAAATCAAAAAATGCTGTCCTGTTGAGTCTTCTCGCAAGTTGTCTCTGGCTTATTTACCAATCAAGAAAATATGGTATGAACTTTACAGTTGCGTATACGACACTGGGTCTGGTTCTCCAGTTGTATCTCCTCAATAAGATATTAGTTAAAGAGAATGAGAAAATTCAAGACAAGAAACTATGATTTCAACAATAAGACAACCAACTCTTACACGTATGCGTCTTCGCCCACCGCGTCCACAGCGGAAATATGTTACTCATGCAAAGCAAAGGAATGCTCTTGACTTTGCAGAAGTTGTAAATGGACGTGCGTCAATGTATGGTGTTATATTCGGTGGTGCAAATTGGGCTCTCACAGGTCTTAATATTACACAACAAATACAACAAGTTCCATTTGATGCTCTCGCGGTATTGTCCTGTGGTCTTGTATTAATGAGTATGAAAAACGCTGATGAAAAACTTACACCTGCACAATTTGAAGACTGGGCAACACGTGACACTGGACGCGCCTTCATGTTAATCTTTGCACTGATGACTCTGTGCGGTTAAAGAATTGCCCCTTGATTATTATAGATAATGAAGCCAGTTCTTCGCTCAGTTGTTAAACCTGTCGCTGTTAAGAAACTTCCTGTCAAGGGAGCCCTTGATAGTCGTATGACTAAAACTGTTCGTTTTATTGAGACTGTGAACGGACGAGCAGCAATGCAAGGTGTTCTTTGGGGTTCTCTTGATTGGATGAGATCTGGTAAAAATATTCTTCAACAATGTGAAGATCCAATGTATGCTGTGGCTGCAACGGGTGTTGTTACAACATTAGCTGTAGCATCACTTATCACAGTTAAGGATTTTGGTGAAGAGGAGTATTGGTCATTCACTCCTGAAGCTGAACTCAAAAATGGAAGATTAGCCATGCTTGGATTCACAACCCTATTAGGATTGAGTGCCATGTAATTTACAAAATCAATCATTCTTAATTTTTCGTCTACTGTAAATGTTCCTGCCCTACGTATCATGTAGGACAAGAGCATCATGAGAATATAAATATTATATACAATTGGCTTCATCCTCTACATCATCAAACTATTAGTTTTTTGGAAACCTAACGAGCGAATTCCACCTTTTGGTCGCATCATAAATATAGAAGTAAGAAGTGTGATACTAAAGAAAGCGGTACTTATCCCCGAGTACGTCTTTTCAGATTGTTTGGCATTCTCACACTTTACAGTCCAGTTAAGAGCGGCGGCGCTACCAACGAGACCCATTATGGAGTAAATAAAAGTGAAAGCGGCAAGTTCATTCTTAACAATTTTCATTACAAAAAGAGTAAATGGAATTGTGAGACCAATTGTGAGTGTAGCAGCGAGGTACTTGTTAAGATTTTCTTGAACAGTTTTACCTTTCATAGCTTCGCACTTAGAATAGATACTCATGCCAATAGCGGAAGTCACCATATAGAAGAATCCAAGGAAGAGTATCACAGCAACTGTACCCCACTTTATTTCAATCTCAAGTTTACCAGATGCGATATCTTTTGCACGATTATACATTGTTGAAGCAGCCTGAGTTGTAATGATATCAGACATTTATTATACTTATAGAAATTATTCCAGTATGTAGTAAATGAAATTACCTGAAGTAATTTTTGTTAAACATTGTCCAAATCTTGCACCTGAGAGAAAGGTCTTCCTCGAAGAACATCTCAAGGAAAGAGTACCTATTAACAATGTACGATGGTTTGAAGACTATAACCACGATCACCCATTCGTTGAATGGCTCAACGCCAAGTATAATCTTCCATATGGACCTAAACTCACAAGTAACTTTGTAAAGACTCTCATGATGATGAAACAAATGGTAGATGAAAATATTGAAAGTGCTCTTCACATTGATGACGATGTAACTTTTCACAAAGATTGGGTAAAGTATTTTGAAAGTATTCCAGATGAAACTAAAGATATTGGATTTCTTAATTTGGGAACTTCACCATTTTTCAATTTAAAACCAAAGATGGGTGAATTGTATCAACTTCCAAATAATGGTGGATGTGAATGTACTTGGTGGACATTGGATTGTGTAAAAAATTTTTTACAAAATCTAAATCTTGAAGAAGCGTCTGACATTATTATATATGGTTACATGATGTCAATAAAAAAGCCAATGCTTAATATGCCTCTGTGTCATCAAACATCCGATCTCATGAGAATTAGTACACTTGACCACGAAACCAGGAAATCTTCAAATTGGGTAGCATACGTTCAGAATTATAAAAACCTTCCAAAACTTGATTTCAATAAACTCTGTGAGGAATTCAAAGAGTTTGAAGAAAAGCGAAGACAAGTTGAAGATAAATTTGAACAAATTTATGGAAAGCGGGTTGATATTAAAAATGTCAAGTATATTCTTAATAACGACCCTGATCATCGGTTAAATATTTTGGACTTTGAACTCTTAGTTGAAGACAAAGTGAATGTTTGATCTTCCATAAGCACCCGCACTATACCCAAATGTTGAGAGATCTGTAAGATCTTGATTACCCGCGGTTATATAGAGTTGTTTACACTTAGCTAATAAGAACCAATCAAGATAACATGCATATCGCTGTTCTCTTGTAACATCATAGTTCTTGAGTGTGTCACATTTGTATGTAAGAACAATGTCATGCTCAAGAGTTACAATTTTATCTGGAAATTTAGTTTTGAACATTTCCTTAATTTCCCGACTATCACTCGCAAGAAAAAACTTGGCGTCAGTTGTATCAACAATTTCAATAAACTTTTGTATAGCTGTATCTTTGGCAAAATAGGCTTTTTTAATTTCACCACTTTCATCTACACCATGACATCCAATATTTTCAGAGTCTTTTGAACAAGCACCACGTCTAATGTGTATACCATATTCTAACCCGTGATCATACTTGTGTATAAGTTCTTCAAGTTCGGTACTTGGTTTTATGATTTGTCTTAAATTTGAATGAACGTGGTGAAAATATGTAGGATTTATAACAACTCTGTGTTCAAACTTGTCTTCATTAAGATCATCTGTGATGCTAAATCCATTAAATTCAACCCCACGGTCTACATCAAGTAAACTATTATGTGCACGAGGTGTTGGAGATCTAAATACAAGATCAGATAAACATAGAGCGACATTACCCCATCCCATTGATTCTGGAAGATAAAAGGTTGTCATTATATGGTTATGGTTGACGTATTCTTTAATATTTTAGGAAATTTACAAGATCTTCACGTGTCTTTTTCTGTGTCCACCCAAGTTCTTTGAGTTTCTTGGCACATATGTGATATCTTTGATCATTAAATGGTCGGTCTTCTACATAGTCAATCCATGCATCATAGTCCTCGGTATCTTTTATTGTTTTTATAATGAGTTGTGTTACATCCATTACACTCATTTCATCATCAGATGCAATATTATATACTTCCCCCGCCTTTCCCTTTTTCCATACTGTTTCAACTGCGTCAATGACATCATCTACATGCATAAATGCCCGACGAACCTTTCCACTATTTACACCATGAATTGTACACTTTTCATCATTCTTCAAAAGACGTACAAACTTTGGAATGAGTTTTTCGGGGTATTGATTTGGACCGTAGACGTTATTACATCTCAAAATTTTAATATTCATATTGAATGATTCAATATATGACATTACGATCATTTCAGCCGCAGCTTTTGAAGCTGAATATGGATTAGTTGGTCGCAAAACACCTGTAGCTTCTGTAAAGGGTTCATCTGTTTTAGATTCACCATACACCTCATCTGTACTAAAATGTATAAATTCAACATTTGGTATATGACGGCGACACATTTCAACAAGTGTATGTGTTCCATATGTATTATCTAACGTAAATCCAAGTGGGCTTACAAATGAATTATCGACATGACTTTGTGCGGCAAAGTGAAATACATAGTCAAACTTATGTTCTTTAATAAGATTTTCAAGAAATCCAGCACTACATAAATTACGATGCACAAAAGTAGCTACACCTGGTTTGACATTATGTATATTTGAACAATAATCAAGTTTATCTATATTGATAAAATTTATATCTGGGTAGCGCTCCTTTATTATGTTTAAAAAGTTAGACCCAATAAATCCACACCCACCAGTTACAAGCGCATTAGGCATTTGTAGTAAAGTTCATAATTGTTTTAAGTATTTTAATGAAAATATTTACCACGTTTACGTCCAGCAAAAGTTTTTAATAAGTCACATACACGATCAACATCTTCTAATGTGAGTCCATGATGTGCACCAAGAAGAAACCCATTTTTCATGATGCGATCTGCATTTTCAAAGTCACCCAAATATTCACGAAATGCTGGATGTCTTGTAATGTTACCTGCAAATGTCACACGTGTCTGAACTTCATGTTCTTCCAAGTATTTAATAAGTTCAAGACGATCTGGACATTGTAAGGGAATAGCAAGCCAATTAGGTTTTACCGAATCATCGGGAAGTGTATAATATGGACAATCCTTAAGATTATTTAGGTATCGTTCAATCATTTGACGCCGTGTGGCGAGGAAACCATCCAACTTATCAAGTTGAACAAGACCAAAGGCGGCATTCATCTCACATGCCTTGAGATGATATCCCGCAACACCATAGAGAAACTTCCAGTCATATGGAATACCATCAACTGAATGATTGAAGCGTTCCCCGGGTTCTTCAATGTTGTCACCGATGCGTCCCCAGTCACGATACATAAGTGCACGCTTGACATATGTATCATCATTAAACATGACCATACCACCAACACCACCCGCAGTAATTACATGACTTGCGTAAAAACTGGTGGTACTGATATCGGTACATTCATTTTTTGTGATAGTATCCGCAGAGTCTTCAAAGAGAACAACCCCTGGAAATGCTTCGCGAATAGCTTTCCAATCTGGCACATTTCCAATGAGGTTTGGTAAAATGATACACTTTGTTTCTGGAGTTACCACAGCTCTCAATTGCTCAACACTTGGAACGTATGTATTGAGACCCACATCACAAAATACTGGTTTGAGACCAAGTTGAACAAGGGGTGCTACCGTTGTAGAAAAACCACATGCAGGTGTGACAACTTCAGCACCCTTTGGTAGGTCAAGAGCACAAAGTCCCAAAAGAATCGCACTACTCCCAGAGTTTACAAAAAGTCCGTGTCCCTTTCCAAATAGGGTAGCAACTCTTTTCTCAAAATCCAAAGTGCGGTCACCAAAACCAGCAAGCCAGCCATCGCGTAAGCAATCTTCAACGGCTTTAATTTCTTCCTCCCCATACGATTCAAATTTGTTGGGCGCATACCAAACTTTCTTAGGCATTTGGTTAAAGAGTACTTTAGTCTTTAAATCAGATGAAAGTTTGTGTTCTTGGTGCAGGTGGATTTGTTGGTAAGAATCTATTAAGAGGTACAAATTGGGTTGGTGTTACACACAATGAGTTAGATCTTACAAATCAAAAAGCTGTTGAAGACTATTTCAAAACACACGACTATGATGTTGTGATTCACTGCGCAGTTATAGGTGGAAGTCGTCTTAAACCCGATGACGGTGATGTTATTTATAAAAATATTCTCATGTTTGAAAACGTTGTCAGAGTATTCAAAGGAAAGGTGTTGTACTTTTCAAGTGGTGCAGCACTTCGTGGAAATCCACCAATTGATCCATATGGTCTCTCAAAGTGGATCATAGATAGACGAATTGAGACAATTACAGACGCTCATTCATTGCGTATATGGGGATGTTATGGTCCAGATGAACTTTCAACGAGATTTAGTGCGGTGTGTAAAGAAAAGGGGCACGTTGTCATAGACAAAGATAGATATTTTGATTTTATTGATATAGAAGACGTTAAAAAAATTGTACAGGAATATGTCACTGGTAGTATAGATAAAAAAGAGTACAATCTTGTGTATCCAGAAAAATTACTTCTTTCCCAATGGGCGGAGCGTTTTGGTGCGACTTGGGAAATCAAGGATAAGACGGAGCTTGGTGAAGGATATCACGCATAAATTATTTTAGAAGTTATACCATTGTCAATCTTTATAGATTGACCTGTTATGGATGTATTTTCAAAACATAATAAATAACACATTCTACATATGTCATCTACATTCACAAAGTATGGTGTCATTTTTTCCAATTCATCCTTTGATAATGTATTACGAGTCATTTCATTATCAATTGGTCCAGGTAGAATAGAATTAATAAGTATGCCTTGTTCATACAAAGTTATACTTGAAGCTTTTACTATCCCACTTATAGCACTTTTTGACACACTGTATGATAACTTATTGACACGACCTTTTTCTTCTAAAATTGAACTTATAATACACAGTCTTGCTCCAGATCTAATTTTATTATTTGATAGTAAATAATCTAATGATTTTACTATACTATTTGCGTTTACATTCATTGATGTGTCATATGTCTCATAATTTAATGAACCGATTGAATCATTTTGGTTAAATCCGGAACACCATACCACAGCTTCTATGTCATTATAAGAGTTTAAACCTGATAGATTATTTGGGTCTGCCATGTCATATTCTTTTCTTGTAACTTCCGTTACCGTTTTACCTTTATTTTTAAAGTGATTGGATACAGAAGTACCCACAAATCCACTTGATCCAAAGATCAAAATCATAAGTTATCAATATAGAAATAAACTCTTTTAACCATATTTAAATCGGCGATAGTTCCTACCATGTGAGAGAATCCATGTTCAACTTTGATAAGATTTAGGATATCACCTTTCATCTTCTTATCATTTTGTAGAATTGTAAAAAATAATTCTTCATCATACTTGATATGCTTTGAATATCTTTTCATTTTTTCGGAAAATATTGAATATCTTGAAATGTCTTGTCCAAAGTAACAATCAACTACATACATACCAAGTAAAACTGCTATTCCATGTGGTATTTTAAAATCCGATAGTGTTTCAAATACATGCCCAAATGTATGACCATAGTTTAGTATTGGTCTAATTGTATTCTCATATTCATCTTCTTCGATTATACTCTTTTTTATATTTAAACATGTTTTTATAGAATCATCCAAATTTCTAATATCCCACGGAATATTAGCAATTGAAAATAGTTTTAGTATTTCTCCCACACCCGAATCTAAATCACTTTTAGATAATGTTTGTAAATATGTGGTATCTATAGTAACTTCATTTGGTGGATACATAGTACCAATTTGATTTTTTGTTTTTTTAAAGTTTACATTTACTTTAGATCCAATACAACTATCACACATTGATAAAAGTGTTGTGGGTGTATAATTCCATATTAAACCCCTTTTATACATTGAAGCCGCCATACCAGATACATCTTGTGTTATACCACCACCATATACATGCATGGTGTCACTCTTTTTCACATTGTAATTGGATAACTGGTCAATAATCTGCAAAACACTATCCATATTTTTGTTATCTTCAATTGCGTCTACCATGATAACTTTATTAAAATGTGATGCCACATCATACATCTTGGCAACGTTTTTGTCTATTACCAAAACATCATTCGTTTGTATTTTTGGAATACCTTTTCCAAAGTTTACAGTATAATTTTTAGATCTTGATTTTATATGAATGAGGTTGGTATGTGTTGTGTCATATTTTAAAATTTTACCACCAACTGTAAAAGACATTATAATTATGTATCGGTAAATCTTTATACATTTGAATTAAGTATAAAGAGAATGGGCGTGATGAAATAAATGCAATTCAAATTGCTAAACAATCTATCTTTATTGAAGAAGTGTGGTGCGGTAGGTGTAAAAACTTCATTTGAAGATGAGGGTGCACACCCTATGAATGTGTATAAATTACGCACATTTACCAATAAGGTTGGTTTAGATCTAAATTTAAAAATTGGTGGTGCAGAAGCAAAGACCGATTTTAATATGGGTATTGATATTGGAGTTGATGGTATAGTTGCACCAATGATAGAAAGCGAATTTGCACTTTCAAAATTTACGTCATTTTCTAAAAACATAGATATCACACGGGGTATAAACATTGAATCTAAACAAGGTGTTGATAATGTAGACTCTATGTTAAATTCCACACATATTAATCCAATAGATTATGTGTGTATAGGTAGAGTAGATCTGGCTTCGTCGTACAATAAGTCAAGAGATTTCATAGAAAGTGCAGAGTTCAGAAATGTTGTGACAGATACACTCATCAAAATAAAAGACAAAAATAAGAAGACATGTATGGGTGGTTCGGTGGATCTTCAAAGTTATGATTTCATTCGGTATCTCTATAAAAATAATTTAATTGATAAAGTCGAAACGAGATATATAATTTTCAAAGTAAATGACAATTTCTTGAATAACTTTGACGAATGTATAATCCAAGCACATAAATTTGATTACGAATATATGAATATGCTATTTAGTATAGGAACTATGAATACTAAAGAATATTCAGATAGACGTGATTTTATTAAAAATCGCATTGATAAGTATTAAACTCGTTTTATAAACATATTTTCTTCAAGTGTTTCATCATTTAAAAATGGAGTCATTTCTTCGTATGGCATATTTTTAAATGTACCATCTGGCATGGGCTTATTGGACACACGCGGTGTTCTCGTCTGTTCATTACAGACAATTTCAACTATGATTGGTCCATCATCATGTTTTATGTAACTCACATCTTCATCATTTTCAACTTTGTAGTAAGGTATATCATACGCTTTAGCAACCTTCTCAATGTTACAAAATGTAATGTCACTTTTGGCACTGGTTCCAAACTCCCGTTTGAACACTGTATTTTGAGTAATTTTGATAGCTCCATATCCACTATTATTAAAAACCATAACGGTAACTGGCAAGTTATGATGTTTCAATGTTTGCAATTCTTGGATATTAAATTGAAATGAACCATCACCTAATATAGAATATACACGTTTCTTATGTATAGATGCACCCATAGCAACCGGCATCTCGTATCCCATATCCCCATGACTACTTGTAATGAACCGATCACCTTGTTTGTATTTATACATGTGCCATGTTACACAATAAATTGAACCGGATGATGCCGTAACTATAGAATTTTCATTCTTTTCGTTAAAAAAAGTATTAAGATGTCTGTATGGACATACAAGAGGACCTATTTTTTCAGGTAACTCACACGACCACTCACTTCTCCACTTCAACGTTCGCTCCAACCATAGTGGATCTATATCATTCTTTGGTAACTTTAATTCAAAGAATGTCTTAAGATCCATGTGAAGTTTAACATCAATTTTCTTTTCATTGAGGAATTCACTCTTATCTATATCCACATAAACAATTTTAGCCTCTCTTGCAAATAATTCTCGTTTATATCCAGTAATACTCTTTGATAGTCTACATCCAAGACATATTATAAGATCTGCATTTTGAATTGCAAAATTACCAGATCTGTTTCCAAGAATACCAACTTTACCAATATAGTCATCTCCCAAGTCACTACCAAAATAACTTACAACATATGGAACTGTATGTTGTTTTACAAATTCTTTAAACTTTTCGCGTGTTTTTGAGAGATGAATACCATTACCCGCGAGAACAATTGGTCTTTTTGATTGTGACCAAATTTCCAAGAACTCATTTGGAAATGTATCACATGTACTCTCAAAAGATACATGTGTTGGAATTAACTCCGGTACTTGCATAGATTGTACATCAACTGGTATAGATAACCACACAGGTCCAAGACGCCCAGATGTCAAGTTATCATAACATTCTTGAAGAACTCTATGTGTATCTTTGGGATCTGTAAGTTCTACGGCATATTTTGTGATACCTTTGACACATTCAACAATATCACAATCTGATCCAAAGTAACCGCGCATCTTACCACCATGTGTCCGAATATTATCATCGCGATGTACTTGACCACTAATAAAAAATACGGGGACGCTATCTTGATATGCAATGAGACATGGTGTAATTGCATTTGTCGCGCCACACCCAGACGTTACACAGCAAACACTTGGATTGTGTTCATAAGCCGACCATCCAAGTGCTGCATAACCTGCAGGTTGTTCACCATGTGTATATATGACATCAAATTTCTCACCAAACGAATCATTCATATGCATTGAATATCCACCCGTAACAGAAAAGCATTTTTGAATTCCGCGTTCTATGAGAAAGTTTGTGATATAGTCAGAGACTTTCATTATATTTCATATACTAATAAGCTTTAAATTAAATTACAAAGAATCGTAATATTCTCCTTGTTTATCTTGACGTTCCACAGTTTTGATATGAAGTAGGGAGACAAGAGGCTTGGCGTCTACCCGAGCGACATTTTGAGAACCGGTCAATCTTTCATGAAGATCATTTTCCCATTTGATTTCACCATTATTCTTGTAGTAACGTCCTTGATAATCCGGGAAGTTAATCCAACCCATTTCGTTGAGTTGAAACCTGTGTTGGTCAAGCCACTCGGCAGTGTAACCTGGACAGACATTGATTCTGGGAATATACATGATATCACCATCAAATGATTTGATGTTGACTATAAGTGCTTCTTGTGGCATCTCATCCGCGTCAATAACAAAAATGTAGTCACCCGAACACTTTGATGCGTGATAATTGCGATGATCGGAGAACTTACCATCAAACTCCCTCTCATTTACAACAATCTTATCACCATATGACTCCAAAACACTTCGGACTTCCGTGGTACCATTCTTTGAATCGAGAAGAATATTGATTTCATCCTCCTCATCCTTTACTTTGAGAAGGAAGTTCACAAGAGACTCAAGTTCACGGTGTTCGTTACATACGCAAATGGCATATGAAATCTTAACCATTTTATAAGTTAAAGTGGTCATTCTTTTAAATAGTATAATGAACTACATTTCATATTCTCTGTGGGGTGATAATAAAGTTTATACTTATGGTGTCATTGAAAATGTTTTGGATGCCAAAAAGTACTACGAAGGATGGATTGTTCGTGTACACTACAATGATACAGTTCCTTCAAATATTATAGATTGGCTAAAGACACAAGATAATGTTGAAGTTGTTCATCACCCAGGTACAATAAAGAAGGCTTCAAATACATTTTGGCGCTTTGAAGATTTGTTCATCAAAGATGCTATTGTTATTTCAAGGGATGCCGATTCCAGATTTACAGAAAGAGAAGTCAAATTGGTCAATGAATGGTTAAGTTCCACAAAAGATTTTCATATTATTCGCGATCACATGCATCACATGGTTCCAATTTTAGCCGGTACATTTGGTTGTAGAAATAACTGTCTTGAATATGTTGGTATTCCAACTGGTACTATAAATATAAACGAAGCACCACTTCAGTTTGTACCGGGTTTAGCACTCATGAATGCTTTTTTGAGAGATTTACTTGAGCACAGAAATGAATATATCGTAGATCAAATATTTTTAGCTCAATACATATACAAATATGTTATAAACAAAACCATGGTGCATTGTAGTCATAATGCATATGAACCATTTGCGAAAAGAATCAGCCCAGTTGAGACTGGTTTTGTCGGTGAAGTTGTAACAGAATGTCCAAGAGCTGCTGAAATTATGGGTGACTCTGAGACAAAGTTTGAACGTATTGGAGCCTATTAAAAATAAAATGATAACCAAAGATAAGCATGGAGAATCACGCGGAAATTAAGGACAAGTGCGATGGTCTCGAAACTCGGTTGGACGAAATTGCCTCCGATATTCGGAACCTTCCATTTGATTATAAATTAGTTGATATCTATAGTACCATCGACGGAGAAATGTATGATATTTACGAGTGGTATGATTCAGCAAAGGATATGATTCAGAGATACCTCAAAGAAAAGAGCGCTATTGAAAAGCGGATTCAGGAATTGGATATAAAAACAAAAACACTTAACCACGAAGTTCAGAATCTTAAATTACAAGAGTTTTCTCGTGCCCGACACGGAGGCTCGTATTCACAATTACATTGTAACCCGCATCTTTGAGATTTTTACAGAATGCAACATCTTCTGAGCACATATCTCTTAATAACTTACCATCTTCAGTTTCTATCTCAATAAGTGGATAACTAAAGTATGGATATTTTATATTTTCAATTACACCCTTGCGACACGCGAAGAATCCCATTCCATTATAAGCAACTTTCATATACTTTTCAGTAGTATCCAATGCATCTACTTTGAGGAATTCAAATGACCCAGTTTTTTTAAAATATTCCAAATTCCATTCTTTAACGGCGGCGTAATGTTGAAGATCTATCATTCGGTACAATCCGGAAACAACTGGATACTTTTCAGTATCTTCAATTAATTCAATAACCTGTTCCGAATTAAAGACAATATCAGAATCAATGGTGAGCCATACATCATAATCAATTTTACCATTAAATGGGACTTGTGTGGCACCTCTGAGAACATCCAGACCTAATGTTTTCATTCGTGAAAAGGGGACAAAACTTGAATAATCATTCATCATTATAACTTTGTACCCTCTTTGTGTAAGTTCAATTAGAGTTTGTGACCAATTTTTAAGAAAAATACCGGAATACTCTCGTCCAGGAAGAGCAATGATAACCGTTTTCATCTTTTTATAATTATACATTTAACACTTTAAGCACCTCATTAACAGCCGGGTGTCTTACAATATCATTTTCATTCATTTCAACATGTTCAATATATTTGAGATCCATACCGTAGAGTTTATGTGTAAGAAATGTAAGACCGTTTTCTTCACCAAGATCCGATTGTTCTAAATCACCGGTGACAATCAATTTTGTATTTTCACCGAGACGTGTGAGAAGCATCTTCATTTGATTTGGTGTACTATTTTGCATTTCGTCAGCTATGATGACGGTGTTATTAAATGTACGACCTCGCATATAGCCGAGAGGTTCAATGGAAATACATCGATCCATTTGATTGTGGGAGAGGTATTTTTCAAAAATATCAAACATTGGTTTCGTCCAGGGTTCCATCTTTTTATCCATGTCACCTGGTAGGTATCCCATATCTTCATCAGCTGCAACAATTGGACGAGTCAATATGACTTTACCTCTAAATGTCCCATATATATGCTCCATACCAATTTGACATGCAAGCATTGTTTTACCCGTACCAGCTGGACCAGTTCCAACTATAATTGGTTTAGATGACCTAAGTGCCAACATATACTTGCATTGTCCAGCTGTTTTCGGGAAATCCATCTTATACATTAATTAAAGTTTTTTTCCTTAATTATTTTAACATGACTTCATATCATTTCATACAAATGAAACCCACAAAAACTTATCTAAGTATTGTTGATCCACAAAAAAAGGCACGTTTTGTATGTTTCAGCGATGTGAAAACTGCGGATACATTTATCAATTACGTAACAAATTTTCGCTCCAAGCATGGTCATTGGCCAAATATGGATATGTCTAATCGCGTTACGAGTATAAGAAGTGGTGCAGGTATCAAGCAAAGAACACCAGATGAATTGAGAAAGTACTTATCTCTCGAAACTTTTGATTATGAAAATATCGAAGAAATGGCAAAGCGAACTAATGTTTCTTTCATTTGCGTCACCAATTTTGCATACATTCCCGATGGCAATGAAACACAACTCGTAAGTTTCTCTGGTCAGGAATGGGATGGTGAAGCCGATGAAGTGATGTATAGGGATCTTTTGGAGTTTAATTTGAAAGTTAAGTAAATTAATAATTTGCAATTTCCTGTATCATGTAACCTTCCGTTGTGGAAGGTTCCGCTGAAGGTTCCGCCGAAGGTTCCACTGAAGGTTCCGCTGAAGGTTCCGCTGAAGGTCCAACTGAAGGTCCAATGGTTGGCACCTGGCTAAAATAATAGTAAGCTCCGCCCATCAAGACAACGACTAAAAGTAGTATAAGAATGAATGTAATCATTATACTTTGTACCAAGAAAAAAGGTCATACTTAAAAGTAAAGTAAGTTGTAATTTAAATCCAATATGTGTGGTATCATTACCCTTTTTGGTGAGGAACGAGATGTTCCAATAGGTCTTTTATCTCACAGAGGTCCAGATGATTATCGCACCGAGAAGATGGGAAAATGTCGCATGGATTTTTATCGCCTCGCTATCAATGATTTGACCGACGCTGGTATGCAACCATTTGTTAGACCTAATCACATGTTTGTGTGTAATGGTGAAATATACAATCACAGATCTTTTCGAACCGGGGATGAGAAAAGTAAAAGTGATTGTGAAGTTGTCATGAATCTCATATATACCCTCGGAATTGAGAATACAGTTAAATCCATTAATGGTGATTTTGCTATGGTTTATACAGATGGTAATCGTATATTAGCTGCGAGGGATCCAGTTGGTGTGAGACCCATGTTCTACACCCGATATGCAAAAGATTCAATTGCATTTGCAAGCGAAGCGAAAGCTCTTGTGTTTTTAGGGACTCACATTGAAATTTTCCCACCCGGTCACTTTTATGATTCCTATGTAAATAGTTTTGTGTGTTATCATACAGGTTATTGGAATGTTCATAAGTTTAGTGCTTCTAAAAACCATGAAAAGATCCGTCATGCACTTGAAGATGCTGTTCATACCAGACTTGATAACAGTGAACGTGGTATAGGGTTTCTTCTTTCTGGTGGACTTGATAGTAGTCTCATCGCAGCAATAGCTGCCAATAAGCTTGGTAAAATTCGAACATTCTCCATTGGACTCGAAGGAAGTCCAGACTTGGTAGCTGCTCGTAAGGTAGCAGATTTCCTTGTCACCGATCATACAGAAGTGACATTCACAGTTCAAGAAGGACTCCAGAGTATCCGTGAGGTTATTCAAAGTCTGGAATCATATGATACAACAACTGTGAGAGCCTCCACACCTATGTGGCTTCTATGTAAGTACATCAAAGAACATACAGATTGTCGGTATATATTCTCTGGTGAGGGGAGTGATGAGATTTTGGGTGGATATCTCTACTTCCATAACGCACCAAATGTTGACGAATTCGCTTGTGAAAATATGAGACGCCTTCACCTTATCCATCAATTTGATGGTTTGAGAGCGGATCGTTGTGCGGGTGCGCATGGACTTGACCTCATTGTTCCATTTTTAGACAAAAATTTTATTCAATGTTGTATGGAAATGAATCAAACATTGAAGATGACAAAACTTGAGAAACAAATTCTCCGAGAAGCATTCACTGGGTATCTTCCAGATGAAGTACTTTGGCGACAAAAAGACGGAATGAGTGACGCAGTTGGAACGGGGTGGGTCGGTGCGATCAAAGAGCATGTTGAACGTGCAATGAGTGATAAAATGTTTGAAATCACACAGATTATGTGTAAACATAATACACCTCTGACAAAAGAAGAAGCCTATTACCGTGAACTTTTTTGGACACATTATGGATCTCACAATGATCATCTCATCTCTGAAATTTGGAGACCAAAGTGGACAACTATAACTGATCCAAGTGCGCGTCTACTTATAGAAAAGAATCCAAAGTAATATAAAATGGCTGAGTTTGTTCAAAACTTTGATTGTAAAAATGAAGAACATGTTATGTGGCTCAAGGAAGTTGGTCAGGGCATGGCGAAAGTAACCAATGGTGAAAAGTTTGATATCACAAAAGTTGTGAATAGAAATCCACTCACGGGTAAACCTAAAATGAACAACCCAATGGATTGGGCATATATCCACTTCCAATTGGCTATGAAGTATGCGAATGCCGTACTAAACGGTGATGCATTTATTCCCATCAACAAAACTGAGGTACTCTTCGAGGGTGAAGTCACGAGGATCTGAGTTTTCGTCCATTCGCACGAGAAGAATTGATCCATTGATTTCTTCGGTATTAAATGGGCTTGGAAGTATGTTATTATTGATTTTAGTTCCATATTGTGGCTTCATAATAACTACATCAATCTCTGGCCATTGCCCAATGAAAGTCGGTGTTCCTGAGAGTAGAAGAAATATTTCATTTTTTCGAGGATCTATGTCTAAGTCTATCTGTCTTATGTCACCAAGCTGCTCTTTTATGAGTATAGCTGCGGTCATCTTAAAATTACATGACAAAAAAATATTTGTACATTATAAATGAATAACACTCAGAAGGGTGCTTGGATTGCCACCGCTATTGTAGTTGCTCTCATCATAATGTTTATGAGTATACAGTTTGCGGAAAAGTATCGCCCAGCGAGTTCCGATTATCGATATGGTTTTGTTGACACAAATCCAGTACGCCGAACTGGTCAATTCTTTGACACATGTTCACCAGAAAATATGGAAGATTGTTCTCGTAATAATCCCTACGAAGGTCTTCCACTACCCTAAGTCAATTAAAAACAAGTAAAATATATACATCAAGAATGGAGAACTCTACACGACAATTTGTTCTCAACCGCCTTTCAACCCTCCTCGAGATTCCAGAATCTGATACCATATGTATCAATCTCGAGAAGAGTATTTTAAACTATGCAACTGACAGATCCATTTTCGTCGGCGAAGAAGCTGCATGGGATAATCACAAGTATACAAATATATATAAACATAAGTTTCTCCAAATTCAACACAATCTTAAAAACTCACCTGTATTGAAAGGTTGGATCATACAAAAGAAAATTAAGGCACGAGATGTCATTGATATGAGACCAGAAGATCTTTGGCCAGATGGACCTTATGATACAATAAGACAGGATAGAATTCACAAAGAAATGAGAAAATCGTATCTCGCACAAGAAGTTAAGAATCAAGAAGGATTCTTCACATGTGGTCGATGTAAATCAAAGAAAACAACGTATTATCAACTTCAGACAAGATCAGCTGATGAACCTATGACAACATTTGTAAGTTGTCTTAATTGCGATAGAAATTGGAAGTGTTAATGTAGTATTTAGAGTCTGTCCAATCGGTTGGCATGTCTCCAACTGATAACACAAAATTATAGCCCAGTTGTTTTTTCATATTAGTTTTTGTTTCTGCACTTGTAAATCCTAAATAATCATAAATAATTCCATAATTCGCAAGTTGTTTTTGTGTCATTTTTACTGCAAAATCAAAACCGGGTCTCGCTGTTATGATTACTATTTTATAACCCAATGCCTTCATTTTATGTAATAATTTAATTATAGGTATATTCGGTTTACCATTTATCCATATGAGGGTATCATCAATATCAAACATCGCCGCGTCGTTTGGACCCGCTGGACCAATCATTAATATTATTAAAGATTTAAATACTCCATTATAAAGACATGATCGTTGATGTTCATTGTGAAGATGATACTATTCAGATTGCACAAATAAAATATGAAGAAGAAGATGTTTATGTTGTATCCTTTCTGGAAAAAACTGGAAACTTTTATAATTTCTCACCCGAATTTGAGCGTGTACCCAAAGAGTCTATTGCTGGATTTTATGATGTTGAAAATCTTGAAGATACTGACCTGTATATGAAAGTTCGGGGTGGATATGAACTTATAGATGATAGTGAAGATGAGGATTTTGTATATTCAGAATCTGACGAATCTGAGAGTGAATCCGTCGTTGACGACGATGATGAAGATGATGAGGCTTAAATAATATAATCATTTAATTTGTATGGAATGTCCGGTGTGTTACACATCGAAGGCAAAATATAAACTCGTTTGTGGTCATTCCTTTTGTTATCAATGTATTACCCATTGGTGCCAAGAGTGTCATAGTCACACATGTCCCATGTGCCGTAAAGATATACACTTTGAGCACGATGGTGACACCCGAGAAATTCACGTACAGTGTACATCAAGTTCAAAAATAGATGATTATCTTAAATTTCAAGAACTTTTAGACAAGTATACGGATTTTGAAATAAAAGATATTCAATATCTAAAACGACAAAAATGGGTTCATTGGGTTATGGAATATAGAGCTAAAGAACAATTATATACAAAGTATATATTTCATGGACTACAAGGAGCCACAGAAACGAGTCACCAAAAACGACAAGAAAGCGCAACGGGGGATGTACTCTCAAAAGCATATAAGGATTAAAACCGAACTATTAGAAAAGAAAAATCAAAATGGCTCCGTATTGTCCACCAACCTCTCATTACTCCCAAATGGATGTAAGTGAGTATGATGAAGATCACATCTTCTCCTTCATTGGTAAAACTGGTAAAAGGTTTTACTGGTTGACACGCCTTCTTGATCTTGAATATCTTTGGTACGACAAGGAGAGAAAAGTTATTGAAATTTGGGGTCCTTATCATACTCATCTCAATAAACAATCTGAACATGTTATCAAATGTGAATTAGATTTTTTCAAACCTAAGTTAGAGGATAATATCTCCATTTCATAAAGTATGTACAAGAGACCTCCATTACGTGTGAGAGATTTACCAACGGAAACTAATCATGTAAAAGTTTTACCAGATACTTTTCTCTACAACATCACAAATCCTCCACCTACATTTGTCCGCAAACATGTGAAGAGACCAGTTTATATGAAAGAAGTGTATTTATCCCTTTTAGAGAAAAATTGTAAAAGTATGGGACTTGAATACAAAAACCCGGATATTCCAGATTACGTGCCGAGATTAAAAGCGGAAATTATAAAAGAACCTACACTTGGATATGCGGAACAGGTATATTTGAAGCTCAGAATTCTTAAAAGTGGTATTATTCGTGTCAAATTGGATACTTCATTTGCTACAATATATGAAAAGTATTATAGTAAACAAAAGATTCCACCCATTAAGACTTCCATACAAGCATATAAATCAATGGGATTTAGTGATACTTTTATTGAAAAAATTAAAAAGAAATGTGATAACAAGATTGCATTTGGTAAAAAAGTTTCCAGTATTATTGATTCTATATTCAACAAGGAACCTGCTAAAAAACCAAAAAATACTAAAAAGAAAGAAGATCTTGTTGAAGAAGAAGAGGAGGAGGAAGAACAAGATCCAGATGATGTTCAACCAGAAGAAGATGAAGCTCTTGATATGGAAGTTGATGAAGATTTAGAAGAGCAACCACAAGAAGATGAAGAAGCATACCTTTCGGATTAGGTACGTTTAAGTGGTGGAACTCTTACACCAAGAGACCGAAGTGAATTTCTTTTTTCCATTGAAAGTTCAGTATCTGGATCTTTTTGATATTCTAACCATATAAATAAATCCGGTGTTCCACTATCTTCTGAAAGTATGTTGAGATGTTTATGAGTTCTGTGAAAATTATTAAGTTTTGTAAACATTGTTATCCATTGATCTTCGGATGGACATACCCATTCATCTTTATGCGTAGGATCTTCTAAATAGTCTATAGCACGTTGTAAGAATATGTCATAATATTCATTATAATTATAGTCCCTTACTTCCACCAATGGTGGATCTATTAGTAACTCTAATTCGACAAGTTCAATTGGAAATGCCCACTGTATCATTTCAATCGCATCCGTGCTTGACATGATATACCGTATCATACCTGCCGTAAGTAAACTGCGCCCACGTTTCTTTTTGTTTTTGTTGTGCTTTTTGTGGTTTGCATTAATGTAGTCTTCACGCATCAGTTGAAACGAATTCTCAATGATTATTTCTTGAAGTTCAATTGGTAATGTATCCCACAAACTCATCTCCCTTAAAATCTTATGACATTTTAAATTTTGATTGCCTAAGTCGGTGTATGATATGAAAAAATTACTTTTAAAATGTTCATCACAAACGTTGTTGTTGGTGATCATATCCTCGACCGAGCGATTTTCTGGGACTTGAAAGAAGCCTCTGATTACGCTCAAGAAACTGTGAGACACAAAGTGTGGGAACTTGGAAACGGTCGGTTCTATTACGGAAGTGTTGAAGCAAAAGTTTACGAACCATTTCTTTACACAACATCTGACTACAAAGATGAATATATTCTTTCTTTCACTGGACCCCTCAGAGATAGCACGAATGTCGTGTGATCAACACGTTGTCAAGATACAACTTGAAATTGTACAAATGCTCTACACAGCCTGGCATTTTGCGCAGCAAGAAGAATATATAGCCAAGTATGCTCCCTTCACAAAAGATGGTTCGCGGAGAGGGTATAGATGCGCTCACCCCAAGCATCCAATGACTATGTGGGTTGCGTCAAGTTTTGAAAACTATATGTACGCGTGTGAAATTGGGATCGCTTTGACCCTTGAATACACACGTAGATATGGAAAAATACACACATGTGCTCGACATCTCATGTGGCTTTGGGATCACCACCCTTCACACTTTGAAGAGCGTCGTAGTGAGACAGCGTATTATTCCAGTGAAGGAATCCCAGAATGTATGCCCGACCAATACAGGCAGCCAAGTATTGTGGATGCATATCAACTTTATTATATGGTTGAGAAAATGTCTTTCGCGCGATACAAATAAGTTAAAGTTGTAATTGATATTAAATGTAATTATGGAAGATCAAAGACGTCTCTATGAAAAAAAATTCATAGAAACGTGTAGATTTTTAAAAAAATCAATTGTGCCTCACAAAACAAATCTTAAAAAGGTAAGAGTTGGTAGACGCGGTGATGGTGGTTATGTCATGTGTCAGTTACAAGATGATACATATGACGCACTTTATAGTTATGGTTCGGATGATAACATTACCTTTGAGAAGTCTTTCTATGAACAATATGGGACATCATCCTATGTTTATGATCACACAATTGAAAAAATTACCAATAAACCAGAATATATTAATTTCTTTAAAGAAGGCGTTGCTTCCACCAAACGAGAATCACTCGATACCATCGATAATCACATTATTAAAAATGGACACACAGATTCTAAAAAATTGATTGCTCAAATTGATGTAGAAGGTGCTGAGTGGTTTCTTTTTAACGAGAATTTTAAATATATTGATAACTTTTCACAATTAATTATTGAATTCCATATATTTAAAGATGTTACATTGTATGAAAAATTGATTAAAAAAACATTTGAATTTTTAAATGAAAAATTTGTATGTGTTCATATTCATGCAAACAATTGCCTTCTTCAACCATGGGTTGATGGCAACTTTCCGAGAGCTTTTGAAGTTACATACGTAAGAAAAGACTTGGTTTCGGAAGCTGAAATTGAACCAAACCCTTTTCCAGATCCAAATCTGGATGCATGCTCCGATCCAACACGACCAACTCTTGTATTAGATTATTGGTTAAATGAATACAAGTAGACATGTTCAGGTCTTTCTTCGGGATCACCATATCCCAATGACTTGAGATATTTTGGAACTTTATTATTTTCAAAATCAAATATTTCAATGAGTAATGTCGGCATATATTTTTTAATTATATTTTCAGCTCCCATCAAAACTTCTAATTCGTGACCTTCAACATCAATCTTAATAACCGATGTCACACCTTTATATATATCATCTAATCTACGACATTCAACTTCGGTTTTAGTTGTTTCGTCCATTCCATTTGTCTTTTGCATTGAAGAACCACCGTAGTTTCTTAATCCTGTTTGTTTCACAGCTTTAGGAAAATACATCATTTTGTTTTCATTTTTATTGGATAGTGCAATCGGAGCAACATATATATTATTTTTGAGTTTGTTGTTTTCTACATTCATTGTAGTAACTTTGTGAAAAAGTGGTTCAAATGCATAAACTGGACCGTAATCTGAAAACATGAGGGAATTATACCCAATATTTGCACCAACATCCAATATTTCTGTACCTTCTTTGTAATACTTTTCTAAATCCTCGCGCATCCATCCATCCCATTCATATCCAGAAGCTATAGTTGGTCCAATATATTCATCATCCGCCATGAAGAATACATTATACCTACCGTTATTTATACATTTAACTTGAAGTGTTCGTGACATTTTACATTAAAAGTTAATTAAAACTTTAACCAGTGTCTAATAAAACGATGTTTAGCATTGGCAATGGTGTACCGGTCTCAGCTCCACCTGTTAAGGTTGTAAAGAAAGAACGAGCTTATCAACCGAGAACATACAGTGAGTTTGTGAAGGGTCTCAAGAATAATGAACTCCCAGAAGTTCTTATTAGACCAAATCAAAACATTGCAGCCTTTGAAGACAGTGAAGGTAACTATGGCGATGTTCAAATTATCCAAAACCAAGACCTTTGGCAAACTATTTCTGAAAGTGATGCTAATGTTCGCATTGATATGAAGTCTGATGTTTCAATTTCGGACACAATTTCAGTTTTTTTTCTTTTGACTTTTATCTTTTTTGTTTTCAGAAGCTTTTTGGGTGGTCCTGGTAGTGCAGGTCCAATGGGCAACCCATTTCTAAAGAATCAAGACTTCAATGCTGAGCGGGAAATTACAACACGCTTTAGTGATGTTGAGGGTATTGATGCTGCAAAAGATGAACTTGAGGAGATTGTTGATTTTCTCAAGAATCCAGAACGCTACT